>Ga0209536_100007992_pt1 | contig 15966 bp, 11 predicted proteins | sample DeeMarSeWOR28_12_FD_187461 | JGI IMG/M metagenome (GOLD analysis project Ga0209536, IMG submission 187461) | Marine sediment microbial communities from White Oak River estuary, North Carolina - WOR-2-8_12 (SPAdes) (version 2) | ecosystem: Environmental > Aquatic > Marine > Intertidal zone >...
AAAATCCCAATAATAAGAATTTATATTTCCCCGGTTCGTTAGCCTTCCTTCTTCCGTCCGATTCTTCAATGGATTACCCAGGTTGAAGGCGATGGTAAATGAAACTTCCCGGTCGCTGGTATTTTCAACTACCCAGTTAAAAATGGCGATGGGAATGCTGCTTTTGTCCACATTCAGCGGGATCATCGGATTATAAAATTCTCCCGTGATGTGTAAGGGTACGAAAGGATCCTTCAGGTTCAGATAAATAAATGGATATCTGGCAGAGAACCGGGCCTCTCTGAAACGGGGAATGCCCTCCAGTTGTCTTCTGCTTATCCCATAAGGCCCGGAAACACCTGCCGGCACGTTTCCCTCCATTATTTTTGCGTTGGCCGTTTTGTTTTCTTCCTGGTACCAAAGTGAGAAAAAAGACATATAAGGCTGTTCATCCATGGCAGACCGGTTGAATATTTCCAGCGCCCTGATATTCCCCCTTCCTCCAATCAGAATATTCCCCGTTCCGATCCCACCGACCGGTACGCCAATGTTTTTCAGAGAATCCCCAGAATAAATAATGGAATTATCCTGATGCAATTCAATATTATTCTCAGGTAACTGCCTGCATGCAATAAACAGGAGGATCAGAAAAATAATGGATCGGTTCATAGAAATCTAATCAGTAAAAATATCCTTATAATAAATAAAAGTTTCATTCTCAGGTTTTATGGAAGCGGATTCCATCAAGCGCACCATTTCATTCGTCCTTTCCGGGAACCCGGAAGCCAGGTTGTTTTGCTCTCCTGGATCCGATTCGAGATTATACAACTCAAGTTTTAAGGGCTGGTCGGCTACCCCGATCCTCAAGGCCTTCCATTCTCCCTGCCTGATCGCCTGGGTAAATTTCTTTTCCCATCCAATATAATGTTCCCAGTAAAGATAGGGATGTGCTATTTGGGCAGATGGATCCATCAAACTCGACCATATTGAAATACCATCATGAGGAAAGGTAATATCCAGGTCCAGCATTTCGCCGAAAGTGGGCAGTATATCCCAGAAAGCAGCGGGCGATGTATTAATGGTGTTGGAAGGAATGTGGGGGCCAAGGGCGATCATGGGCACGCGGATCCCCCCTTCGTAAAGATCCCTTTTAAATCCGCGCAATGGTCCATTGCTGTCAAAATTCGAAGGATCAATGCCTCCTTCAGCATGCGGCCCGTTATCACTTGTGAAAAAAATGAAGGTTTTTTCCTTCAGACCGAGTTCTTCCAGCAAGTCGACCAGTTTTCCAATGTCTTTATCCAGGCGGCTAACCATCGCGGCGAAAGCAGCTTTTGGCATTTTCTGTGGCCGGTAAAGCCAATTGCCTTCAAAAGGGGCCTCTTCAAAAATACTTTCTCCATTCTCATCAAGATACGGTTTCAGATCCTCTCCGGGAACCGATAGCTCGGCATGGGGAATGGTGACCGGGAGATACAGAAAAAAAGGATCCTCCCGGTTTTCAATTACAAAATCGAAGGCAGCTTCCATGATGATATCTTGCGTATATCTGGTTGAATCAATGGATATCTGCAGCAAATCCCCATTACGGATCACCTCCATGGAATCAAAATAATATTTATGGGCATCCATCTGATTCAGGAAACCCATAAAACGATCGAATCCCTTTTTTTCAGGTGTACCCGTGGATCCGAACTCTCCCAATCCCCATTTCCCGAACATGCCGGTCATATATCCTTTCTTTTTGAACACCTGTGCCAACGTGGAATCCGTTTCCCGTAAGGGTTCGAGTGAATTTGCCCGGATATAGGCATGGCCCATATGTTTCCCGGTCATCAGGGCACAACGGGAAGGTGCACATACCGTATTCCCCGCATAATAATCGGTGAACTTCATCCCTTCCAAGGCCAGCTGGTCAATATTCGGCGTCCGAATGACCTGCTGACCATAACAACCCAGGTCTCCGTAACCAAGATCATCTGCCAGAATAAAAATCACATTGTATCGTGCTTGCTCAAGGTCCGTATCGCGGTCTTTTTTCAACTCGCATCCGGTGGCGATGCCCAGGATACAAATAGCCGTTCCTATAAAAAATCGCATAGGGATCCTATTTCTTATCTGCAGTGACACCCATCCAGGAGTCTGTCCGGAAGGGATTGGCGGGTAATCCTTCCCGGTTATAAAGATTTAGATCGTTCGGATTATCGGCCCATCCATAACGGACTGCCGCCGGGTTATCCACCTCATCCGAATACACAACCACGGTATGGTCATCCACCAGATTGGCTTTTGCCCAGTGAAAATTCCGATCCGGACCTGCGACGGTAAATCCCTTAAGATATCCATAAGGATCCCTGATTTCCAACCCGGATCCAACCTGCTCAAATTCGATAAATACCTTATTTTCTTCGATCCGTATTGATTTAAACATGGGCCCTGAATGAACGATGTCCCGGTCATAGGCAATTTTTAAAGCGCCCAGGGCAAGACGTCTTCCAACTTCCTGTTTATTGCGCGGATGTATGTCGTCCGCCTCACCGATGTCGATGGCAGAGGCCATGGCCGTACCGGGCAGGCTGAGGGTGAGCGTCTGTGCCTCCCTTAATTCTGCCCATTCACTTTCCGAAGGCACCGGTTTCGGTTCCATGAAGTTGGCGAGCTGGACGAATAAAAATGGAAAATCTCCCTGGCCCCAGTGTTTTCTCCAGTCTTCAATCAATTGGCGGAATACCCGGCGATACTGGTATGCCCTGCTGGCGTTCGATTCTCCCTGGTACCAGATGGCTCCTTTGATCCCGTAGGGCACCAGTGGATGGATCATGGCGTTGAACAACAAAGTGGGAAAACTATTGGGACCAAAACTTACCTGAGGCGGGTCGGATGGGATGTGATTGGCCCCCACTTTATAATGCCAGTCGCCAGCGAGGGATTTCCAGAAGTTATCGGATTTTATATATAACTGGTTGTCTTCACCCCAGATCCCTCCACCGCCACGATAATCTTCAACCCGGACCACCACCCGGTTCGCTCCCTCTTTCAGAAGGCCGGCATCCACAGAATATTTCCGGTTCCAGTTATAGTGATTAAAGATCTGACCAACCAGCTGACCGTTGATCCACACCATGTCGCTGTCATCAATCGGACCCAGGTTTATTTCTATTCCCTGCCGGGCAATCTGAGCGGATAATTCAAAAGTGGTTGCAAACCAGACAACCCCATCCATATCCGGCAAACCCTGATCTTCCCATAAGGAAGGTAGCGACATCATGGACCAGGTATCCAAAGGGGTATTCGGATCGGCCCACACGTAAAGCCCTTCGTTATATCCCGCGTCCATATCCCTGAGTTTTTCCTGCCATTCCGCGAATTCCTTTTCCAGTTTTTCATTCGCTTCCGGAATATTCAGGTTTTCAAGCACCGCCAGCAGGTCCTTGAAATCCGGGTCCTGTAAAATGGTTTCCCGACTGGTCCATGATTCAGCCACGGTGCCCCCCCAGGTCGTGTTGATCAGGCCGATGGGAACATCCAGTTCCATGTGCAATTCCCTGCCGAAAAAATAGCCAACCGCTGAAAATGGAGGTATATTTTCGGGATTACAGATGAGCCATTCTGCTTCATCCGTATTATCAAGGGATCTGGAACTGATTTTATTGGGAACGGTAAATAAGCGGATCTCCGGATAAGTGGCATTTGCAATTTCCATTTCCGCGTCTTTTGAGCGACTTAGGGGCCACTCCATGTTGGACTGACCTGAGCAGATCCATACGTCACCGATCAGTATGTTGTTCAGAAGGATTTCATTTTTTCCCTTGATAATCATTTGATAAGGTCCTCCTGCCTCTTGTGGTTCCAGGGTTAGAGTCCACATACCTTCCCGGTTGGATCGAGCGGTTTTTTTTTGATCGTTGAAGGTCACACTAACACGTTCACCGGGATCCGCCCAGCCCCAGACAGTTAATTCCAAATTTCGTTGAAGTACCATATTGGAACTGAAAACGTGTGGTATGGTTACATCGGCCGCGGAAAGAAAAGATATACAACACAAACACGGAACGTACAGGTATTTAAAAAGTCTCATTTTGATACATGATTTAGTTTTTAAAAAATCAGGTTAATTTACGAATTACGATTTATATGAACAACTGTGGATATTTTTATCGGGAATGGGGGAAATTCGGCGCAAAATCCGGCGAAGGATTCAGCCCCTCGCTTCGCGCGCTTTTGCCATGGCTTTCCACGAACGCAAAGACCCTGATTTTTATCGGGACGGAGACTCCGGCGGCTTGCTTCGATTTAGCTATGCCATGGCAAATAGGCACCTGGTGTGGAAGGAGCAGACAAGACAACCAACAGCATGAAAATCAGCAAATTACTGAACAGGAGAAATCCAACGATTACTACCTTATTTAATATATTTTCCCCACAATCAGGATCATTCTTGGGAGAAACCTGATGATCCTGTGAAGCTGATCCATTGCTGTATATTTCTGCAATTCGTTAAAACCACGGGGATCTCGTGGCGGAAGACCCGAAGTAGGAAGAACCATTCAATTACTCTTTAATCTCTCCCGGGAGTCTCCGTCAGGGACTAACACTGGCGCGGATTTACTTCCGTGACAGATAATCCGTGACAGATAATCCGTGTGAGGAAATGCTGGAAGAAATTCCGGAAAAGGGATTTCTTTTTTTTATGGGCATCGTAGTAACCATACCCATATCCCTTCCCGTACATTCATTTCTCCCCGGAGTCTCCGTCAGGGACTCCGGGGATTCTCACTATGAAACCTCTGCGAGGTTAAATGACTGATAATTCCGTTGTTCAATAATGGTGCCCCTCCGGGGCAGCCATAGCAATTAGTGAGAATATACTTCGAAGAATGGATCTCCCCTGAAAGATTACTGGAATTATTCCGGGGCCTCCCTGCCGAAGATCCTCCGGAGAGAAGAACCAATCAATGTGTCTTCCTAATTTCCCGGGAATTTCAATCAGACCTCCGGGAAATTGAAACATCGAATTCGCATATAGTAATCGTATTTTTCAGTATTTTTAAATGTGGAATTTTCGGAACGAATTAAACACTTTTAATATGGATCATCCTGAGTTCACAAAAGAGGTCAAAATGTTATTCGAAGCGCATGAAGCGCTGATCATGCGGAAAAACAGAAAAAAAACTTATTCTCATGGGATCTACGATAAATATGAATATCCGGTAGTTACCGACCGCCACACCCCTGTCTTCTGGCGTTATGATCTGGATCCGACAACCAACCCTTTTCTGATCGAACGAATGGGAATCAATGCTACATTCAATCCGGGTGCTATTGGGATGAATGGAAAAATTTACCTGGTGTTGCGGGTGGAAGGCTGGGACAGAAAATCCTTTTTTGCAATTGCCGAAAGTGAAACAGGAATCGATCAATTCAGGTTCTGGGATTTTCCGATGGAACTTCCCCAGACTGCCGATCCCGACACAAATGTTTACGATATACGACTTATCCGGCATGAAGATGGTTGGATTTATGGAATATTCTGTACTGAAAGGAAGGATCCGAATGCGCCTCCAGGGGATGAACATTCGGCCATTGCGCAATGCGGCATTATCCGAAGCAAGGATCTTAAAAGCTGGGAGCGGCTCCCGGATCTGAAAACGCCTTCTCCTCAGCAACGAAATTGTGTATTACACCCTGAATTTGTCAATGGCCAGTATGCTTTTTATACACGACCCCAGGAAGGATTCATTGTAACGGGAAAGGGGGGTGGTATTGGATGGGGCCTTTGTGAAAATATGGAAGACGCCATCATCAAAAAGGAAATCATAATTGATCCCAAACAGTATCATACCATTAATGAGCTTAAAAATGGTCAGGGTCCCGCTCCTCTTAAAACCAAAAAGGGGTGGCTGCACCTGGCTCATGGAGTTAGAAATACCGCAGCAGGATTAAGATACGTATTGTATATGTTTCTGACCGCCCTGGAAGAACCCTGGAAAATTATAAAAAAACCCGGTGGGTATTTTCTGGCTCCCGAGGAGGCAGAGCGGGTTGGCGATGTTTCAAACGTGGTTTTTTCAAACGGCTGGGTCGAAATGGATCGTGGTGAAGTTTATATTTATTATGCCTCCTCAGATACCCGTTCACACGTGGCCACCACTACCAAGGAAAAACTGCTGGATTATGTGTTGAACACCCCGGAGGATGGAAAACATTCTGCTGATTGCGTGGAACAACGGTTCTCCCTGATCGAAAAGAATCTGGAGATCATGAAAACGATGGGGCAATAGATGGTCCGGGCGGGGGATGCTTACGTCCGGGATACCAGTGCCTGCATTCAAAACGAAAAACTGGGATGAAGCGCTTGATGGTGACAACACCAACTAAAGAAAAGAGACGTTCCGGAAGATACCCTGTTCCGGGAGACCAGTGCGAGTGTTTCATATATCCAACCCCAGGGATTCGGGAGACCTTCACTTCTGCAATGGAGACTTGTGATTGTTTCTAGTTTATAATAATGCAAAAAGCTGAGCACACACTTCGAAACAGGCCTTATATTTTTTTATAAGCTTCTACCGCTTTCCGGACGGAACCATACTGCATCAGCATTTTAGCGGCATCTTCCTTTGGTACACCCAATTCTTCCATGATCATGCGTGTGCCCCGTTCGATCAGCTTGGTATTGCTCAGTTGCATATCCACCATTCTGTTTCCTTTCACTCTTCCCAGTTTGATCATGACAGAGGTTGAGATCATATTAAGAACGAGTTTCTGGGCGGTACCGGCCTTCATCCGGGTACTTCCTGTTACAAATTCAGGGCCGACAATCACCTCAATCGGATATTCGGATACCTCCGCGAGTTTTGTTTTCAGGTTACAAGTGATACAACCCGTTGTCAATCCTGCCTTACGGGCCTTTTCAACCGCGCCGATTACATAAGGAGTGCGGCCGCTGGCCGCGATTCCGATGACTATGTCCCTGGATGAGATCTGGTATTCCTGCAAGTCTTTCCACCCGAGATCCGGGTCATCTTCCGCGAATTCAACCGCTTTCCGGATCGCCCGGTCTCCGCCTGCCATGATCCCGATTACCATTCCATGAGGCACCCCATAGGTGGGGGGGCATTCCGAAGCATCCACGATACCCAGCCGGCCACTGGTGCCGGCACCTACGTAAAACAGACGGCCGCCGGTTTTCATTTTATCGATTATATTAGGAAGAAGCTTACTGATCTGTGGAATGGCATTTTTCACAGCTTGAGGAACGGTCATATCCTCCCGGTTGATATTAACGAGAAGATCCAGAATGTTCATACTCTCCAGATCGCTGTAATTGCTTGGTGATTCTGTAATGCTCATATTGAATAATTGTAGTCTGACAGGTGAAATTCAATTAAACCATTAATCGGGGCCTCTTCGATCTTTCCAAGCCGGAGGTTTTTGGATTCCAGCACGGCTTTTAAAATACTTTTAAATCCCTGGGCGATGGAGCCCACGAAATGAATCGGATATTGTCCCGATTCCCTGTATCGTGTAATATAATGATACACAAAATCCTCAAAACCGTGGTAAACGAGGTCTTCAATGTATATATGATTAATATTTTCATGGATAAATCTGGAAAATCCGGCCAGGTACCTGCTTGGCATGGGTTTCCGGTTTACGTTTTCAAGAATCAGTTCTTTGGTTATGCCTAATTTATTACGGATCACATCAACCAGTTCCGCAGGCATTTCTTCCCGGAGAAAATCCCGGACCAGCAATTTCCCAAGGTAGGCTCCACTTCCTTCATCCGCCAATATGAATCCGAGCGACGGGATCGATTTAACGATCTTTTCACCATCGTATACACAGGAACCGGATCCCGTTCCCAGAATGCAGGAGATGCCGGGTTGAAAAAAGCAGGTGGCCCTGGCAGCACCAAGGAGAGCTCCGTTCACCTCAATACTTGCTCCGGCAAAGGAATCGCCTAGAGCCGAGGCGATCATGTCCTTCTTTTCAGGTGAAGAACATCCGGCTCCATAAAAATAGATCGCCTTGATATCCCTTGTATTCAACTGAGATGCCGCCTCTTTAATCTCCTTTCCAATTTCTTCCGCGGGCATATATTGTGGATTGATGCCGGCTGTTTTGGCAGCCCCGATATTACCGGTTCCATCCGTACATTTCCAATCCGTCTTGGTCGATCCACTGTCTGCTATCAGTATCATAAAATTATTTATTTTGCATATAAGTCTGGATTATCATCCGGAGGTTCGCAAAACCAGACCAGTTGTTCTTCTGCGGACATTCCTTCGGGAAGATCCCCGGCTTCCGGATGGGTAGTCCTGAAGATCCTGATCATTCTTTGTTGCAGATCTTCCAGAATTTCCTGATTGGATTGAACCTTGGATACGTCCCGGGTTTCCTGCGGATCTTCCAGAAGATTGTATAACCGGTGCCTGATGCCCGATGGCAGGTTGCCCGTAGCGTATCCCTGGGCCAGGTCATGTTTCCCGGAGGTAAAAATATACTTCCACTCGTCGGTCCTTACCATGGCCTTGTTATCAGCCAGGAACTCGGAAAATACAATATCTTTAAAATCAACACCTTCCTTTTTAAAAAAAGGCCTCAGCGATTTTCCCTGCGCTTCGCTGAGGGGAGGAATGCCGAGATAATCCATTACCGTAGGCGCGATATCGATAAACTCCACCATTTTATGCACTGTATTTACGGGTACCCTAGAATTCCCCGGCCGGATGATAAGCGGGGCTTTTACTGCTTCCTCCCACATCATATGTTTTTCAAACCGTTTGTGATGATTGAGCAGGTATCCGTGGTCTCCGAGGTAAATCACCAGGGTTTGTTCGGACAATCCTGCATCCTTCAAACCCTTTAAAACCATTCCTATATTTTTATCCAGGTATTCCACGGAAGTATAGTAAGCCGAAACGATTCCTTTTTTTTCCTCTTCCGTTAGATCTTTAAAAACGAGGGGAATAAATTCGTCATCTTCTGCTGAACCGGCAGGTAAAGGCATTTTGTCCGGATCATAAGAATTCCGGTATTCGACCGGGAAGTTGAAGGGAGAATGAGGTTCATGAAATCCCAGCCAGAGGCAAAATCGTTTATCCCTGTTATTCTGTATGAACTCGACCGCTTTTCGGGCATAATAGGTCCCTATGTCCTCCTCATCATAATATTCCGAAGGCAGGGCCTCTGAATTCAGCCAGATACGCGCAGGATCCCGGAAAGGTTTCCAGGGGGGACGGACCCTGATCGTATCAGGAATCCTACGGGCCGGATGGTCATTAAGGAATTTAAAATAGTCGCTTCTCTCAATTTTAATATCAAATCCGTGATTCAGGTTATTGTTAAAATGATTTTTGCCTATAATAGCCGAGGTAAATCCATATTTCTTCAGATGGTCGGCTACGGTAACCTGTTCTTCCGGAAAGGAGGTGGTAAGCAGGGTAACTCCTGCCGCATGCGGATATTTACCGGTAAGCAAACTTTGTCTTGAGGCACTGCATAAGGGGGAATTGGCAAATGCATTTGAGAACAGGATCCCCTCACGTGAAAGATTATCGAGGTGGGGAGTACGGATCCTTTCATTTCCCAGTCTTCCCAGCGCATGATTTGCATGGTCATCTCCTATAATTACTACAACATTCTTTAGCGACACCTCAACCTGGTCCTTTTCAGCCGGGATCCGGCTGCAGCCGCATACCCATACTGCGATGGATACGATAATGGTTTTCAGAAGGGATATGGATGAGGTCATGTAATATAAATTTTACAATTAAAAATCCATTCAAAAATACGGAATATGGAGATTATTTTATTCTGATACTCGAATTAATAACTTGTTTAACCGGGTGATCCTGGTCTTTTATCGTTTCTGCTTTCCGTCAGCGCAGTTGTTTGCGGTAACAATAAAATTGCATTATGAGATCCCTGTTGAACTGGCGATTTGTTGAATCGTTTAATTGTGCGGGTATTACTTCAATCACAGAATCATCAGTTAAATCGTTCAATGAATAAACGATTCAACAATTAAACAAAAGTATTGTATATCTTTCCCCCAGGATTTAACCGGATCGGGAATGCCGGAAGATCTGCATGTGCTTCTTTTTTTGATTGATCGATTGTCGAGAACATATAGTCCTCCCATCATTTTGGAGACAAATAAAAATTTTTCTAATTTCCGTGACGGGTTAAGATAATAATTATCACATCCTTTTACCTTATATAATGTTTTCAATCAACCAATGGATAAGACCTCCTTTTTCCAGGATGTATATGAAGTGGTGAAGCTGATACCGGAGGGAAGGGTAACTTCCTATGGGGCAATTGCACAATATCTCGGTACGGCCGGCAGTGCCCGTATGGTGGGCTGGGCACTGAACAGCTCCTTAACAAAAGACATTCCTGCCCACCGGGTTGTAAACCGGATCGGATTATTGACCGGGAAAAAACATTTTGGTCATCCCAACCGGATGAAAGAGTTGCTCGAGCAGGAAGGGATCCGGGTAAAAGACAACCGGATACAGGAATTTGAACGGTATTTCTGGGATCCTAAAAAGGAATTATTTTAGCTCCTTTTTTGGATATCAATAACAGGCCGATAAAGGAAATGAGTCCATTCAGGATCAATACCTCGAATCCAAATTTATACCCCCATAAAAGATATTCCGAGTTCAGGCTGATCAGATAGGTTAATACCGGGGATATCACGGCTACGATCGGGACATATTTATCTATTACTTCCTTTTTACTAAATAAACCAAAGGAATACAGACCTAACAAGGGTCCGTAGGTATATCCGGCAACGGTGAATACGGCGGAAATCACACTGTCGTTGTTGATCACCCTGAAAATAACGATGACCAGAAAAAGGATAAAACTGAATCCTATGTGGACCCGGAGCCGGGCACGTTTCTGTTCCTTTTCCGTTTTTCCATCCAGATCGAGAAAATCTACGCAGAAGGCGGTCGTAAGGGCAGTGAGCGCTGAATCCGCACTCGAAAATGCGGCGGCGATGATGCCAAGTAAAAAAACGATTCCAATAAATACGGAAAAATGATTCAATGCCAGAATAGGATACAGGTCATCGGATCTTTCGGGGATTCCGATGCCGTTTTGTTCCGCATAAATATATAACAGCAGCCCAAGGCTGAGGAAAAGAAAATTTACGGGTACCAGGATCGCACTGAACCAGTACATATTTTTTTTTGCCTCCCCCAGATTTTTACAGGTCAGGTTTTTCTGCATCATGTTCTGATCCAGTCCGGTCATAACCACCACGATAAACGCACCTGCAAAAAACTGTTTCCAGAAATATTTTGAACTTTTCCAATCCCAGAAAAATATTTTGGAATATCCATGATCCTCAAGTAAACGAGTATAATCTGCAAAAGACAGGTCCAGCTCCCTGACCAGAAAAAAGATCGTGATCCCGACGGCAAGGATCATAAAAAAAGTCTGTAATGTGTCGGTCCAGACAATGGTTTTAATACCGGACCGGTACGTATAAATCCAGATCAACAGGATCGTAACCGTAACGGTAACGATAAACGGGATCCCGAAGGAATCAAAAAATGCGATCTGAAGGACGCCTGCTACCAGGAAAAGCCGGAGGGAAGCCCCCATGGTCTGAGACAACAGGAAAAAAAGGGAACCCGTCTTATAGGTTTTTTTTCCATACCTCTTGAGCAAATAGGTATAGATCGAAACCAGGTTTAACCGGTAGTACAAAGGCATCAGCACATTGGCGATGATAAAATAACCCAGTAAATAACCGATCACGATCTGGAAATAAGAAAAAGCACGGTATTGCGGCTCGACCTCTGAAATCGCCGAACCTACTTCTCCCGGGATCGAAATAAAGGTCACGCCCGACAAAGAAGCGCCGATCATACCGAAAGCAACCACAAACCAGGGGGATTGCCGGTTGCCTGTAAAAAAAGTCTCATTGCTGGAATTACGGGATGTGAACCACGAAATCAGGACGAGGATAAAAAAATAAACGGCAATTATGGAAAATACTAAAACCGGATTCATGAAAACATTTTGAAGTGCCAAAAATGAATATTTTTTTTATCTTTGCGAATAATATGTTTAACATATTTCCCCGTGTAGTATGAGTTTACAATACCAGGAAGAAGAACTCGTTGATGTGCTGGAAGATCAGGATGAGGAAGATCCAAAAAATCTGATTGTCTTCAACGACGATTATAATACCTTCGACCATGTAATCCAGACGCTGGTGAAAATTTGTAGGCATACCTACCAGCAGGCAGAACAATGTACCTGGTTGATTCATTACCGAGGTAAATGTACCGTAAAAACAGGCTCTTTCCGGAAACTGCGGCCGATGCGGGATGGCATCTGTGATGCAGGAATTGACGCCAGGATCTTTTAGGCGGAATCCGCTTTTACTACTACATTGAAAGTAATAAAGGTTTTGCTGGCAGAATAATATATTTAATCCCTTATTCACCGATAAAAGCTTCCCTAAAATCTACCTTTGATGAAACTGCACCCTATCTAACCATATGAAAAAAAATGCTGAATCTGTACCGTGATGATTTTATCCGGAGGATACCGGGACATAGATAGCTGACTCCCTGTGTATTCAAACCAGGAAACCCGATAACAATCCATTTCATATGAAATTTTATTTCCCGAATACCTCCCTGTTCAGATTGATTGCGATACTTCCCACTAATACAAAAGTCCCAGTCTCATTCACTTCACCTTCGTTATAAATCTCATCCGGTGAGAAATAACTACGTGCCTCAACCCGGCATTTTACATATGAAAATGGTATGTAATCAAAAGTCATTCCTACGTTGGTATTTTTAAATCCGTTGGGAGTACCGGTAGGCACTAGAATTTCCTTACTGTCGTTAAAGTGTTCGATCCTGGCTGCCAGATGAAATTTTTCGTTGGCACGAAACTGAAACAACCCCATTATACCGAAAATATGTCCCTGGTCAGATCCGTCCCATTCTTCCTGTGTTCCGTAATCGACCGAAGCCACAATATGGAAAGCTTCGTCCAGGTCAAATCTGGCATAAAAATTATTATAGAATCGAATCTTCTTTTGATTGACTTCGGTGCTCTCATTTCCGAGATAATTACTGTAATTGAGTTCAATATCATCCAATGGACGGAAATTTAGCTGGAGCCCAACGGATTTCGCATTATTGGTCTCTGAAATATTCTGCCACCCATTCAATACCAGAAATTTAGCATCAAATTGATCATTTATAGCCCAGGACAACTGGATACCGGTTTGATAGTAGGGTGTGTTTTCAGAAAGTAAAGAGCGTGTATACATCTCATTGTCAAATGAAAACGTACTTTCATAACCAATATGACCCGGCATGATGCCCGCATCGATCCATAATTCATCAGTAATACGGACTCCGGCATTGGCTTCGGCGATCATTCTGGTAAGTTCATTGGGTTCCAGAACATAGTTAAATTGAGGATAGGTGCCTGTCTGTAAGGCTAAATTTGCACGGATCTTCTCATTATTAAATGCAGCCTTTACAAAACCCCAATTCAGGTTGAATTCATTATGCCTTGCCGCTTGTGTAATGTATTGCCGGTCCCTGTTGGCCGGTTTATTAAAATCGTAAGCATAATACAGGTCGATACCGGCCGAAAAATCGAAAGGGGACGGATCCTGCGGATAAGCAGGAACGGGAAAGGTTAAAATACATAGGATCCATCCGATAAATTTTTTCATAATAAAAATCTTTTTTGATGTAAAAAAATGGGTTGAATTTGCTTTAATTTGCAATTTAAAAATGATACCCTGACTTAGGGTTTGTACTCGTCTTCAAAATACTAAAACTTTTTAAATTATTGGCTCCGCTTTTCAAATTTATTAATTTTGACCAAGGCCCATTCAACTTCATGTCTCAGTGAAAATGAATAACGTATTATCAAACCGGATCACCGCGCTTGAAGAGTCTGCCACCATTGCCATGGCTCAGAAGGCCAGGGAACTCAAGGCTCAGGGCAAGGACATCATTAGTTTAAGTCTTGGAGAGCCTGATTTTAAAACACCCGGACACATCCGGGAGGCTGCCAAGAAGGCGGTTGATGAAGGAATTTTTTTTTCGTATCCCCCCGTTCCCGGTTATCCTGAGCTAAGAAAGGCCATCGCTGAGAAATTAACCAAAGAAAACCATATTGAAACAACACCTGAACAGATCGTGGTTTCCAATGGTGCGAAACATTCCATTGCCAATGCACTTATGTGTCTGCTAAACCCGGGTGATGAAGTAATCGTTTTCGGTCCTTACTGGGTTTCTTACATTCAAATAATTAAATTGGCTGAAGGAGTTCCTGTGATAATCGACGGGAGGATGGAAAATGGATTCAAGGTGAATGCCACACAGGTATCGGAAGCACTTTCTAACAGAACCAAGGCCGTGATATATTCTTCACCATGTAATCCTACGGGAGCTGTATTCAGCAGACAGGAATTAAAAAGCATTGCCGGCGTACTATCAGATAGGAAAGATGTTTATGTGATCGCAGATGAGATTTACGAATATATTAACTTCACGAGGGAACATGTAAGCATGGGTTCTTTTCCGGAAATGAAAGACAACACCATCACGGTCAATGGATTTTCAAAAGGATTTGCTATGACCGGCTGGCGGGTTGGCTACCTTTCAGGACCACGCTGGCTTGCCAGAGCCTGCAGTAAAATGCAGGGGCAATTTACTTCCGGTATCTGTACAATTGCTCAACGTGCTGCCCTGGCAGGACTCACAGGTGACATGTCACCGACCAGGGAAATGGCTGAAACCTACCTGAAAAGAAGGAATATGGTGTTGGAAATGTTGAAGGATATTCCCGGTCTGAAAACCCCGGTTCCTGAAGGCGCATTTTACTTCTTTCCGGATTTCAGTGCCTATTTCGGTAAAACCGATGGGCAAACGACCATCAGGGATGCCAATGATCTTTGCATGTATATACTGAACGATGCACTTGTATCCACGGTTTCGGGGGAAGCATTCGGTTCGCCGGATTGCATCCGTCTCTCGTATGCCGCCTCCGATGAGGAACTGAAAATTGCCGTCAAAAGGATCAGGGAATCATTGGCTAAACTTAAGTAGATGTCGCCCGGATCAATTGATAAAATATTTTCCTCTTTCAACCATCAGAAAATACTGATCCTTGGGGATGTGATGCTTGATTCCTACGTATGGGGGAATGTGGAGCGTATATCCCCGGAAGCGCCGGTACCTGTAGTACAGGTAAGAAAGAAGGAGAAAAGACTGGGCGGGGCTGGTAATGTTGCAAAAAATATAATTGCCCTTGGTGCCCAACCTTTATTATGCACGGTGATAGGCGATGATCTGGAGGGAAGATATATCTTGGAGCTGCTCGACGAAAGGGGGATCTCCAAGGACGGCGTGGTATCCAGTAAATCGAGAATCACAACCATCAAAGAAAGATTTCTTTCAGGATCACAACATATCCTCCGTGTAGATGAAGAACACGTACATGAACTTACAACGGATGAAAAGCGACAACTGAAAAATCGGATCAAAAAGCTCCTCCCGGAAACCCAGGCCGTTATCTTTGAGGATTATGATAAGGGTGTACTCGACAAGGAGATCATCCGGTATACCATTCAACTGGCCAATGAATTAAAGATCCCGACCATAGTCGATCCGAAGAGGAAAAACTTCAATCACTACCGGCATGCCACGCTGTTCAAGCCCAATCTGAAGGAGATCCGCGAAGGGATGAAGATAGACCTGGAGAAGGATGATTTAAGTGGATTGAAAAAGGCGGTCGATTTTCTTAAAGCCAAACTGGAAGTCCAAAGCATCCTGGTTACACTTTCCGATAAAGGGGTCTATCTTTCCACCGATCATCACGATCATCTGGTGCCTGCCCACGTCCGGGCCATCTCGGATGTTTCGGGAGCCGGTGATACCGTGGTAAGCATAGCCGCCCTTTGTTTGAGCCTCCATTTACCTT
>Ga0209536_100007993_pt1 | contig 15965 bp, 10 predicted proteins | sample DeeMarSeWOR28_12_FD_187461 | JGI IMG/M metagenome (GOLD analysis project Ga0209536, IMG submission 187461) | Marine sediment microbial communities from White Oak River estuary, North Carolina - WOR-2-8_12 (SPAdes) (version 2) | ecosystem: Environmental > Aquatic > Marine > Intertidal zone >...
GTGTTCGATCGGCTCCGGGTCAAACGCCGGATCCCCGCTTGGTTTGGCAAATGCGAGGTGCAGCTCAGCGGTACGCTGCCCAAGCGTGCGCAGGTGCGCAACATAGCCGCCGTGCTGCTCGGTCGTCTCTGCCGGTAACCCGGGAACCGTGCGGCAGCTGTCGAGAAAGCGCTCAAGATAGTCGAGCGTGTAGCTCCAGCCATCACCCTGGTTTTCGACATAGCCTTGTAGCAGCGCAAGCGTCATGTTCGTCTCGTCGCCTGCGGTGTACTCGATGGCGCCGGCAAGCGGGACGACGTTTGGAAAACGCGCGGTCTCGGTCAGGAATCGACCTATCTCAAGTTCCGGATTCACGCCTGTGTGCAGGTGTCGGTAGGCCTTGAGAAACAGGTGCTCACCGAGACGCACGGTGGTGTTGCTTCCCTGCGATGCCGGCGATCGTATATTGAATTCACCGGCACCGGCGAGCCCGGCAAACGCACCCGTCGTGGTGAAACGGATTGTTCCCTCGCCGCACTTTAACTCGCGGCCCTCGCTCATCGCCTGCAACGTGGCACGACAGAATGCCTCGTCAGCGAATGCATCGGCCAATACGCCGATGCGTGCCTGTTGGCGCACCCTGGCAAGCGCGGCAGGGAGCAACCCACGCAGGTGCTCATCCGTACCGTCTTCCCAGGCAAGCGACAACGGCAGGAAGTAGACAGTCGACTCCACATCTGGCGTTTCTACACGTACGAGTCCCACCATCCATTGCGCCTTCTCCCCTTCCCACTCCGCGTAGTCGGCAAACTCAACGCGCGCCACCGGCACGCCCTTGGCCGCGTACCAGCGCTGCGCGCTGATGAAGCGTGGCAGGAGCTCGGTTTCGAACTGTGTACGCAGCTTCTCGGCCATACCGATACGCCATGGCACGACGCGTTCCGGAAAAAAACTGCGCCAACCGTCGGACAGCACCAGCACCGGTAGTTCTTCCGGGGCCAGTCGCTCCTCGTGCCACTTTGGCACTTCCTCACCCTTGGCGAGACGAAACCAATAGAAGCAATGCCCGGGCAGCGTGAGCAGGTAGGGCAGATCGCCGATCGGCGGGAACGCCGTGCGGCCCATCAGCTCGACCGGCACCCTTCCCTTGTATCGCGACAGGTCGAGTTCCACGGGCTGCGCCGAACGCGACAGGTTCGCGACACACAGGATCGCATCGTCCTCGTGATTCCGCACATAGGCGAGGATCTTGCGGTTGCCGGGCCGCAGGAAGGTGAGCCGCCCGCGCCCGAAGGCCTGATGATTCCGGCGCACGGTCAGCATGCGCTTCATCCAGTTGAGCAGCGAGGAAGGATCGCGATGTTGCGCCTCGACGTTCACGGCCTCGTAACCGTACACCGGGTCCATGATCGGTGGCAGAAACAGCCGCTGTGGGTCGGCACGCGAAAAACCGGCGTTGCGGTCTGGGCTCCACTGCATGGGTGTGCGCACGCCGTTACGGTCACCCAGGTAAATATTGTCACCCATGCCAATCTCGTCACCATAATAAATGATCGGTGAACCCGGCATTGAAAAGAGCAGGCTGTTCATAAGCTTGATCTTGTCGAGGTCATTTTCGAGCAACGGTGCGAGACGGCGGCGAATGCCCAGATTCAGGCGAGCGCGCGGATCGGCGGCATACATCTGCCAGAGGTAGTCACGCTCCTTGCTGGTGACCATCTCGAGCGTAAGTTCATCGTGGTTGCGCAGGAAGATCGCCCATTGGCAGTTCTCCGGAATTTCCGGGGTCTGATACATGATCTCGGTGATCGGATGGCGGTCCTCCTGTGCTATCGCCATGTACATACGTGGCATGAGCGGGAAATGGTAGGCCATGTGGCACTCGTCGCTTTCGCCGAAATAGTCGCGCACATCCTCCGGCCACTGGTTGGCCTCGGCCAGAAACAGGCGATTTTCATAATGCTGGTCGATTACGGCGCGCATCTGCCGGATCACAGCGTGTGTTTCCGGAAGATTCTCGTTGGTCGTGCCCTCACGTACGCACAAATACGGGATCGCATCGAGCCGCAGTCCATCCACGCCAAGATCGAGCCAGAAGCGCATCAACCGGGTGACCGCCTTCACCACCTGCGGATTGTTGTGATTGAGGTCGGGCTGGTGCGAGAAGAAGCGATGCCAATAGTAGGCCTGGGCCTCTTCGTCCCAGGTCCAGTTGGACTTCTCGGTGTCGGAGAAAATAATGCGCGTATCGGAATACTTCTCGTCGCTGTCGCTCCAGACATAGAAATCGCGCTTGGGCGATCCCGGTGGAGCGCGCCGCGCCGCCTGAAACCATGGATGCTGATCCGAGGTGTGGTTGATGACGAGCTCGGTAATCACACGCAGGCCTCGCTGGTGCGACTCGCGAATGAACGCCTGGAAGTCCTTGCGTGTGCCGTAATCGGGGTAAATATTATGGTAATCGGAGATGTCGTAGCCGTCATCCTTCATGGGTGACGGGTAGAACGGTAGCAGCCAGATGGTATTGACGCCGAGGTCCTGCAAGTAATCGAGCTTGCTGGTGAGCCCGCGAAAATCACCAATGCCATCAGCATTGCTGTCACAAAACGCCTTGACGTGCACCTCGTAGATGACGGCGTCCTTGTACCACAATGGGTCTTCTGCAAGCAGTGCCGTTGCTGGATTTACTGCGGGCTTCAATCAGTTCCCCTTACAAGTAGTAATCGAAATCATGCTCACGGTGCACGCGCCGGCGCAGACGGAAGATGTGTGCCGGGGTCATCTGCGGGTCGAGTTCGACGTAGTTGCGTGCGCCATCCCAGAGAAAGCGCGCATCACTCAGCAGGTCGTGCATCTGATAAGGGCGTCCGGGCGTCAAGCCGAATTGTTCGAGTGGCAGCTCTACCCAGCCGCTCTGACGGTGGTGCGGATCGAGATTGACGACGACAAGTACGGTATCCGTTCCGTCTGCGCTCGCCTTGCTGTAGCAAAACAGCCTGTCATTATCAATTTTATGGTATTCCAGGCCCCAGTCACTCTGCAGCGCCGGATTGTCACGGCGTATACGATTCACGCGCGCGATGAAGTCGCGCAGGCTGTCGGGTCGCTCGAGGTCCCAGTTCCGGATCTGGTACTTCTCGGAATCCGCATATTCCTCGGAACCAGGATCGCGCGCCCTGGCCTCGGCAAGTTCAAATGCCGGACCATAAATCCCGTAGCTCGCCGCCAAGGTGGCCGCCAGCACGAGGCGCACCATGAACGCCGGCCGGCCGCCGAACTGAAGATACTCACTCAGAATGTCCGGTGTGTTTGGCCAGACATTGGGCAGATAATATTCGCGTCCGTGCTGCTGCGTCAGTTCAGTGAAGTACTCGGTCAGCTCGCTCTTGGTGTTGCGCCAGGTGAAGTAGGTGTAGCTTTGTGAGAAACCAAGCTTAGCCAGGCGGTGCATGACCTTCGGCCGCGTAAAGGCCTCGGCCAGGAAGATAACGTCCGGGTGCGCGCGCTGGACCTCTGTAATCAGCCATTCCCAGAGCGCAAAACTCTTGGTGTGCGGGTTGTCTACGCGGAAAATCCGCACCCCCTGCTCGATCCAGAAATCCACGACACTCTTGAGCTCCTGCCACAGGGCCTCCCACGCGTCGGTCTCATAGTCAAACTGATAGATGTCCTGGTACTTCTTGGGCGGGTTCTCGGCGTACTGGATCGAACCGTCGGGGCGGCGGCGGAACCACTCGGGGTGTTCCTTTATATAGGGGTGGTCCGGCGAGCATTGAAACGCGATATCCAGCGCAATATCGAGACCGAGCTTGTCGGCCTTTTTGACAAACTGGCGGAAGTCATCGAGCGTGCCGAGATCCGGGTGAATCGCCTTGTGCCCGCCCTCCGCACCGCCGATTGCCCAGGGACTGCCGACATCGTCTTTCGTTGCGGCGAGCACGTTGTTCGGCCCCTTGCGCAAGGTGCGGCCGATAGGGTGAATCGGCGGCAAATACACGACGTCAAATCCCATGGCGGCGACGTAGGCAAGCATCTTTTCACAGTCCGTAAAGCGTCCGTGACTGCCTGGTTTGCAGGAGCGCGGGAAAAATTCGTACCAGGCGCCGAAACGCGCATGTTCACGGTTAACCGCGATGGCAAGATCGCGTGCATAGCGCGTGACGAAACGCCGCTCGGCATGGCGTGCCACAAGCTGTGCGAGTTCTGCGTCGTCAGCAATGGTGCGGCGCGCGGTGATTGGAGCCTTGCCCGTCAGACGCGCTGCGGCATCTGCCAGCTTTGCACGTACCGGCTCCGGCGCGCGTGTCGCAACGGCGTGCAGCAACTCGGCTCCGACGCGCGCCGAAATCGCAAGATCGGGATCGCTATCGGGACGTCTGTGGAAATCGTGGCGCCAGGAGGCGAAAGCATCGACCCAGCCGATCACGCTGTAGTGGTAACGCCCGAGCCTGTCCACCACAAAGCCGGCACGCCAGCGGTCGTTTGGCAGCGCCGTCATCGCGACCTCGGTCCAGTCGGAATCCGCCTCGTGGCGATAGAGCACTGCACAAGCAAGGCGATCGTGGCCATCTGCAAAGACATCGGCCTCGACGATAACCTCCTCACCCACGACGCGCTTGGCGGCAAAGCGGCCGCCATCCACCTGCGGGGTGACGGCCTCAATTACCACTCGTTGCCGTCCTTCCTCCGGTAACTCCACGATGTCCTTGTGCTTCGCCATTATTATTAGGTCTCCTTCGCCGGCATGAAACACAACACGGCCAGCGGCGGCAAAGTCAGGTTGAGCGAATGGTAATGACCGTGCGCGGCCAGCGGTGCGCTTTCGGCGCCACCGAGGTTGCCCTGGCCGCTGCCGCCATAGATTTCGGCGTCGCTATTCAGTCGTTCCTGCCAATAGCCGGCGTGCGGTACGCCCACACGGTAATTGGCGCGCGGCACCGGCGTCAGGTTGCACACCACCAGCATCTGGTCGCGCGCATCCTTGCCCTTGCGCAGGAAGCTCACGATGCTTGCCTCTCCATCGTGCATGTCTACCCACTGGAAGCCGTCATTGTGAAATTCGAGTTCATGCAATGCCGCCTCGCTGCGATAAAGATGGTTCAGGTCCTTGACGAAACGTCGCAGACCCTGGTGCTGCGCTTCCTGCAGCAAATGCCAGTCGAGGCTTGTCTCGTGGTACCACTCGTTCCATTGACCGAACTCACACCCCATGAACAACAGCTTCTTGCCCGGGTGGGTCCACATGTAGGCGAACAATGCGCGCAGGTTGGCCAGCTTTTGCCAACTATCGCCCGGCATCTTGGCGAGCAACGAGCCTTTGCCGTGCACGACTTCGTCGTGCGACAGCGGCAACATGAAGTTTTCGTGGAATGCGTACCAGATCGAGAAGGTCAGCTGCTCGTGGTGGTACTTGCGATACACCGGATCGCAGGCGAAGTACGCGAGCGTGTCGTGCATCCAGCCCATGTTCCATTTCATGCCAAAACCCAGACCACCGACATACGTCGGACGCGACACCATCGGCCAGGAAGTGGATTCCTCGGCTATCGTCTGCACATCCGGGTGTTCGTGGTACACGGCCTCGTTCAAATCGCGCAGAAACTGGATAGCGGCGATGTTCTCCTTGCCGCCGTGTTCATTCGGTATCCATTCGCCCGGCTCGCGCGCATAGTCGAGATACAGCATTGATGCCACGGCGTCGACGCGAATACCGTCCGCGTGATACTTGTCGAGCCAGAAAAGTGCGCTCGAGATCAGGAACGAGCGCACTTCGTGGCGACCGTAATTGAAAATGCTGGATTTCCACTCCGGGTGGAAGCCGCGCTTCGGGTCGGCATGTTCGAAGAGATAGGTGCCGTCGAAGTAGCCAAGTCCATGTTCGTCGGTGGGAAAGTGCGACGGCACCCAATCAAGGATCACCCCGATGCCGGCCTGGTGCAGGGTGTCGACCAGAAACATGAAATCCTGCGGCGTGCCATAACGTGCTGTGGGCGCAAAGTAGCCGGTAGTCTGATAGCCCCACGAGCCGTAGAACGGATGCTCCATTACCGGCAGCAGTTCGACGTGGGTAAACCCCATGTCCTGAACATAGCTTGCGATTCGTGGCGCCAGCTCGCGATAGGTCAGAAAACGCCCTTCCTCCTCCGGCACACGCTGCCAGGAGCCGAGGTGTAACTCATAAATGCTGATGGGCGCCCCCAGCGCGTTGACCTGCGCGCGCCGTGCCATCCATTGACTGTCACCCCATTCGTAATCGAGTGGCCACACCACTGACGCGGTACGCGGCGGCGGTTCACTGCGCGTCGCAAACGGATCGGCCTTCTCAACCACATAACCGCCGTGACTTGATGTCAGCCGGTACTTGTACAGTGCGCCGGCACCAACGCCAGCGAGAAAACCTTCCCAGATTCCGCTGTCATCACCACGCCGTTGTAACCGGTGTGCATCGGCCTGCCACGAATTGAAGTCGCCGACCAATGACACGCTGTCCGCATTCGGCGCCCACAGTGCGAACTGCGTCCCCTGCACGCCATTGCGCTCAATTATGTGTGCACCGAGTTTTTCATACAGCTTGAAGTGTCGTCCCTGCCGCTGTAGATGAATGTCGAAGTCGCTGAGCAGATTGTAGGGCGCCGATTCCGTCGGCTGTTTGCTGTTCTTCTGTTTAGGCATATCCCATTCCCGAGTTAAGCCGGACGCTGCGCCCGCAAAGTACGAGTACACATGAAAATACCGGCCGCATGTCTTGGTTGAGACTGTATTGCAGGTTAATGCGTTATGTTCATAACATAACGCTGACGCGTGTTGACCGCAACAACAAGCTGCGTATTTCTCAGGATATTCGTGCCTTTTTACTAAACTGGTCACGCTTAGCGGGCAGCTGAAACTTCTGCAAACTGGTTCGAAAACCAGACTTCTTGTACGCACAACCTCTACCTCTACGCGCAATTCGAACTGTCTCGATACACTGACATCGTGGCATTGCGCAAAGACATATCTACTGGCCGCTTTCGCGCTCAATTATTCTGCAACCAAGAGCTGACGACATTCGTTTTCATGCGAGTCTCCGCATAGTTAACGAACATCGATAATCGTGCGTGATGTTTGGCAGCATGATGGCGAGAAACCTGGCCACACAAACACAGGCACCTGTACTCTCGCGCCTTGCCCGATCGCGCCATCAAAATCAAGCCTTGGCCACGAACCAACGAACGCTACAATAGCGGTCCATATTCTTAAGTCAGCGATCGTGGCCAAGCTCAATACCCGCCAAAAAGAAGCCGTGCGCTACATTGACGGGCCATTGCTGGTGCTGGCCGGCGCGGGCAGCGGCAAAACCTCGGTCATTACGCGCAAGATTGCCTGGCTCATCCAGGAATGCGGCATGCAACCGATGCATATCGCCGCCGTCACCTTTACCAACAAAGCGGCGCGCGAAATGAAGTCGCGCGTGGCGACACTGCTCAAGGGCACGGATGCCAAGGGGCTGGCGATCTCGACCTTCCACACCCTCGGACTAACGATTTTGCGCAAGGAACTTGAGACCAGCGGTTACAAACCAGGTTTTTCCATTCACGATTCCGAAGACAGCCTGAACGTCATTCGTGAAAGCCTGCGAGGCCACAAAGGTGTGACGCCGGAGTCCGTGCAGTGGCAGATCTCTGCTTGGAAGAACGCGCTGCTCGGCCCTGATCAGGCCGCAACCGGCAGCAACGGCGATATGCTGCTCACCACCGCTGCACGCGTGTACGCCGAATACCAGCGCAGTCTCAAGGCATACAACGCGCTGGATTTTGATGATCTCATCCTCCAACCAGTACATCTGTTGCGCAATCACCCCGAGGTGCGCGCTCGCTGGCAACAGCAGGTGCGCCACTTGCTGGTGGACGAGTACCAGGATACCAACGCAGGCCAGTACGAACTGGTGAAGCTGCTGGTTGGCAGTGGTGGCGCACTAACGGTGGTGGGTGACGATGATCAGTCGGTGTACGCGTGGCGTGGCGCGCGCCCCGAGAACCTGCACCAGCTCAAGGCTGACTACAGCCAGCTCAAAGTCATCAAGCTTGAGCAGAACTACCGTTGTACCGGTCGCATCCTCAAGTCCGCCAACCAGTTGATCGCCAACAATCCGCATCTGTTCGAGAAACGTCTGTGGAGCGAACACGGCTTCGGCGACCCGCTACGGGTGCTGGCCTGCCGCGACGACGAGCACGAAGCCGAGCGTGTGGTATCAGAGCTGATGCACCACAAGTTTTTACACAACACCGATCACTCCGACTACGCCATTCTGTACCGCGGCAATCACCAGGCGCGCCAGTTCGAACGCGTGCTGCGTGAACAGCGTATTCCTTATTATCTGTCCGGTGGATTGTCGTTCTTCGAGCGCACCGAAGTACGTGACATCATGGCCTATCTCAAACTGCTTGCGAATCCGGACAACGACAGCGCCTTCCTGCGCGTGGTCAACACGCCGCGTCGCGAGATCGGCGCCGCCACGCTCGAAAAACTCTCCGCCTATGCCCAGGACCGGCACTCAAGCTTGTTTGCCGCATCCTTCGAAATGGGCCTGTCCCAACACCTGAATGATCGGCAACTGGCCTCGCTCAGGCGTTTTTGCGTCTGGCTTTCTGATCTGGCCGACCGAGCCAGGGAAGAGGAACCGGCAACAGTCCTGCGCAGCCTGCTCACGGACATTGCCTACGATACCTGGCTGAAGGAAACCTGCGACAACCTTGATGTCGCCGAGAAGCGCATGGAGAACGTGCTTGAACTCACCGGCTGGCTCACGCGCCTGGCCAAACAGGAACAACAGGACGAGGCACCTACCTTCGCCGACCTGGTCGCACGACTGAGCCTGATCGGCATGCTCGATAATGATGACGACAACAACAGCGATCAGGTGTCACTCATGACCCTGCATTCCGCCAAGGGTCTGGAGTTTCCGCATGTGTTCATCGTTGGCATGGAAGAAGGCCTGCTGCCACATCGTTCAAGCATGGAGGAAGGCGCGGAACACACCACCAGCGCCATAGAAGAAGAACGCCGTCTTGCTTATGTCGGGATCACACGCGCGATGAAGACGCTTGCTTTTGCCTATGCCAAACAGCGCAAGCGCTATGGCGAAGTCGTGCAATGCGAACCGAGCCGTTTCCTTAACGAGTTGCCGGCCGATGACCTGCAGTGGGATGGCAAAGGCAGCAGTGCCGATCCAGAATTGAAACAGGAGCGCGGCGCGGCGCATGTTGCGCACCTGCGAAACCTGCTAGGGTAGTTTTTTACCGCAGTATGTCGGGGTGGCCGGAATTTACTATTGTATTCCTCTCACGATGCACCGACCCATGCTTCTGTCTCGGCGTGCGGTATGATAATCGTTGACTTAGCCGAGTTAGACAGAATCTCACAAAGAGAAATCAGGAATGTCTACTCCTTGTGAATTCAGGCGCTCTCGCGCTGCGGGTACCAGACCACCACACGATTGCGCCCGCTCGTTTTGGCCGAATACAGGGCTTTATCGGCGCGTTGCAAGATTTTACTCAGGCCGCCATCCACTCCATTAACTGTGTCAGCCTGCGCAACACCAAAACTGGCGGTCACGGGGATAGTGCGCTCGTCGTCAGCGTAAGCGTCGTGCTCGAGTGCGTTACGTATTTTTTCCGCAATATGCATGCCGCCCTCGCTGTCGCCACTGGTCAGAACCAGAAATTCCTCGCCGCCAAGTCTAAAGATAAAATCGCTCACCCGACAATTGTCCCGTAGAACACTGGCAAAGTGCAGTAACACCTTGTCCCCCACCTGGTGACCATACCGATCATTAACTTTTTTGAAGTGGTCAATGTCGACGATGATTAACGTCTGATTCCTTTTGTTACGCATCGCTTCCGACCAGAGTTTCGGAAAGATGTTGTAGAGATAGCGGCGATTGTAGAATCCGGTGAGCGCATCGGTGGTGGCCTCGTGTTCCAGCTGAGTCTGTACTCGCTTCACCTCGTCCTTCTGTTCACGCAGACTTCCCGCCATCTCCGAGAACCGGTTGGTCAAATAGCCGATTTCATCATGCGATGAAACCCGCTGGATCTCGGGTAGCCGTCCCGCGCCCACCTCTTCAGTCAGCTTCACCAGCCTGCCCAGTGGGGCACTGAAATTCCTGAGCATCATGAAGCCGATTATCAACCCACCAAGGCAGCCCGCGATCACCAGGGCCAGCAAGCGGTTACGCTGCTCGTGCAGTTGTGCGGTCAACTCTTGTTGAGACAGCGCAAACCAGAGCTGCGGCAGGCGCGCATCGTCGCCAGTGGCCACGCGTCGCACCAGATAGGATTCACCATTCATTTCGATGCGGTCGCCAGACGGTTTGAAGGACCGGTCGTTACGCTCATCGGAGATTGTGCTGAGGACGACGCGACCATCCTTTACCAGAAACAGTTGTCCACCGCTCAACTGGCGTACCACTTTCATCCAGTCCGCATCAATGGTCCTGGTAATAGCGATCACTCCCAATGATTGTGAACGGTAATTGATCGGCGACGTGGCCACCATCTCGAGACCACGCTGACCCTCGTGATAAAACTGTTGGTCAGTAGGACTTTTCACCAGTCCGCGCTGGATCAGGGCCGTTCTCAAACCAGTATGCTGCGCGCCGATAAGCGCCTTACCGGAACGCGACAAGATGATTGAGCGATCGATCTGCAACCAGCCGAACTGGCGCTTGTAGATCTCTGTCATGGCGCCCGGATCGGTTCCGAGCGAAATGGCAATGTAGAGGTAGCCGGTGAATCCGGTGTTGTCGCGCATCATCTTGGCGCGCTCTGCCAAGTCACGCGCCTCGAGCAAGAGTTGACCTTCGATTTGTTGCGCAAGACGCGCCGCGTTGTTCTCTGCCTCTTTGAGTACCAGTTTGTTGCTGGAATGATATGACAGCACCAATGCAGCCACCAGAAACAGCAGCAACACGCCGATGTAAAGCACCAGCCGGAAGCGATAAGTTCTTGGTGCGATCACGGAAGTGCCGGTGTCAGTGGGAGCAGTTCGTATTTTTTCGCGACACCTCGGAAGGCTTTCCCGGATTGCACCTCACGAATCATGTTCGCGAGCGGGGCCGACAGCTCGCCGTGTGTGACGATCGACTGCGTCTGGTAAAACTGGTAGCTCTTGTTGTTCAGGTTTTCGGCCGTTGGCGCCACACCGCTCACAGTCACCACCTTGATTTTCTGTGATGGTTCAAACACCCAGGTCGAGCCAATGTTGCCGATGCCTTCCGCGAAATCCGAGACACCCTGCACCACCTCGGCCTCAGATTTCACTTCGACGCGGTCTTTGCGAAACTGCTCCACCGTCGGCACAATTGTTTTCCAGTGGCCCGGGCGCTGCGCACAATGCGGGCGCAGCACAACCACAATTGGCCGGTCTTCACCGCCGACTTCCTTCCAGTTGCGTATTTCACCCTGGAAGATCGCGCGCACTTTTTCAATCGGGATATCCTGCAGCGGATTCGACTTGTTCACGATGATCAGCAGTGGCTCAAGCGCAATCGGGTGAACGGTCAATCCTTCTTTTTCTACCTCTTCCTTGGCAAGCGGGCAGCAGATGAATCCGAAGGTTTCATTGCCGACGCGGTTTTCCCTGGCCTTCTTGATCCCGACGTTGCAGCCATGCCCCAGCATCGAGTCCTTGCCGAACAGGCTGAGCTGCAGACGATGGTCGCGTTCGAGTGATGGACGAATCTGGTCGAGCAGCACCCAGGTAAAGTGTTCACCGGCGCCAGTGATCTTCGGCGTGGGGGGTGTTTCAGCGGCTCCGGCAACAGCCCAGCTGAGAACCAACCAAGTGCCAACAAGGTGGCTGAGGCAACGCGTGCGGTTATTGTTCATTCTGAAAGAGTCCTTAAATTTGCACAAAACGTTGGCAATCCTGAATTTAAGCAGCAATAACCGTGCCTTTACCGCATCCAGCGCAAAACCAAGGATTTCGTAAAAGTATCAGTAAGTTAACAGCCTAAATGTTGCTGGCAAACACAATTTGGCGTCTGAGCAAAGACCTACTTGTGCCCATAGACGGCAAATAACGCCCGTAAAGCGCCAATTTGGACACCCCGCTGACACGGCTAACGCGGTAAGATCGTGCCGCACTACGCAAAAAGGACAATGAACAATACGTTTTACATGGGAATGACAGCATAAATGCGGCCGCGATCGACTCGCCCCACGCCAGCGCACACACCGTAAACATGCAATCGGACCACCTGCCGCGCGGCGCGGCACTGATGCTCGCCGCCACCCTGCTGTTCGCTGCCGCCAGCGCGATCGTCAAACACGTTTCAGAGGAACTGCCAAACGAGATGGTGGTGTTCTTCCGCAGCTTCTTCGGGCTGTTGGCCCTCTCGCCATTGTTTCTGCGTCATGGCCGTGGCTACTATGCGACTAAACGACTCGGGCCTCACTTGGTACGGGCGCTGGCCGGGCTTACGGCAATGTACTGCTACTTTTATGCGATTGCCCACCTGCCGCTGGCGGAAGCGGTGCTGCTTAACTACACCGCGCCACTATTCATCCCGCTGGCAGCACTTTTGTGGGTCGGCGAATCCTTCAGAAAGCAGCTGTGGTGGCCGATCGGCATCGGCTTCATCGGTATTGCGCTGATTCTCAAACCCGGACTTTCGCTGCTGGCGCCTATTGCATTAATTGGACTGGCCGCCGGGCTATTCTCGGCGTTGGCCATGGCCGGCATCCGCAAGCTGACCGACACCGAGCCGGCGATCCGCGTGGTGTTTTATTTCAGTCTGACCTCAACACTGGTCGCGGCGGTGCCGCTCTTTTGGAGCTGGCAGACGCCATCGGCGAATTTGTGGTTTCCGCTGTTTCTCATCGGCGTACTCTCGACCGTGGCGCAAGTCCTCATGACCCGTGCATACGCTCATGCCCCGGCGGCACAGATTGGACCGTTTCTGTACGCGATTGTGCTCTTTGCCGCGCTATTCGGTTGGGCGCTCTGGGAGGAAGTTCCGGACCGGCTCTCGTTTGCCGGTACCTTGCTGGTCATCGTCGCCGGTGTCCTTACCATCCGACTGGGTGGCCGCAAGGCAGCTCCACCAGCTGAACTTCCGGACGACGCGGTAAGTTAACCGGGCTAGGCGATCATGCCAAGGACTTGCTATTCTTGATCCATCAAACAAGCGGAGTCATGGATGTACGAAGCCGATAGTGGTCCGCAGTGGAACAATCTGTCTCGTGTGTTGTTTGTCTTTGGTTTGCTCATGGGCGGGCTCGCCGCCTATCTATACTGGGGCTACGGTGAACAGTTGCGCGAACAGGCATTCGATCTCGATGAAAAGAATCGCGCGGTAACGCTCGAAAACGAACGCCTCAAGGAACATGTTGGTTACCTGACCGGTCGCCTCGAGGAAGAAGTCGCCAAAGTCTCGCGCGAGAAGGAACAAGAGATGGCGCGAGTGCGCGCCACCCATGACGAGATGCTGAAGGCCATGCAAAAGGAGGTAGAGCAGGGTCAGGTGAAAATCACCCAGCTCGCCGACCGGCTGTCGCTCAACATCGTGGATAAAATTCTGTTCCCGTCCGGTGAAGACCATATCTCCGATCAGGGCAAGGAAGTGCTGAAGCGCGTCGGTACCGTGCTCAAACAGGCGAAAGACAAAACGATCCGCATCGAAGGTCATACCGACAACATTCCGATCGCCAAGTCGCTGAAAACTCGCTTCCCCAGCAACTGGGAACTCTCCACGGCACGCGCCACCAACGTGGTTCGCTTTCTTCAGGATGAAGCCAGGATAGATGCCAACAGCCTTGAGGCCGTAGGCATGGGCGAATATCACCCGCTGGCCAGCAACAAGACCCCGGCTGGACGCAGCCAGAACCGACGCATCGAAATTATTCTGTTTCCGCGCGTGGGCTCGCTCACCAAGGAACTGGCCACGCCCAAGAAATCGAAGGCCGACAAGCCATCGACTGCAATACCTGCCGCCAAACGCTAGATTCACCCTATGAAAAGGAACCGCTCCGTTATGAAACCTGCTCTGCCCCATATTGCACAGATTCTCTCCGTCTGCCTTTTACTGGCTGCCTGCAGCGGACGAGTCGCCACTCCGGCCGGGAAGGAATGCACAGAGGGCCTGCGCATCGCCAATCAGGAACTGGAAGATGCCAAGGTCAAGGGTTTCAGCGGCAGCATCTCGTGGATCAAGGCAGCCGGCCTGCTCACAGACGCAAGTGTGCACGAGCAGCTTGAAAAATACCCGAGCTGCGCGGACAAGGTACGGCGCGCGCGCATTTACATCAAAGAAGCGCAAAAATAAGACTGCTTTTCGTCCCAGACGGGTTTGGGAATCTGGCGTTTGCAGCCCCACCACTCCCGGGCGCATAATATTAGTTAAATTATGGGCGGACTAATCGCCTGAACCGATTCAGAGGATCCCCTGATGTTCTCGTTTACTCGCGCCCAGCCCAAGAAGGTCGAGGCGGAAGATCCGTTTCTTGACGCGTTCCGCGGCACTTTCACAAGCATCATGCAGTGGTCGCAACTGGATGATTTCTGGACCATGGTACGGGCCAAGGCCGATGCCGGCTGGTACATCTACTGCATCGGTGAACCAGTGCCAGAGCAGCCGTGCAGTGCCGCGCAGGTTGAGAAATTCATGCATGAAGTGAATGTCCTGCTGCGCCAAGACCACGACGAAAGCTACTGCGGCATTGTCTACACCGATAGCAAGACCGAACCAAGATTCATCAAGATTTTCGATCCAAATAATCTCGGCGTCTCCTGCGGCTACAGCAAGAATCCGCCGCTTCCCGGATGGACTATGACCCTGCTTCCGCCCACACAGCTCGAAAGCAGACGTCCGCTGCCGGAAGGCCGTCGCCGCTGGTGGCGGAGCCTCTGGGCCTGAGCGCGCCCGACTCGGCATCGCCGTCTTCCGCCCAGTACATGGCGGACGAAATCACGCCCCGACCCTTCAAGCCAGCGTGGTGGTTACGCAACCCGCATCTACAAACCCTCTGGCCGGTGCTTTTCCGCCGCTGGCTGCGCCCACCACTGCGGCGCGAACGCCTGGAACTGCCGGACGGCGACTTCGTCGACCTCGACTGGACCCTGAACGACAGCGGGCCGATTGTCATCATTTTTCACGGCCTCGAAGGCAGCAGCCACTCGCATTATGCGCGTGGCATGCTCAGTACATTGCCGCGACACGGCATGCGCGCGGTATTTATGCATTTCCGTGGCTGCAGCGGTGAATCCAACCGCCTCGCGCGCGCCTACCACTCCGGTGACACCGGCGACATCGATTTCCTGGTGCGCACAATCAAGACACGCGAACCGGAAACACCGCTTGCGGCCATCGGCTATTCCCTCGGCGGCAATGCCTTGCTCAAGTGGCTGGGCGAACAGGGAAAAAGTGCGCCGGTGCAATGTGCTGTCGCCGTATCCGTACCGTTCCTGCTGCACGAATCCACCGCGCACATGAACCGCGGCCTGTCGCGCCTCTACCAGTGGCATTTGCTGAAAAGCCTGAAACAAGGTGCGCGTCGTAAAGCCGCGAAGTTCGTTCCACCCGCACCCCTGCGCGAAATCAACCGGATGAAAAGCTTCTACGAATTCGACGACCGCATCACCGCCCGCCTGCATGGCTTCGAGGGCGCGATGCATTACTACACGTCATCGAGTTCGCGCCAGTTTTTAAACCGCATCCGCATCCCGGCCCTCATCGTGCACGCCAGCGACGATCCATTCATGCACCCCGGAGTCATTCCCGGGAAACCGGAACTGTCACCGAGCGTGGAGCTGTCGCTGTACGCGCGCGGCGGTCATGTTGGATTTGTCAGTGGTTCGCTTCCGTGGCGGCCGCGCTACTGGCTGGATGAGCAGCTCCCGGTGTGGCTCAAGCGGCATCTGCACGGGCGCCAGCATATCGGGTTATGATGCGCGAGCCTCAATGCGGGTCCCTCAATAGCCATGAAAATCATTGAAGTCATCGCCGA
>Ga0209536_100007994_pt1 | contig 15964 bp, 10 predicted proteins | sample DeeMarSeWOR28_12_FD_187461 | JGI IMG/M metagenome (GOLD analysis project Ga0209536, IMG submission 187461) | Marine sediment microbial communities from White Oak River estuary, North Carolina - WOR-2-8_12 (SPAdes) (version 2) | ecosystem: Environmental > Aquatic > Marine > Intertidal zone >...
CTCCGAAGTCAACCACCACGAACTGAGCAATGCGGTAGACCAAGCCAACCGCGAAGTCACCACCCGCTTCGATTTCAAAGGCAGCGGCTCGAACTTTGAACTGGCCGGTAACCTGATCACGATGAACACCCAGTCCGAGTTCCAACTGCAACAGATGTACGACATCCTGTGCAACAAGCTGGTCAAGCGCGGCGTCGACATTGCCGCCCTGGACCTGGGCGAGCCTAACATCCAGCTGAAGACCGCCACCCAGGTGGTCACCGTGCGCGAAGGCATCGAGACGGCGGAGTCCAAAAAAATGATCAAGCTGATCAAGGACCGCAAGATAAAGGTGCAGGCCGCCATCCAGGGCGAGCAGCTGCGCGTAACCGGCAAGAAGCGCGACGACCTGCAGGAGGTGATCGCATTACTCAAGGATAACCAGTTCGCGATGCCGCTGCAGTTCAAGAATTTCCGCGACTGACCGAACCGCAAACAAGGCACACCAGACCATGAAAAAACGCCCGCTGCTCTTCGTTTTTGGGTCAATACTTCTCCCTCTTACGCTGTTCGCACAAGAGCAAGCCCCGCCAGTCGTTCGCGGCGCCGAAACCGGGTTGGCCGCGGACGAAGTTCCGCTGATCGAGCCGGGAACGGCGGCTGAGCAGCCTGAGCCCGATATCTTTGCCCGCGACAGCTACCGCATCGACCCCGTGGTCTGCCCCTTCAAGGGCGACATCGAGTACGAGCCCGGCGACATCGAGTGCGGGCTGCTGCAAGTGCCGGAGAATCGTGAGAACACGGATTCACGGTTCATCGAACTGCATTTTGTCAAGCTGAACTCGCGCTGGGGCAAGGACGAAGACAAAAAGGACGATGACGAGAAAGCCAGCAGCCTGACCCCCGGCAAGCGTGACGACCCGGTCATCTACCTGACCGGCGGCCCCGGCGCCCAGGTCACCTACTACGTCAAGCGCTTCAAGGACCACGGCCTGCTGGATCACCGCGACCTGTACATCCTGGAGCAGCGCGGCATCGGGTTCTCGGGCGATTTCTGCCCGTTCTACAACAGCCGCAAGCCGGCCACGGACGACGTGGCCACTTTCGAGGAGAGCCTTGATGCGAGCCTGACGCGATTTGGCGACTGCGCCCGCAACGCCCGGGCGTCCGGCGTGGACCTGACCGGCTACAACACGATCGAGAACGCTCGCGACGTCAAAGCCCTGCGCCGAGCGCTGGGAATCGACAAGTGGAACATGTGGGGTATTTCCTATGGCTCGATCCTCGCCCAGGCCTACCTCAAGGAGGATTCCGAAGGCGTCCTGGCAGCGGTAATCGATGCGGTCGTGCCGCTGGACCGCCGTGAATCCGAGCTTTACTGGCGGGTCACGCACTGGTACCAGCGCGACCTCGAAAAGCTGCAGGAAATCTGCAACCGTCAGCCAGCCTGTGCCGAGCAATACCCGGACATCGGCGGACGAATTCGGCAAGCCATCGGCGCCGTGGTCAACCAGCCGATCGAGGTCGATATCGAAGATATCGAGAATTACCCTTCCGGCAAGGCGCGGTTCTTTCAGGATACCGTGGGCTTTTTTCCGTTCACCTTCCTCTACGAGCAGGGCAACTACCCCGGCCTCCCGGGCATGGTCTATGCCTGGGCCGACGCAGTCGTGCAGCGCGATGAAGTGCTGTTTCAGGCCATCGCCGGCGCCGCCAGCCTGGGAGGTTTCGGAGGCATCAGCCAGGGCATGTACAACGCCATTGCCTGCATCGACGGGGATGCCGAAATCGAGGCACGGGCAGTTCGGAAAGACATCCAGGAACACCCGGTGCTGGGTGGGGCCTTGGGCAGCCCCGAGTTCTGGGACCGCCGGGCGGCACTATGCGAGGAACTGGGCATGATCCAGCGCCCGGCCGAGCAATATCTGCCGGTGCAGACCGACCTCCCCAGCCTGATCGTCGAGGGCGACATGGACCCGATCACTCCGCCGCCCAACGCCAAGGCCATCCTGCCGGGTTTCCCTAACGGAACCTACGTCGAGTTCCCCTACGCAGGCCACGGCCCGTCGCGTTCGGTGGAGTGCGCCGGCGACATGCTGAACAGGTTTTACGATGACCCGAAGCTGGAACCCGACCTGGCCTGCGTAGAGGAGATGGAGGAACCGCGAATCTGGGCTCCCCTTTATGTCAGCCGGTTCGTGCCTCGTCTCCTGGTTCTGATGTCCGAGGACAAGAATAAGCTGGCCATTCCCGCAGCCTGGGCGGGTGGCTCAGTGCTGATCTCATTGGTGGCTTTCCTGGTATTGACGTTCTCTCCACCCTTTCGATGGATTGAAGTCCGTCCGACCATCAGGGCGGGCGGGGCCCGCGTCACCGCCTGGTTTGCCGCGACCGCCTCACTGGCAGCGGTGGGCATTATGGGCGCGGCCGTTGCGGTCACTGCCGAGGCTTCCGAGATGATGCCGTTGTTCGGTTTTGTGCCCTGGGCCCGTTACGGGGCCTGGTGCGGCCTGGCCGCGGGCTTGCTGGGATTGCTGACGCTGCTGGCCACCTATCGGGCGCGCCGGGAGCAGGGGCTGCCTGGCAGCCGGGCGATCGGCTTTACGCTGACCGGCGCTGCTGCGGTGAGTCTCAGCGCCTTCATGCTGTATTGGGGCCTGGGACCCTTCTGACCGCGGCCGTGCGGCTGGGTGCACCTAGCTAAAGATCTTCTTCATCAGCGGCGACATGCGCCGTGCGCCGGCAATCGCGGTGGTGGTCAATACACCGGCCATCATCGCGCCGGTGACGCCACAGGTCAGCGTGTCCTGGCCGGTGAGCCACAGTCCCTTGATCCGGGTGCGCGGCCCCAGCCAGTCCTGCCGCAATCGCTCGGGGGTGTGATCGAGGCCATACAGCTCACCGCGCCGGTAGCCGCTGAACCACTCGGTCGAAAGCGGCGTCGACACCTCGGAGTAGTCCACTCTGCCTTCGAGTTGAGGCAGCTTGTCGTAGAGGTGCCGCATCAACCGTTCGCCGAGCTGCGCCTTGAATTGCTCATACTCTTCGCCGCGCTTGCCCCAGGTCGTGCCCTGCCACTTTTCGAACCACTCGTAAGGGGCGGGCGCCACGATTTCGATGGTGGCCGTGCCGGGATGCCGGTTCAGGTAATCGGGATCCTTGGCCGAGGGGAAGGAAACGTAGACGACCGGAAAGGGGGCTTCCGGGTTGTGCAGGAACGCCTCCACTGCCCCGTCGTAATCGTTGGATGGGTAAATCCAGAAATTGGTCCGCGGCAGGCCGAGTTCTTCGGCGGTGGACTGCAAACCGATATAGACGCCGAGGTGGCCGATGCTCGGCCGCACATGCTCCAGGGCGGCGCTGTATCCGAAACGCTGGACCGTTTCAGCGGGCAGCAAAACATTGAAGGTGTTGTCGATACCGGCCGATGACACCACGCAGGGACACTCGATACGATGCCCATCCTCCATTGCGACGCCGCGCACCACCCCGTCCCTGACTTCGATCTGCTTCACCCGGGCATAGGTGAACACCTCGCCGCCGGCCCGCTGGATGTTGGGAATGATGGTGTCGGCCAGGCGCCAGGAACCACCGACCGGGTAGAACCCGCCGTACAGATAGTGACGGGCGATCATCGCGTGCACCAGGAACGCGGATTTTTTGGGTGGCAGGCCCATGTCGCCCCACTGTCCGCAAATCGTCGCAATCAGGTCGGGGTCATTGGTCAGGCGGCTGAGTACGTCGTAGGTATTCTGGTAGAGAAACGCGGGCGTCTTCCACTTCCTGTACGGCGCGGCGACCACTTTTTGCCAGGGCTTCAACAGCCGCTCCATGCCCAGCATCGAGGCCGCGCCGCCGGCTTCGGCCAACAGCTGCATGTAGCGGTCGATGGCCGCTTCTTCGGCCGGGAACTGCGCCACCAGGTTGTCCCGGAACTCCTTCTTCCCCGCACGGGCGCAGAAGACCTTGTCGCCGATGTAGAAGCGGTCGTATTCCGCATCCATCGGCGCCCATTCGAGCCGACCGCCGGTGAGGAAGTCAAAAAGGCGCCGGGTACGCGTCTTGCGCCCCACGTCGCCGATGTAATGCACGCCCACATCCCACTCGTAGCCGGCCCGTGAGTAGGAATGCGTATAGCCACCGGCCGTGTAGTGCTGCTCGAGCACGCAGACTTTCCAGCCGAGTTCGCTGAGCAAGGCGGCTGTGGTCAGGCCGCCGATGCCGGAGCCGATGACCAGGGCGTCGTAGGCCAGGGCCAGGCGGTTTGGACGGTAGCGGCGCCCGATGCGCAGGGTGCTGGGTTTCAGTGCAGTCATCCGCCTATGCTACCTGAACGAGCCCGCAGAAAGCCCGCAGGACCGAACCTCGTTCGGGAAAGCCCTCTGTTACCAGCCGTCGAACAGGCCGCCGTCGGCAAAATCCCAGATGAAGTAGACATAGGCACGCCAGTCGTAGCGCCCATCGCGGTCGTTCAGCGGCAACTCGACGCCGGCGTTGAGCGCAATGTTGCCGCGCTTGTTCAGGCCGATGCGCGCCTGCGGCAGAATGGACCACTGCACGGCGTCTTTCTTGTCGGGGCCGCTGCCCCGCTCGAAGGGCACTTCCGCCACCACCTCGAGCGCCGGGAACACCGCGCGCCCCCGGTCCGTGTGCACCCAGTGAACGATACTGGCCAGTTCGGCGCTGCTGCCGTCGGAATCCTCCAGGTCAAATTTCAGGCGTCCGCTACCCTGCAGGATCCAGTTCGACGACAGAATTTTGCCGAACGCCAGGTAGGGCAGGAACTCCCAGTTGGCGCCACTGTTCAAGGGCACGCCGACCTGGGCGGCCCCAGTCAGGATGAAGCCGGCGCGCTTGTCGTGCTTGAGCACGTACTTGAATCCCGGCTCGAAGTGGCCGAACTCGGACTGGCTGCCTTTGACCTCGTGCGTCACTTCCATGATGCCTTGCCCGCGCTGGCCGACCCGGAATTCGTATTCCAGCGTATTTTTCCAGGCGTTGTCGCCGTCCTGGCCGGTGTAGCGCTGCTTCCACACCCACTCGTCCTCTGGAAAAGCCTTCTTGGTGCGGATCGGCAGGAACAGGTTCAGTTCACCGTCCGGGTAGTCGTGCTCCCCGCCTAGGGTCTTGATGTAAGCCAGCACATTGTCGATGTCCTGCTCCGAGAGCGACCCGCCAAAGGCCGGCATCATTTCCGAGAAACCCATCTCCGCGCCGCCGAACGTGATCACCATCTTCCAGGTCGAAGCCGGCTCACGGCTGTTGAACAAAGCGTCGGAAAAATTGGCCGGCATCACCCCGAGGCTCTGCACCAAGGGGGAATCGGCGTCGGGGCTGCCTGCCGTGCCATGGCAGGTCGCGCAATTCGCAGTAAAGATCTCGGCTCCGCGAGCGAGGTCATCCGCCGCAGCGGGCAGGGCGATGCTGCTGAGCAACAGGCAGGTGACTGCAAGGCCAAATAGCGCGCGCTTCGTCCGGTGAGCCTTCATGAGGTTCATTCTCCATTCTGCCTTAGCCAAGGCGTCATGGATTCATGATAAGGAGTTCAATGCCGGGCCGAACTGACACCGCTCAAGAGAAACGATCGAACCCTCGAGAGATCAGTGGCTGCGAAATTCGGCCGGAGACAGCCCGGTGTGCCGCTTGAACGCCTTGGAAAAGTGGCTGCGGCTGGAAAAACCGCAGCGCTGAGCAATGCGCTCAACCGGCAGAGTGCTGCTGTTCAGCATCCTGGCTGCCCGCTCCAGACGCACCTGGTTGACCAGCTTCATGGGTGAATTGTAAAAAGCATCCTGAAAGTGCCTGGCAAAGGCCGAGCGGCTCATATTGACGGATTCAGCCAGTGATTCAACGGTATGCGGAGCGAATGGGTTCTCCAGGATCTGATCGATGGCCCGGGCCAGGCGGGGATCGTCCAGGGCGTTGAGCCACGCCAGGTTAGAGTCGGATTGAGCTGCCAGGGCCCGCAGCATGTGGATCATGAGCTGGGTCATGATCGCGCCCTGCAGCACGGGTGTGCCGGGCGCGCCGCTCGTCTGCTCCTGGATCAACGACTGAAACAGGGCGGGTACTTCCGGCACGCTGGAAAGATCGACCACCAACACTTCCGCCAGGTGGTCGAACAGGCCGACCGCCTCGCCGTAGCGGACGTTCAGCGTGCCACAACCCACCACCATCTCTGCCGGTGACTCTCCGGCCACGATGTGGTGCACGGGCGGGCCGGTCGGGGTGCAGTCAATTTTCAGCTCGTGCTCGAACTGCTCTGGGGTCTCCAGCGAGTGCACTCTTCCGGGCGGGATGACGATGAGCCAGTTCGGCCCGATCTGCGTATGGGAGCCGTCGGGGCAGCTCAGCCAGCCATCGCCCCGGACCACGAAATGCAGCATCGCGCATGGCGGACCGGGCAATGTCAGCCGCCAGCCGAACTCCAGCAGGCACAGGGCGAACGGCTCAACCTCGACGCTGAGGTTGGCCAGGTAGCGGTCCAGGATCGAGGAACTGTCCGGTCTTTGCGTGTCGAGCATCGTCGCTTTGTTCGCCTGCATTGTGATCATTGCAATGGAAAGTCAGGACAAATTCGCACAGGTTGAGTACCAATTTGCACAGCTGTATGTCTCAGCATAGACGTCGGACGAACATCAGTCTAGCAAGCCCCAAAAGGGCTACGACGAACCAATGAGGAGATGACAATGAAAAGATTCATCAAAACGAGCATTCAGCTGATCCTGGGCGCAACGCTCTTTCCGGCGCTGACTTTGGCCCAGCTTCCCGATCCGGGCCTGGAGGTCGAAACCGGGCGCACCGCCGTGGTCATCACGGACCCGCAGAACGATTTCCTGAGCCCGGAAGGTGTTACCTGGGGCCTGGTGGGGGCCAGCGTCGAGGCGAACGGCACCGTCAAGAACATCGAATCCCTGATGAAAACCGCCAAGGCCAGCGGCCTGGACGTGTTCATCTCGCCCCATTACTACTATCCGACCGACCATGGCTGGCAGTTTGGTGGCGCAGTAGAAACGATGATGCATTCGATCAACATGTTCGATCGCTCCGGCGCTTTGTCCGTCAAGGGCCTCGAGGGCTCGGGCGCCGACTGGCTGGATGTCTACAAGCCACTGATCAACGACGGCAAAACCGTGGTGGCCAGCCCCCATAAAGTCTATGGTCCGGAATCCAACGACCTGGCGCTGCAGCTGCGCAAGCGCGGCATCGACAAGGTCATCCTCGGTGGCATGTCGGCCAACCTCTGCGTTGAAGCGCACATGCGCGAGTTGATCGAGCAGGGCTTCGAAGTCGCCGTGGTCAAAGACGCTACGGCCGCAGCGCAAACACCGGAGATCGACGGCTACGCCGCCGCCGTGACCAATTTCCGCTTCCTGGCCAGTACCGTCTGGACCACCGATCAGGCCACCGCCGCCATGGTCGCGGCTGCAGGCGAGTGATCTTTCCCCACCGCTTGCTATAGTCAAAAGGAGGGTCGCATTGAGCGGCCCTCCACATCATTCAAGTCCTGAGGCCAGATCATGAGCGCAGAAATCAACATTGCCGTCAACGACCGCGACGAGCTGCTGTACCTGCTTACCGAGGCGGCGCAATTCGAGCACGTGGTGATGTGCAACTACCTGTACGCCCAATGGAGTCTGAAGAAAGACATCAGTGATGGCATCACGGCGGATGAGAAAGAGGCCATCGACCGCTGGCGAGCCTCGATACGCAGCGTGGCGATGGAGGAAATGCTGCACCTCGCCCTGGTCAACAACCTGATGGCGGCGTTCGGCGCGACGCCGCACCTCTCGCGGCCGGACTTTCCGGTGAGACAAGGCTATTTTCCTTCCGCGCTCGACTTTCACCTGGCGCCTTTCAACGAAGCAACGATCCAGCACTTCGTATTCATCGAGCGGCCGGAAGGCATCGCGGTAAAAGATGGGGCCGGTTTCACCCACGAGTCGCATTACCAGCGGGTGGTGTGCAGTGACCTGCTCACACCGACGGCGCGGGATTACGGGTCACAAGGTCACCTGTATCACGGGATCGCCCAGGCCATCCGCAGCCTGGCCGAGGAGTTGGGTGAGGAGAATCTCTTTATCGGCCACGGCGAAGCGCAGCTCAGTTCGGCCGAGTTTCCATTGCCGGGGCTGTTCGAAGTCAGCGGCGTGGATACCGCGATGAAGGCGATCGAGGAGATCGTCAGCCAGGGTGAAGGCGCACCCGCGCACCGTGAGGACTCACACTACGCGCGCTTCGAGGCCATCCGCAGGGAATTCCACGAATTGAAACAGGCCAGACCGGACTTCGAGCCCGCTTTCCCGGCCGCCATGAACCCCGTGTTGACCGAATTCGGGGATGACGAGCACACCACGCGCGTGACCGACCCCCTGGCCCGCAAGGTCGTGGATCTCGGCAACGCCGTGTATGGCCTGATGCTGCAAACCCTGGCGCAGGTCTGTGCCCCGGTGCCACTACCGAGTGGCTTGCGACAGGGCCTGTCGGAAGTTTCCTGCCAGTTGATGCGCCACGCCACCGTCATTGGCGAAGCGGCGGCGCGCATGCCGATCAGCCCCGACAAGCCGGGGGTCAACGCCGGACTGAGTTTTGCACTGCCCAAATCCTTCGGCCAACTGGTGCAGGCCAACGCCGCACAGATCCTGTCGGAGCGGGCCACCGAACTCGCCGCCGCATGCCAGGTCATCGAGAAAAAGCAGGCATTGCCCGGCGTGGCCGGTGGGCTGGCCAAACTGGCTCAGGCGTTGTCGGATATGCACAGTACCTTCGAAGAACACTTCACCCTGTCCATGGATTCAAAAACATCCGCCGCCGCGCCGCTGCCTGAAAGACCGACGCCGGACGACGTGCCCAGTTCCGGGGATGCCGATAACATTGCAGCCAGCGATGACATCGAGATCCGTTTCGACGTCGCGCGCTGCATCCATTCACGGCGCTGCGTCCTGAACGCACCCACCGTGTTCCTGGCCAACGTCAAGGGGCCGTGGCTGCACCCGGAAACCGACTCCGTCGAGCACCTGGTCCACGTGGCACAGTCCTGCCCTTCGGGCGCCATTACCTACCGGCGACTGGATGGCGGCGCGGAAGAAGAGGCACCGCAGGTAAACACCATTCACCTGCGCCAGAACGGTCCTTATGCCTTCCACGCTTCGCTCAATATTGACGAGCAGCCGCCTCTGTGCCGCGCCACCCTGTGCCGCTGCGGCCAGTCAAAAAACAAGCCGTTCTGCGACAACTCTCACATCGAGGCCGGTTTCGAAGCCACCGGTGAACCGGCCACCACGCCCTCCGAACCCCTGCCGGAACGCGGCGGCGAGCTGCACGTCATTCCGCTGAAGGATGGCCCGCTCAAAGTGCGCGGCCCGGTGGAAATCTGCGCCGGAACCGGTCGCACCATCAACCGCACGCAGTACGCGAAACTGTGCCGCTGCGGGGGGTCCGCAAACAAACCATATTGCGACGACACGCACCTGCGGATCGGCTTCCGCTCCGGCAATTCCAGCAGAAAGAAGAAGTAGAATCATAATTAGATAAAACTTTCAGTTATTTAATATAGTTAATAACTATTTAAACTGCTATGCTGCCCGCATGGCCAGGCAATACAACTCCAGCAGACGCCGCGAGGCAGCACAGCAGACCCGCCGGGATATCCTGCAGGCTGCCCTCAAACTGCATGCCCAGGGCGTCACGGAATTTGAGCCGCTGGCGCGCGAAGCCGGCTGTTCCTTGGCGACGGTGCGCAAACACTTCCCGACCAAGGAGACGCTGTTTCAGAATTGCACGCGGACTTTCGCCGAGACCCTGACTCTGCCGGACCTGGCTGCACTGGGTGGCATTTCCGATCCCGCACAGCGCGTCGCAGCAAGCATTGCCGAGCTCTGTCGAATCCACGAGGCGATGTTCGGTTACGCCTGGCTCGGCGCGCATCAGCGCAGCGATTCACCAACCCTGGACAGGGAAATGGCCGCCTACGAAGGCTTGGCCGACGCGGTGGCCGACGTTGTCACCTCGCCGGGCTCGCCCAGGGCCGCCCTGATACGCGGTTTGCTCGATTTCCTGACCTACCGGGCACTGCGCCAATCCGGAAACCTGTCCGAGCAACAGGTCGCGGCAGAACTGACTGCGACCGTCCAGGCACTCACTTTTTCCGGGGGCGGGTAACCCGCCTGCCCCAAGCGCCCAGGAGGGCCACTAACATGAACAAGCAAGACAGCACCCGTATCGACGAGATCGCCAATGGCATTTACCGCATCAGCACGCCGGTGCCGCCCGAGGCGATCCCCGGTGGCTTCACCTTCAACCAGTACCTCGTCGTGGACGATGCCCCGCTGTTGCATCACACGGGGCCGCTGAAAATGTTTCCCCTGATCCGCCAGGCCATCGCTTCGGTCATCCCCGCAGAGTCCCTGCGCTACATCAGCTTTTCACATTACGAGGCGGATGAATGCGGCTCACTCAATGAATTTCTCGAATTGGCTCCGAAGGCCGAACCCCTGTGCAGCCGCATCGCCAAGATGGTCAGCGTGGATGACGTGGCCCTGCGGCCCGCGCATGCGCTCGGCGATGGCGAAGAACTCTCCCTGGGCAGCCACGTGGTGCGCTGGATCGATACCCCCCACCTGCCACATGCCTGGGAATGCGGCCACCTGTTCGAAATCACGACACAAACGCTGTTCTGCGGTGACCTGTTCACACAGGGCGGCCACGAACATCAGCCACTGACTTCGGCGGACATTCTCGAGTCCAGCGAAGCAATGCGCGGCGCGCTGGACTATTTCTCGCAAACCCGGCAGGTCCATGAGCTGATGGAGAAGCTCGCGGCTACCTCTCCGCGAGTGCTGGCCTGCATGCACGGTTCTGCATGGCAGGGCGATGGCGCAGCGCTGCTGCGTCAACTGGCGGGGCGGCTGGCGGCCTGAACCTCGGCGCCCGGACCAAACAGCGCGAAAGATCGATGTTGTGAGCTTTTCACGCAGCGAAGGGGCCGCGGAACGAAATCAAGCGCTATACCGGGGGCCATTTCGATATTTACAAGGGAGAGCCCTTCGAGCGCGTCACCGCCGATCAACTGAAGATCCTGCAGCGGCGCCTTCCGGTTTCCGGACGATAGCAACATCTAGGGCTCTGTCTTCGGCGCCAATCGCGCCGGTGATTTTCCGCAAAAGACTGCTCTGGATCATTGCCCCAATGGGGCCATTTGTTATGTTTTGAAAGCGGCCGGCACACAGCCGGATCACCGGCGACAACACCCTGAAGCGGCCGCATTTTGCACACGCACCGGAGGCTGAAAGGGCATGAACGACGACTACAGAGCCATACCGCCCCATACCGCGGTTTTCGCCAACCGCGTAAAACTCATCGGCACCGAAGCGGCCTTCGGATTCGGCTCACGCATCCTGGCCGTCGAAAAGACTGACGGCGAGCGAGTCATCCGCTGCAACCTTGGCCAGCCGGATTTTCCCTTGCCCGAACACATCGCCGACGCGGTGATCGCGTCGATCCGAGCCGGCCAGACCACTTATTGCGATCCACAGGGTCTGCCCGAATTGCGCGAGGCCCTGGCGCGCAAGATCGCTGCCGACCGCGGCTTGCCCGACATCGACCCTGAACGGGTGGTGGTCTACCCCGGCGCGCGGCCCTCGATCGGCTTCGCCCAGCAATCCTATTGCGAGCGTGGCGACGAAATCATTTACCCGACGCCAGGCTACCCGCTGTACGAGAGCTACATCCCCTACGTCGGCGCCCAACCGGTGCCGATCAAGTTGTGCGAAGACGATGGGTTCTCGCTGACCACCGAGGAACTCGCGCCGCTGCTCAGCGACCATACCCGGCTGATTTACCTGAATTTCCCGTCCAATCCGACCGGCGGCGTGGCCAGCCTCGACCAGCTGCGGTCACTGTCCGAGCTGATCCTGCAGAAGACACCCGCCAACGTCCGTGTCTATTCCGACGAGGCCTACGAGTCCATCGTGTTCGATGGCGAAAAACACGTTTCCATCGCCTCGGTTCCGGGCATGGAAGCACGCACCATCATCGCTTCGGCCGTGTCCAAAACCTACTCCTGGACCGGTGGCCGGGTCGGTTGGGCCGTTTACCCCACCGTGGAAGAGGCCAAGGTGCACCGCAACCTGAACATCAACTACGTGGCCAGCATCCCGCCCTACAACCAGGTCGGCGCGCGGGCGGCCCTGGAGTCGCCGGAAAGTGAAGTGGCTATCAAGACGATGAACGACGCCTTTCAGCGGCGCCGTGACCAGGTCGTGGCCGGGTTGAACGCGATCGAGGGCGTGCATTGCCAGCTGCCGAAAGGTGCGTTCTACGTGTTCCCCAACATCGAGGGCGTGGTGGAAAGCCTTGGCGTGGTCGAAGCCTACAACGCGCTACCCGCGGACCTGCGGTGCGAAACCAGCCCGGCTACGCTGTTCCAGCTGTTCCTGCTGCACCACTACCACGTGGCCACCATGGACCGGCGTTCATTCGGCACGCTGGAAAGCGAAGGGCAGCACTTCCTGCGTCTGTCCGTCGCAACCGGGGCGAAAGACCTGGCCGAAGCGGTGGCGCGGATCTCCGAGGCGTCGGAAGACACCGACGGTTTCCGCCAATTCGTCAGGTCAGGCGTGAAGCTGGACCTGTAGGACCGAACCTCCGGTTCGGGAATGAAGGGATTGAAGCGTCAAATTCCCGAACCGGAGGTTCGGTCCTACATCAGACCAGCCAGTGCAGGTTCTCCAGCCGCTCACCGATCTCATCTGCCCCAAAGCAATACCGCATCTCGAGGAACCGACGCCGGAACTCTGCCACCCTCGGCTTGACCGTGGCGCGGTCCACCACCACGTCGCGGACCAGTTCGGCCAGTTCGCCAAAGTCCTGCGGACCCATGCCGAAGCGGGTCATCTCGGACACGCCCATGCGGAGTGATCCGGAGGCGGTGAAGCCTTCCTCTTCCGGCGCCGCCTGGTAATTGACGATGATGTTGTTGTCCTCGAGCCGCTGCGCCACTTCCGGCCCGCGGGAATATCCCACCTCCAACAGCACCTGGTGCGTCTCGGTGAACGACGCGGCCGGATCGCCCGACACTTTCAGCCCGCAATCGCTGAGCGCCCGGGCGAAAGCCTTCGCGTTGGCGATAACCGCCGGCTGGTAGACGTCCCTGAACGCGCTCATCTCGCACGCTGCCATCAAGAGGCCCAACAACGTGCCCAGGTGATGGTTGCTGACCGCACCCGGGAAGGCACGGCGCTCGACCGCCTCCCAGAACGGGAAGCGCGTGTCCTTCTCGGTGAAGCGCGAACCGATCACGCCGCGCTGGGTGCCATAGAAGGTCTTGTGGGTGGAGCCGGTGACGAGGTCGGCACCGTCCGCAAACGGCTGCTGGAAATGCGGCCCGACCAGGCCCAGCACATGGGCCATGTCGTACATCAGCACGCAGTCGAGATCGAGATCGTCGATGCAGGCGCGCAACTCGGCCACCGGCTCGGGATGCAGCACCATGCTCTTGCCGAGAATGGCTAGTTCGGGGCGGTGTTCTTCCAGCAACTTTCGGGCTTCCGCCACGTCCATCCGGTACGGGTTGTCCGGCAGCACAGGGAAATTGACCACGGCCGGCCGCTCGGTGCGCGGGTCGCGGGCGACGTAATCTTTCAGCGCACCCATCGGCTGGGCGCTGAGATGGCCGCCCTTGATGATGTGGTTGTTCATCACGCTGCGCATGCGACGCGGTTCGCTCTTGCGGTCGCTGCGGTTGAGAAAGTCAACCATCGCGCTGAAAACGGTCGTGTTGGCCATCTGCCCCGACACCAGGCGCGCCTCGATCGAGGGACAACCAAGGTAAGCCGACAGTTCTTTCTTCAGCGCGTTCTCGACCTCCCAGATGAAATCTGTACCCTGGTAGTAAAACACCTCGGCTTCGTCCAGCGCCTTGACTTGCTTATGCTCGGCGTAGCGGCCGACCGGGTCCATCACCGACAGCAGCTTTACCGCTGGCGACAGCGACATCTCCGACGGTATCAGGTTGATGCAGTCCTGCTGGCGCCAGCGCGTGTTGGCAATGGCGCTGTCGAGCAGTTCGACCGCCTTGCGGGCAGGCGTGGCTGGCGCCGCGGCCCCTGCTTCCGATGCGGGCCGTGTATGGATGATGGAGCGCGCGAATGGCGGCGCCTCGGCGCGCAAAAAGTAGGGCACGATCAGCGCGGCCGTGCGGCGGCCGCGGATCTCCACCTCGACCTCGTCACCGTCCCACAACCGGCTGTCGACCAGGGCCATGGCAATGGCGCGCTTTTCGCTCGCGTCGGTAAAGCGGGATTCCACGCCCTCACCTTCGCTGCCCCAGTACGGCACCATCGTGCCGCTGGTCACGTAGCCCACGTGACGATCCCCGTGGAATACCTTGTCACCCGGCCGGGTGATGCCCTTGCCGGCCAGTTCCAGCAGCAGCACGCGCCGCGGCAGCGCGGCGATGTCGCCGAAGTCCTGGTCGTTGATGCGCTGCAAGGCCCGGAACTGCGCCAGCAGCGGTTCGCGTCCGATGAAATCACCCTTCAATGCTGAAAAACTCACCGCGAAGCGCGACAGGTCGGAAGCGAAGGCTGGAATTTCGTTGCCCTCGGGATCGAGGCCCAGTTCGTGTCCGTACAATGGCAGGCCGGCTTCCAGGCGCAGCGAGTCGCGTGCGCCCAGGCCGATCGGCACCGCGCCACCGGCGGTCAGCTGCTTCCAGACCGCGACCGCCGCATCGCGTTCGATGAACAGTTCGAAGCAGATCGGCTCCCCGGTGTAACCGGTGCGCGCCACCAGCACCCGCGAGCCGCCGATCCTGACGACGCTGAGCTCGTTGCGCATCGGTTCGGGCAGTTCCCCTTCGATCATGACGGACAGGATGTCCTTGGACAGCGGACCTTGCAGGCTGAGCATGGCTACTTCGAAAGTGCGGTCTACCATCTCGGAACGCGGGAACTTGTTGCGTTCCTCCTCGAGGTGCGCCCAATCCTTCTCCCGGTTGGCGGCGTTGACCACCAGCAGGTACTCATCCTCGACGAAACGGTACAGGTAGGCGTCGTCGATCGCGCCGCCCGCCTCGTTTGGGATCATCGTGTACTGGCCGAGGCCAACGTCGAGGCTGGCCGCATTGTTGGTCAGAACGTGCTGCAGGAACGGCAGCGCCTGCTCGCCGCGGATGAAGAAGCGGCCCATGTGGGAGACGTCGAACAGGCCGGCCTGTTTGCGCGTGGCCAGGTGCTCCTGCAGGATGCCGCCCGCGTATTGCAACGGCATATCCCAGCCGCCGAACTCGGTGATCTTCGCCCCGTGCTCGAGGTGGCAGTCGTAAAAAACAGTTCGCAACGATTCGCCCATGGCTATTTGCCCGCTATGAATTTCTGGATGATTTCCCACTGCGCCGCACCGTGCATGCCCGCCTGTTCGAGGCAGACATCGCCCGTGCCGCTGCCGAGGAAGAAGCCCTGTTTCCAGGGATAGTGCGTGTACCGCCGGCCCCGGGTAGACATGATCCAGCGGTAGGTGGTGGCCGCCGTGAAACCGCTGAACATCATAGCAGAGACGGCCGCCGCTTCCGGGTAGATGGCCTGCCGCTCGGCGGGGTCGAGGCGGTCGAACAGTTCGGCGCTGGCGACATAATACACGTCCAGGTTGATGCCGGATTCGCGCAACTTCGGCAGCACGCCGTTGATGAAGGCGTAGGCCACATCGCTACCCTGGTAGACGAGAGTGCCCTCGGGCTTGCCGTTGGCGGCCAGCAACTTGTAGACGCCCTTGACCGAAGCTTCGGGTGGCGCGAGCCCCAGCGCTGCGCGGTCGACGATCACCTCGGATGGCCGCGTCACGAACGGCGCCAGCACCGCCGGGCGCTGCAGCAGCGCTTCCGCCGTCAGCGGCCACAGGTCATTCGGATCCCACGGCGTCAGCGTGATCATCACGTCACCGGGAAAATTCTCCTGGAATATCTGCAGCGCCTGCGGCTCGGCATGGG
>Ga0209536_100007995_pt1 | contig 15959 bp, 13 predicted proteins | sample DeeMarSeWOR28_12_FD_187461 | JGI IMG/M metagenome (GOLD analysis project Ga0209536, IMG submission 187461) | Marine sediment microbial communities from White Oak River estuary, North Carolina - WOR-2-8_12 (SPAdes) (version 2) | ecosystem: Environmental > Aquatic > Marine > Intertidal zone >...
CTTGAGGTTTACACTGAAAATAATTCCTTAGCGGCCTCGGCGGTGAAGCTTTTATTTTCGTTAGCGCCCTCGATGCCCTTGGCGGTGCGGCCGTTAAGTTTTCCTTGGCGTCCTCCGCGACCTTAGCGGCGAAGCTCTTATTTTCCTCAGCGCCCTCTGCGTCCCTGGCGGTGAGGCTTTAGCTCTTACGTTTCACGTTTCACCGAATTTGCTGCGCCTGGAAGCGCGCGAGGGCGCGCCCGCTTGAGTCGAGTAATTCGAGCTTGTCACCGGTGATGTGATACGACGTCGTCGCGGCAAGCGCCGTCAGGAAGGCGGATTCCAGTTTCATCAGCTCCGGAGGGCCCGCCCGCCGCGTCGAGGCCAGTCGCGGCATGCGCAGCGCTTCGCCGCTCATCTCGTAGCCGCCGAAGAAATTGTTGACGCCGCTGTAGCCCGTCACCCGCTTCTTTTCGGAATCGAAACGAATATGCGGCTCGCGCGAGCCTGAGCTAGTCGGCGCAGGCACACCTTCGGCCTCCATCAGCTTCCAGTGAGTCTTCTCGAGCGGGACTGCTGGTCGCACTGCCGCGCAACCGACCGCACTCAACGCAAACGCGCCAGCCAGCAATACTGTCGCCGCCACCGTCCCTAAGCACGAAGATGATTTCTGCAACATTTTCTCATCACTTTCTGGTCCAACTCATGAAATCGGCGCTAATCCCGCTCCGCGGCCTTGCTCATTTTCTTCCTCGACAACAGCCAACCCCGATCAAGAAATTGGGAATGAGTGTAGCCTCTTAATCCTCGAAATTGTCGCCCAGCGCCGATTTTGCCTTCTCGCGATCTCCACCGGCATCCGAAGAATTTACCCCTCACCGGAGCGCGGCACTTGAGAAAGTTTCGCAAACGGGCCATCCAGGGCCTTGATCGCTGTCAAAGCGGTAGCGGTACGCTCCCGAAGCCGGTTTCGGTGTCATATCAGCAGTAAGGATGCCAGGGAGCGGCAAACGCGAGAGCCGGGCGACCGCCCCGCGCAGTTCAAGGCCGGGCCACACGTGCCCTTGATTTGATCCAGCGCAAATCGGTGTTCCGGCTCCCGGGGAAAAATGAGTGTTGATTCGGATCACCCCTGCGGCAGCAAAGGCCGAACATGAGTGCCGGCGAGCGGGGCGTGTCTGCGATGGACTCGGGCAACCGAGATCATGACGTGCAAATATGAAAACCTGATGATCTGCGATGAGCGGCGCCTGATTCTTGCCCTCGACGCGCTGGACGGAGTGCTGATGTTGAGCGTCACGATAAGCAACCTTTTCGTGGTTCCGCGGACGCTCACGAGAGGCGCACGGACCCAAGATGGGCCGTGCCCGGAGCCGGATTTCGCTGCGTCCGCCCAATGCCTGAAGAGGGGTGCATGAACGTCCGGCTCGTCGTCTCGCTGGCGCTTCTGCTCATCTCGAGCATCGCCGCAAGTGCCGAGCACCCGCTGGAGCCCGTGGATACGTCAAGCCCGCGCGCTACGATCGAAAGCTTTTCCGCCCTCACCCAGGAGATTGGCCAGCGCTACCGCGCCTACCGCGACGCGCCGAGCCCCGCGACGCAACGCGCGATCAGGCAGGCCTCGGATAAAACGCCAAACCTGTTCGACCTGCGCGAGGTCCCGCCAGCCACGCGACGCAAGGTGGCAAGCGATACCTTCCTGATGCTTGCCGAGGTCCTGGCGCGCGTCAAATTGCCGCCCTTGGCGGAAATTCCCGGCCCACCCGCAAACGGGGCCGGCGGCGAACCGGCCAAGCTGCCCAAGCGCTGGCGGATTCCCCACACCGATATCACCATCGGGCGCATCGAAGAGGGAACCGATGCCGGCGAGTATCTGTTTACTGCCGAGACCGTAAGGCGCGCCCCGGAGTTCTACGATTCTGTACGCAACCTGCCTTACGTGCGCCCGTTGCCGTTACCGCACATTTACCGGTTCAATCGGGAGGCGACCGGCTGGATGATCCCCATGACGTGGATCGAGTTGCTTCCAGCCTGGGCCGGCAAGTCAGTCCTCGGCCAGAGGCTCTGGAAGTGGTTCGCTCTTCTGGCGCTCCTGGCGCTTGCCGCGTGGGCGGTGCTCGCCACCTTCCGCTGGGGCCGGCGGCGGCACTGGGGCGTCGCACTCCCATCATACCTGCGCACGATCAGCACGCCTCTCACGATTCTCGCGCTGATGTATCTCTTTTCCTATCTTACGCTGGCGCAGATCAACGTGACGGGCCCGGCGGCCAAGATTCCACACTACCTCATTGCAATTGCGAACGAACTGGCGGGTCTCTGGATCGTTTGGGTTACAGCACGCTGGGCCGCGGAGGCCATCATCGCCTCGCCCCGCATCGATCCTCGCAGCCTCAACGCCAGTCTCATACGCCTCACCGGACGGGTCATCGGGTTGCTTGCGGTCGTCGTGGTCTTGCTGCGCCTGGCCCACGGCGTTGGCGTGCCGGTCTATGGACTGGTGGCCGGTGCGGGCGTTGGCGGCGTCGCAGTTGCGCTGGCAGCGAGGAGCACGCTCGAGAACTTTTTGGGCACGCTCAATCTCTTCGCCGACCGCCCGGTCGCGGTCGGCGACTTCTGTCGCTATGGCGCCGACGCCTCAGGCGGCTTGCTGCGCTTCGGAACGGTGGAAGAGATCGGGTTGCGCTCGACCCGCATCCGGGGGATCGATCGAACGATAACGACGATTCCCAATGCCGAGTTCTGCAACCTGCACATCGTCAACTTGACGCTGCGCGACAGCATGCTCTTCAAAACGACGATCGGCCTGCGCTACGAGACGACGCCCGACCAGATGCGCTTCGTGCTCGCCAGGATTCGGGAGATGCTCCTCGCGCACCCGAAGATCAGCAAGGATCCGGCGCGGGCGCGGGCGGTGGGTTTTGGGCAAAGCTCCCTCGATCTGGAGATCTTCGCGTACGTGAAGACATCGGACTGGAACGAGTATCTTGCGGTTCAGGAGGACCTCGTGCTGCGGATCATGGATATCGTGCGGGAAGCCGGTACTTCATTTGCATTTCCCTCGCGAACCTACTATCACGCTCGCGATCCCGGACTCGACACAGAGAAGCAGAAGGCCGCCGAACAGAAGGTGCGGGAATGGGCCGCAGCCAATGCCTTGCCGTTTCCGGAGTTTTCCGAAAGTCGTAAAAAGGAAGTTCTGGACACGCTCGACTATCCGCCAGCGGGGTCGCCTGAGCAGAAATAAGGCTAAATGGGAGCCACCAATATGCTCAAACCCTGTTCGTTCACGGACGTGTTCGTATTCCCGGCTCGTTTTGCGTCACTGGCCACGCTCGTAGCAGCCTTCACGGCTTTTCCCGCTTTGGCTGCCCAACCGAGCGCTGCTCCGGCCGAGCCCCGCCAGCTGGCCTTCGAGAACAAGCCCTGGTCCGGCGACTTTGACGAAATGCTGGAGCGCCGCCGGCTCAGGGTGCTCGTCCCTTACAGCCGCACGCTCTACTACAACGACAAGGGGCACGAGCGTGGCATCACCGTTGAGCTGGTGCGCGACTTCGAACGGTACCTCAACAAGAAGCACGCCAGAAAGCTGCGCAAGCGGCCCCTTACCGTCTACATCATCCCGGTGACCCGCGACGTTCTGATCGAGGATGTGGCAAAGGGCCTGGGAGACATCGCCGCCGGAAACCTGACCGAAACGGGCTCCCGTCTGAAGGTCGTAGATTTCGTAACTCCGCGGGACCGCAAGCCGGTGAGCGAGGTGGTGGTGACCGGCCCCGCCTCTCCCGCCATCGCTCACGTTGATGACCTCGCCGGAAAACACTTTCACGTGCGCAAGTCTTCGAGCTACTACACCAGTCTGATATCCCTCAACAACGAGTTCAGGAAGAGGCGCATGGCACGGATCAAGCTCACCCTCGTTCCGGACGCGCTCGAGGACGAGGATCTGATGGAGATGCTGAATGCGGGCCTGGTCGAGCTCATCGCCGTGGATGACTGGAAGGCGCGGATGTGGGCGCATGTGCTGCCGAAAATAAAGGTGAGCGACATCGCGGTTGCCGAGGGCGGCTATACGGGCTGGGCAATTCGGAAGGGCAGCCCCAAACTGGCTGAGGAAATCAAAGACTTCTACGCCAAGATCGTAAAAACAAGCGGTGTCATCGAATATCGTGCCGCACAGCAGCACAGGCGCATCAAGCTCATCTCCAACAACACCGCCGGTGGCGGCTGGAAACGGTTAGAGCAGATGCTCGGCTTGTTCGAAAAATACGGCACGAAATACCACTTCGACCCGCTCATGTTGGCGGCGCAAGGCTTCCAGGAATCGCGGCTGCGACAGGACGCGCGCAGCCCCGTGGGCGCCATCGGAGTCATGCAGATCATGCCCGCCACGGGTACCGAGCTGAAGGTGGGCGACATCAGAATACTCGAGCCCAACATCCATGCCGGCGCAAAGTACATGGACCGGCTGATGACCACGTACTTCTCGGACGCCCGCTTCAATGAGCAGAACCGTACGCTTTTTGCGCTCGCCAGCTACAATGCGGGGCCAGGCCGCATCGTCCAGTTGCGCAAGCTTGCGCAAAAGCGCGGGCTCGATCCCGACCAGTGGTTCAACAACGTCGAGCTGGTGGTTGCCGAAAAGGTCGGGATCGAGACCACCACCTACGTGCGCAACATTTTCAAGTACTACACCGCCTACAGGCTGCAGCTGGAAGTGCTCGCGGAACGGCGCAAGGCACGCGAGAAGGTAAGGCCGGCGCCCGGCCGCAACTAGCGCCTCCCCGGCGCACCTTTGGCGCCGCTGCCGGAAGCTATTCAGCCTGAATCGCCAACGCTCTTGGAGCAGTCGCCCGGCGATAGATTCGCCCGGACCGGAGTCGGCCAAGGCACTTATTGCCCGGCCAGCCTCTCGGCCTTCGGGGCGCTCCAGGTGTTCATCTTTTCCAGGTCCGGCACGTAGATCCGCATGACGGCGCCGATCACCTCGTCCTTGCGCTCGATCGGCAGCCAGTTCTCCTCGGGCACGCCCGCGGGCTTCTGCGCCGCGATGACGATTTCGATGCCGCCGTCCTTGTCGAGCTTCATCCCGGCGTTCTCGCCGACGCTGTACTTCTTGCGGTCATTGGGAATGAAGAAGCCGTTCTGCACATCGTAAAGCGTCACCGACCAGAACGCCTTCGCCGGCGGCAGGTCCTTTTTCGTCATGCGGATGACGTAGTCGTGCATGGCGTTCATCGGCTTGCCGTCCGCCGCCACGATGGGCGGGTACACCGCCTCGGCCGCGGGCACGCCGACGGGGCCGATGACCGACTGGGTCAGCAGCAGCTCGAGGCTGATCTTCCCCTTGGGCTGGAACAGGGACAGCAGCTTCGTCCGCGTCGTGGGATCGTTCATGCCAACGAGCTCCGCGGCCGCGACGCGCTCAGCGGCCGCGCGGACGCGCGCGCCGTCGAACTTGGCGACGCGCTCAGGGTCGTACGCTCGGCCCGGCACGACGCCGAGCGGCGCATACGCGGCCAGAACCGCTTGGTCGAGCGCGTTGTTGGGATCGAAGCTGGTGTGATTGAAGACGAACTGCATCACCTCGAGCAGGTTGTTGCCGAACACGTCGGCATCGGTCTTGCCCACCGGCGGAAACCTAATGTCGTCGATCGGCTTCGGCTTGCCGCCCCTGAACTGCGACAGAGTGAGCAATCTGACCAACTGCATCTGTCCGGCGATGCGTTTGAAGCGCTCGGGGTCATTAGCGTGCGGCATGACGCGAAAGACGACCGAGACGAAGTCCCCGGTCGCCGTGAAGCGTCGGTCCACGCCCTTGACGGGCTCGCCCTTGTATCCCGCGGTGCGTGCCGAATAGAGCAGCATCTTCTCCGGCTTGCGAAAATCCCCCTGCCGCGTCGACATCGGGATGTTCACGTAGTGGTCATACCCCGTGATCATCAGTGACACATATTTCGAATCGAAGGCGGGCATCTCGAGGATCGCGGGGTCGTTGCGCAGGTCCACCAGGCAGATGATGTATAGCGTGTCATTGTTGGGCCGCGCAATCTCGCGCATCGTGTGATCCTTGAGCTGGGTATCCGCGACACAGGTATTCCAGCCGCCCTGCTTCAGCGCGAACTTGTTGTTCACGTTGTACATGGCCACGTACTGGTAGGATCGACGGACGAGATTGTCGACTTCCGAATCGGTGAACGCGTTCGTGGCCGACTTGTTATCGGAACAACTCGCCAACATTGATGCAACAAGGACCCCGACAACGAGAGTCACTGCCATCGAAAGCGTTTTCTCGGCCTGTACTTTATCAACCGTCATGACAACCTCCGAACAAGCTTTGCGTTTAACCTCTCCGGTCGCACACGATATGGACATTCCATCCAACTCATATCAATTTCTCATGTCGCTCGGTCGAACCACAGCTGGGCTCACATATTTTCTCTGGGGGCCCGCGCTGACTTGACACCTACCACTTCATCAAGGGGATTACCGATCGCGGCGGATGGCGGTTTGACGCCCAGAACATTCGCCAGCGTCGGCGCAATATCGTAGGGTGTGATCGCACGACCGACCGATTGTGGCTTCAGGCCGGCGCCGGCAAACATGACCGGAACAAACGTATCGTACCGCCACGGCGAGCCATGCGTCGCGGCGACGGTCAGGCCTTCGAAGTCATTGATAAATACGTTTGGCGCAAAAACCAAAAAGATATCGCCGGAACGGTTGGGGTGAAAATTTCGCAGGATTGCGCGATTCAACAGCGTATCGGGCAAACCCCCTGTTCTCAGCGCGCTACTCGACACCGCGGCCGCAACACCATTGAACTTCACGAGTTCTTCCGCGAGGACCGCCTCCAGCATTGCCTGATCCAGGCCCTTCGTCCTAACCAATTTGCGATTCAGGTAGATATAGGGCGGAAAATACTTCTTAATCAGCTCCTCGCCCACACCGAATTTCTGTTTCAGTCGCTTAATCGCCGAAGCCTTGTCCAGGCTGCGAGTATCGAAGTAATGCGCGTTTTCGAAACCCAGGCCATGCAAATAGCCTGGCACTTCCGGTTGTCCATGATCGGCAGAAAGTACGATCAGCGTGTTCCGCAAGCCGACCCGCTGGTCCACATACGCGAAAAGCTCTGCCAATACGCGATCCAGCCGCGCGATGTTGTCCTCGCTTTCCAGGCTGGATGCACCGAACAGATGTCCTATGTAATCCGTCGATGAAAAGCTCACCGCCAGATAATCGGGCACATCGTCCTGGCCGAGCTGCTCATTATCCAGCAAAGCTTTGACGAAGCTGAGCGTCAACTCGTCACCAACCGGACTCAGCGTCAAACGCGTTGTAAAGTACTTATCGTTCATCCCGCCATAGGCATGCGGAAAGATCCGTCCAAACCCGGGAAAGTCGGTTTCATATTCACGGTTATCCGCATCACCAAACAAATACCTTGCACGCGGATGCAGCAATTCCCACGTCTTGCCGGAATACGCCGCCGTGGGCTTGCCGGCATTCCACGCCGTCACCCACGGCGGATACTGCTGGTAATAGTAGGTACTGGTAACGAATTCCCCCGTCGTTTGGAAAACCAGAACGCCTTGCCCGCATGCCCCGCCATCGACACGGCGAAGATTCTTGACCTGCCATTAAAGTGGCTCGCCAATTCGTCGCTGAAGGTTGAGGACAGGATTGTGGTTGGCGAACGCCCATCGACCTTGGCGGCTTTCTGCGTCACGTCGACCTCGGTCTGCTTGTCGACATCGGCACCGGCCGTCAATAGGCGATGGCGGGCATCTTCGATGTTGTAGACCAAGCGTCCTAACCCCCGATCGAACCACACATTCCCGACCATCCCGTGTGCGGCCGGTACCGAACCGGTCGCGAGCGACACATGACCGACGATCGTTTCGGTATTCGCGTGCCAATAGTGCGCGTTCGTGTAATCGATACCCTGCTCCATCAGGTAACGGAACCCACCGTCACCGAGCAACCGCGCATACCGTCTTGGCAGATCGCCACGTAGAGCATCGACGGTAATTTGCAGGATCAAACGTGGATTGGCGGGCGTGGCGACCGGCTTCGCCGCGGGAGACTCTTGTCTGGAGCAACCGACACTACCTGCGATGATCAGGATGCATAAGGTTGCCAAGAACTTCTGACGTATTCCGTGCCTTTGAGCCTGCATTTGTGATATCCACCACAAGCCTTTGACTCCAAATTGTTTGTTTAACCACACTTCTCCCTATTCGAGCGGTTCGATGTCACCCGGCCGCCAAGTCTTGTCGAACCAAGACTGAAGCGGTCCGTAAAAGCGCAGAATGACACTGAAACCTTTGCCGGGAACGGTCTGAATCCAGTTGCTTTCTTTGCCTTGCGGGGCTTTCGGACCGAAGTAGATGTCATAGGAGCCGTCCGTGTTGGCCTGGACACCGCGCTGACTCACGACGCTCGGGTATCGCTGATCGGTCTGGAGCAGCGAACGGGTCTGGTTGTCGTAGACCACCACGGACCAGAAATCCTTGGCCGGAACCTTGGGGGGATAGTGCAGCTTGTAGTTTTTGGACCCGTCCAACGGGTTCCCCCCGGAATCCATCGTGGCCACGGAGTATTGCGATCCTACGCCCGGGATCTTCACGGTCATGGCGGGTGTGACCATGGTGGCGTAGTAGAAGAAAAACACCCGTGCGTCCAGCAGGCGAGCGCCATCTGCAAGGAACTCGTGACTGCCGCCAATAAAAGCGGTCTTCCAGTACCCACTGTCATATTGGTAGGCGGTCTTGTCACGGCCCGGGAAAACGAGCGAGCGTGCGGTGGCATTGCCTACCGCGGCCGCATCGGTGAGGATCTTCTTCATGCGGGCGTCCGGCGCAAAGGGCTGTCCCTTCTTGATTCCAACGGCGGCGAACAGTCCAAAGATTTCCGGGTCCTGGGAGCCGGCGGGCTCTTCCTGAACGACTTGGTTCAGCTCCTCGTAAAAGCTGAAATCATTGGCATGGATGGTATTGAACGCCTTGCCCGACATGTTGACCCACTTCTGTTCGGGAGGATTGTCCACCATGGACAGCGGGTAAACGCGCGTATGTTTTTTGAAGTTCTCGATTCCCGGTTGCGGGTCGCCTTTCACGAGAAAGCCGCGCCAGATCAGGAAATTGCCGTATGTTGGACTGTGAAAAACGAAGTAGCCCTCGGGTATGTCGCCCTTGTATCCGGGTCCGACAAACAGGTACTTGCCGCCTTTGCCCTTGTCCGGTCCGGCGTTGCCCAGGTCCGCTACGTAGCGAAACCAGAAGTCGTTGACGATGCCCAACGTATTGGGTGGACTTTCCACGACAATGGGACCGTCCTTCAGATCCAGCCACGTGCCGGTGTAGATACTCTCTGTATTCGGCGTCAGGAACAGCGACCGCGCGTCCATAAGGGTCTCGGTGATCCCGATGGTTCCATTGACCGCGCCGAGTTCACGAATTCCTTCCCGCATGGCGACCAGCGACGCGACAGGCAACCCATTCAGAAACACCTCCACTCCCCGCATGAAATCCAGGTTGTCGAAAACTTTCCGGGCCGTGTCCTCCGTGGGAAAGCCGTCAAAGAATTCCAGGGTGCCGATTCGCGTTTGCACCCTGTCCGGTGTCGTGATCGACTTGGGGATCTCTGTCGTCATCTTCATCCGGGGAGCCTCGTCCGCAGCGATAGCCATCGCCGGCAAACCCATGATGAAGGTCGCCATCAATGCAATTCGTGTCACTCGTATCATGGCATCTCCTTTTAACGCCGCCGCCATCAAGCTCGCCTTCGTTCGGCAAGATTCGTACATCGTTACCATGCCCCATCGAGTTCTCATCTTCCAGCATTCGTTACGGCGTATACCAAATCGGTGACGTGTAGGCGCGCTCCTGCTGGCTCGCCGGCACATCCTTGGGCAGCTCCACGCCGAAGAACGCTGCGTCGTACGTCGTCCAGCGCGGCGTCGGGATCTCCAGCACGCGCACGTAGTAGAAGGCGCGCTGCTTGGGATCGAATGCCAGGTCCCGCCAGTAGGCCAGCATAAGGGCATCGCCGATGCTGTTGGTATAGGTGGCGGTCTTGATGTCCACGGTGTTGCCCACCGGTTTCTCGCAACGATGCTTGTCGGTGATCGCGCGCCGGTCGGAGCACATCACGTCATACACCTGCTCGTGCAACACCCCCTTCACGTCCAGCCAGCCCTTGATGATCTGCACCCGGTCGAGGTTCGCGCCGTCCACGTCGCGCAGCGCGCGGATCACGAAGGTCGGTGCCTTGCCGCTGGGCGCCTTGCGCAGCTCCCCGCCCATCGGCACGCCGCGCAGGTAACCATCCTTGGCGAAGTCGGGCCGCTGCACGTCGGCGGCCTCGAAATCCCAGCCGGCGAACACCCGCACCGTCATGCGCGTACCGGTCGTGGCGTAAACTTCCTTACGCGCCAGCGCATCCCAGATCGCTGCGCGCGTATTGTCGGTTGCCCACACCGCGGCGAGGCCCGCGGCCAGCGTCTTGGCGTGGCGGATGGTGATGTCCGGACCACCCGGCTGCTGGGAAAAGCCCGTGATCTTCTCCTGGAATCGTCCGGGATTCGCCGAGGGCTCGCCGGGTGTCGCCTTGCCGAAATAGTTGTTTTCCTCCGTGGTTGCGAGCGAGGTGTGCGTGTCGGTCGAGCCGATCATGCCGAACTTGAACGGGTTGGCGCCGAGGGACTGCTCGTACTTCAGGCCGCGCTTGAGCGCCTCGCGCGCGTATTCGCGCGGCAGCATGTCCTTGGTCTTGGGCTCGGGGCCGAAACTGCCCTTGTCCCAGCGTTCGTAGTCGGCAAACTCATCATTGGGTGACAGGGATGGATGGGCCTCACCATCACCCTTCATTTGCGTCACTTCGTACACCGGCTCCCAGCGCATGCGCCGAACCGCGTAATCGCGATCGATGGGCTTCTTGCTGCCAAAGGTCACGTCGGCGAACATCAGCCCGTTCGACAGGTTACCGTTGTGCGGAATTGCCAGCAGGTGGCCGCCGGTCTTGGCCTCGTAGGCCGCCATCCATTTCCACAGCTCCTCAGGATCCGACGTGTCGTAGTTCGATATCGGAATGATCTGGTCGGCCTTGGCCTTGCCATCGCGAAAGACGACATTGCGGTGCAGGTTGTTGCCGCCGGGGCTCGAGGTCCACTCGAATCCGATTAAGGCGGTGAACTTCCCCGGCTCGTTGAACTTCTCGGCCGACGCGGTGAGACGCTCCCACATGCTGCGCGTCAATGACTCATTGCCTTTCAGCGGATCCTTCCGCTTGGCCATGCCATCGCCCCATAACGCGTACGCATCGCCGTATTTGCCCGAATAAACCAGGTTGGCGATTCGCTTACCGAATTCGATCTTGAGCAGATCCGGATTTCTTTCGGCAATCATCGGTGCAAGGCCAAGGTTCTCCGCGTGGTCGGCCACCACGAGAAAATCCAGCGGGCGCTGCAGGCGGGTACGCACCCCGGTGCTCGCCACCATGATCTCCCCGCGCGCGAACCGATAGGCCTCATCCGGCCCAAGGCGGTTGCCCACCATCCCGGCGTCGGTGGAATACGCTGTATGCACGTGGGTGTCGCCCCAGAACACGCGCTGCGGGAAGCCGATATCCAGATAGGGCGAATATTCCTTCTTGCCGACGTGGCCGCTTTGCACCGGCGCTTCACCGTAGCCGGCGTAAGGTTCGGTCGCCGTTGCTAGTGTCGAAACAGATAACGTCGAAATGAGAACCGCTGTCAGAATCGATAGATTCTTCATCTTTCCTTTCCTTTGATCCCCATCCCTCATCCGCTCGCTCGCCAGGCCGGGCCTGCCACCGTTCATCTGGGCAGCACGATGTTCGCCTGCAGCCGGAAGCGAAAACCCTCCGGGCCCGCATCCGGAGATTCGGCCCAGTAACCGACGCCACCTTGCAGGCTGACTGGCAGTTTCCCGAACCGGACGAGCCTGGAGACGCTCACGTTGATCGGCACCGACCACTGCTCGTTCTTCCAGTTGTAGCTGGACTCGGTCTGCAGTGATACGGTCCACGCGCTCGGCCAGGTGTAGGCGACGAAGGGCTGCACGAAGGTATTGCTGATGTCCTGTCGGTTGTCGTCGCCGGCGAATGACCAGATATGGTTTGCGAGCATCCCCGCTGTCCACGGGCCGCGCATCGCAAGCACAACGCCGGTCGGGCCCGCGCCCCATTTCCTGGCGCCAAGCCTAGAGTCGGTCGCTGTCGGCAGCAGAAAGACCGGACCCGCGCCCCAGATCAGGCCCCCGGCCGCGAATTTCTTGGGCGAGAAAAAGAGGCTGAGATTGATGTCTCCCAGCCCGAACTGCGACCCGGCGCCGAGCACGACATCGTCCTGGTAAATCACGGGGGCGATGGTTCGCGAGATGAGGTTCCAGTTCTCGCTCAGATGAAAGGGGATCACCGGCTGCACGTTCGTCGTGACCTTCTCGCCTGCATCCGACGGACCGATATCCCGATCAAAGTTTATCTGGATCGGCAGGGTCACCAGATCGGCGAGCGGGTTCGTCAGTTCCTGCGCAAGGCCGGCGTCTCCCGACTGAGCGTGCACAGCCGCCGCGAGCGATAGCAGCACAACCGCGCCAGTAATCCTAGCCGATGTGTACAGCCCGTTCATGTCCTTCTCGGGACGATATTGAAGACTATGGTTCTGCCGTGAACGCGGTGCATCAGTTTGCACCTGTCTTTCCACTCGCCACGAACTGACATTTCCCTCGCCTCAGAGACGGTCAACCGAGGCTCTCAACCGACGGGTCTTTGGTCGCCTTGCGCAGAGCTTTCCCTAGAAAGCAAAAGAGATGCCGAGCTGCCAGCCCTGTTGCCTGACGTCGTAGACGAACCCGTTGTCTTTGTAGTCGACATCGAACATGCGGTAGCCGATCGTGGTGCCGATCGACTTGGTCCATTGGTAGCCGACGCTGGCGTTGATCTCGTAGAAAAGATCCGAGCCGACGCCGAAGCCGCCGATCCCGGCGCCGCCCTCGAAGTAGAAGCGCGAATCGCCCAGCGGCGCCCGCCCCTTTATGCCTATGGCCGGATCAATCCAGGACTCCGTATTCCTGATGGTTCGACCAGCCAGGATGCCAAGTCCGCCGCTGAACTGAAGCTCCGAGTCGATATCCCAGTACCTGAGTCCCGCGAGCAGGTCAACGACTGACTGATCCCGATTGTGCAATTCATACTGGTAAGCCGCGGTCGCGATGGTCGTCTTGCTGATCGACTTCATGTTCAGGTTGATCGGCGGCGGCACGGGTGCCAGATCGGTCTGGATGTCGGTGTAAAGCAGATCGATGAGGAAACCATGGCGCCCCTTCCTGGCATCAAGCATGACCATGAAGCCACCCTCGAAATCGCTCAGGGCGTCGCTTGCCGAAATATCGATCGGCACGGCGGGTAAGGGCGGTATCGTGCCAACGTCGCCCTTGATTCCGGCAAGCCAGATGTAGGGCGTGAGCCGGAACTGCCAGTTGTCTGCGGCAAGCGCCGGCCCCGGAAAGAAAAGCACTGCGAGAAGGGCTGCTGCCAGGCTTTTTCCGTTCATATCAAGCACCCCTTAGATTTATGTGGCCGGCTTTTCCTGGGAAGGATCGGTACGCAAGCTTGCTACACGCTCTAGGGCCGAATGTTGATCTATGTCAAACAGTTACACGCGCGTTGGTCGGGACACCGCGATCGCGGCCTCTCAATTTCCAAAAACGAAGGCAAACAAGCCGCCCGGGAGAAAGTTTCCTCCAGCCGGTCAGCAGTAGCGAGCGAAGCGTGTGCGCCCGCGCACGGCTTGAGCGGACGCGAGAAAGCCTGGGCCTGGGATTACTTCAGCGCCTCGGCCGACTTCAGGTAGGAATCGCAGGCTGCGGCTTTTTGCTGGTCGTCACCCGCGTTCTTGATGCACGCCTGGTATTTTTCAACCAGCTTGAGCCGTTCCTTGGCCACCTTCTCCTGCGCCTTGTAGGAACTCTCCTGCGCCTTGGCTGCCCTGTCCTGGGGCGATGAGCATGCGGCCAAGAACCCGATGAGCATTGCCACGCTCACTACCTTAGCGAAGTTCATGGTTTATTCCTTCTCGTTTGCGGCAAACGGTTCAGCTCAACCGCGGGAGCGGAGCCACTGCGTTCGCAAAGCCTCCGAATATCACATCGGCATACGGTTGCTCCAGGCTTGAAGCATTGCAACAAGAGCATGTCGTTTAAAACAGATAGTACTTTGGCGCAGTCATCGGGGTCTTTGACTTGCGTCAACAAATCGAGCGCCAGGAATCGCGTTCTCTATCACTAACTTTTATCACCAACCCCCATCGCCAGTTTTCGTCACTTATCGCGAAGACGGTTCCTGACACCTCTATTCACTCCCATCCCTACTTCGGGAACAGGAACTGCATCTGCAAGCGCAGTTGCCAGCGAGCGGCGTTGTCCGGCCGTTCGACGTTGTAATACGCAGCCGCCTGCAGGTTCACCGGCTGTTTTCCAAAACGCATGATTTGCCCGATGCCGAGCCCGAGCGGAACGGTCCACTGCTGGCCGCTCGCCGCTTCCCAGTCCGCCGTAATGATCGGCGAGAAGGTGAGATAGCGCCCCGGGCTATGGGGAAAGTTGTAATTGACGAACGGCTGCAGGAGCATCTGGTTGACGTTCCTGCGATCATCGTCCTTCGCGACCGACCAGACATTGTTGATGAGCGCACCGTAGACCCACGTCTTGCCAAGATGCAGGGCCACGGCTGTGGGCCCCAGCCCCCAAGCGCCCTGGCCGAGCCGGTCGTCTGTCGCGGTATCGAGCTGCGCGATCACGCCGGCGCCCCACACCCATCCTCCGACCGGCTGCTTCGGCGAGAAGAAGGCCGAAAACTGGATGTCGCCCAGACCGTTTTCACGGTCCTGCGCGGGCGTAAAGGCCGGCTGCGATATCACCGGCACGATCGTTCGGGTAATGAGATTCCATTCGGAAGTGAAGTTGACCGGATAAACGGGCTGGATGTTGAGGATGTTCTGCGTCTTGTTGAGCGGACCGACGTCGAAATTGGTGTTGTTCTGGAACGGCAGGCTGACCATGTCCGCGATGGGGTTTTGCACCGCCTTCGCGAGCGATGCGGCGTCCTGTTGGGCTGGCGCCAAGCCTGCCCACACCAGTGCCGCAGCAAATACGAGAAACTCGAAGCGGGGCTTCATTTGATTTTCCCTGCCCGGTGGCTGCGATCCCCGGTTCCGGGCCACAGCGCACTCATGATTTTGTACCCGCAGTTTCCGCTTGTCCAATTTCGGTTCAGCCCCAGAACCCCGCGGCCCGCTCGAAGACCCAGAACGCGGCGAGCGCGCCGATCACGTAGGCCGCCGGCGTGGAGATCGCGGCCGCAACATGCCAGGTGTGATGGTCCGCGCGCGCGGAGACCTGAACGCGCCACTGCTTGAGCAGCCAGAACAATACGAATATCGCCACGATGAAGACGAGCTGCCCCACCTCCACTCCGAGATTGAAGAACAGCAGTGCAATGGGCACCGCGTGTTCGGGCACGCCCGTCTCACGCAGCGCGCCGGCGAAACCGAACCCGTGCAGCAGGCCGAATGCAAAAGCCACGATCCACGGCGCGCGCCGTGTGAGGCTGTCGGCGCCCGCGCGGAGGATGTCTGCGGCTACAAAGACGATGCTCAAGGCGATTGCAGCTTCGACGGGCTTCTGCGGCACGTGGATCCAGCCGAGCGTCGCCGCCGCGAGCGTCAAACTGTGCGCGAGGGTAAACGCGGTCACGGTAGCAATAAGGCGCGGCCAGCTCCGAACGAGAAAGAGCAGCGCCAGCACGAAGAGCAGGTGGTCAACGCCGAGCAGGATGTGCTCGACGCCGAGACCGAAATAAGCCTTTGCCACCGCAAGCGCGCCCGGCGCGGCGACGACCGTAAACGCGCTCTGCTCGGGTGTGAGGCGCGCTGTCTGCGTCGTGCCATCGGCGCGCTCGAT
>Ga0209536_100007996_pt1 | contig 15955 bp, 13 predicted proteins | sample DeeMarSeWOR28_12_FD_187461 | JGI IMG/M metagenome (GOLD analysis project Ga0209536, IMG submission 187461) | Marine sediment microbial communities from White Oak River estuary, North Carolina - WOR-2-8_12 (SPAdes) (version 2) | ecosystem: Environmental > Aquatic > Marine > Intertidal zone >...
GTGAGCGGACGCAACAAGAAAACACGACTAGCAGTAGCAGGCGTAGCCGCCTGGCTTGCTGTTGTCGCATCTGCGCTAATTACGGCCTTGCAGTTATGGTTGAGCGGCACGACCACATTACAGATCGTGGTTCCGGCCATGCTGGGTGTACATGTCCTGATTGGCATCGGGGAAGCCATCATCACTGTGGCGGCGCTGTCCTTTATTGACCAGACCCGTCCCGACCTGGTGAACGAGAAAGAGACCGCCGCCAAAGGTGGCCGCGGTTGGATCTATGCCGGGATTGTCATATCTCTTCTAGCTGTATTGCTCTCCCCGTTTGCCTCGGCAAACCCTGACGGTCTGGAGCGTGTGGCTGAAGATATTGGTTTCCTCGCGCAGGGACAGTCTGCGCCTTATGAAATCCTGCCCGACTACACCATTCCATTTTTGGGAGAGACAGCGCTCTCCACCGTTGTGGCTGGCGCAGTCGGTGCATTGGTGCTGCTAGGATTGATGATCGTCATCGGTCGCATGTTGATGCGCAAAAAGGCACAATCCCACACATGATGCACGCTGACGCTTTTGATCGCTTTCACGAAGCTGAGAGCCGCCTGCACCGCCTTGACCCGCGCGTTAAAGTGGTGGTGACGGTACTGTTCATCCTGTCGAATGCTCTGTTGCCAGATGGCGCCTGGGCGGCCTTTGGCCTGTCCTGGATCGTTTTGTTATGGGCTAACAGCCTGTCTGAACTGGGTATAGATTTCACCTTCAAACGCTCCTTCGTAGCCCTGCCCTTTGCGCTGGCAGCAATCTCGGCCATTTTCTCCCCGTTAGGAAACCCGCTGGCAGACTGGTCAATCGGTCCGCTGGTGCTCATCCCTACTGACTATGGTCTGATCAAGTTCGGCAGCATCATCCTGCGCTCGTGGCTCTCGGTGCAGGTCGCTATCCTGCTGGTTGCCACCACGCGCTTCCCTGATATGATCCACGCCTTTGAGCATCTGCACGTTCCGGCGGTATTGACCACCATTGTGGCCTTCCTATATCGCTACCTGTTCGTGCTCACGGACGAGGTTTTCCGTCTGCTTCGGGCCCGCCAGTCGCGTAGTGCAACGGTAACAGGCCTGAAGTCAGGAAGAAGCGTGGTCTGGCGCGCGCGCGTCACCGGCAATATGGCCGGTCAACTTTTCCTGCGCAGCTACGAACGCTCCGACCGCATCTACAACGCCATGCTGTCGCGAGGCTACACAGGTCAATTGCGCACGCTGCATCCGCATGTCATGAAAAACAGCGACCGCCTCTTTGTTGTGCTGTCTATTGGCATTATCCTGCTTTTACAACTTACAGGACGGTTCTAATGCCTGTCACCCACAAGACACTCCCCATCACCACCCCTGTTTTCGAAGGCTGCGACGGCGACGTGCTCGCGGTTGAGAATTTGCATTTTCATTACCCCGATGGTCACGAAGCCCTGCATGGTGTTTCTCTCAATCTCTGCGAAGGCGACAAGGTTGCCCTGGTGGGACCGAACGGCGCGGGAAAAAGCACGTTGATGCTGCACCTGAACGGGATCCTGGCAGGTGAAGGCGATGTAAGTATTGGCGGCCTGCGCATCGAACCGGACAATTTGCCTGCTGTCCGCGCAATGGTCGGACTCGTATTCCAAAGCCCTGACGACCAACTCTTCTCTCCGACAGTATTCGAGGACGTGGCCTTTGGTCCGCTCCACATGGGCTTGCCCGAAGATGAGGTGCGCACGCGTGTGGACGAGGCCCTGGAGATGGTGCGTATGAGCAAATACCGCGACCGCCTGTCACACCATCTGAGTGTGGGCGAGAAAAAACGCATTGCTATCGCAACAGTTCTATCTATGCGCCCACAGATTTTGGTGCTCGATGAGCCTTCCGCTGGACTCGATCCGCGCGCCCGACGTGGCCTGATCAACCTGCTGCGCGACTTGCCTATCACCATGCTGGTCTCATCGCACGATTTGCTGATGGTACGAGAATTGTTTCCGCGCATGGTCATCATGGATGAGGGTAGAATTGTGGCTGATGGATTAACATCAGAGATAATGGAAAACGAAGCCCTGCTCGAAGCGCATGGGTTGGAAAAACCATAGTCTTATTGTGTCACTCTGAGCGAAGCGAAGAGTCTCCTCATTAGCGTTGAGATGCTTCGCCCTACGGGCTCAGCATGACAAGTATACAAAGGAGCCTTTATGTCCACAGCCCCAAAAGCAGAAATACTCAACCTGGCCGAGATGGTCAGCTACCAGACCGGCTCCGTTGTCAGCCGCCAGATCACCAAAGCAGAAGCAGGCAACGTCACCCTCTTCGCCTTTGATGCAGGACAGGAACTGAGTGAGCATACCGCGCCGTTCGATGCGCTGGTTTACATTGTGGATGGCGAAGCCGAGATTGTCATTTCAGGCACATCCTTTCAACTGAAATCTGGTGACGCCATCGTCATGCCCGCGGATGAGCCGCATGCGGTCAAGGCAAACAGCCAGTTCAAAATGCTGCTGACAATGATCAGAGCTTAATTAGAATTAGAATAAAAAACTCCCCGTCGAAATGGCGGGGAGTTGCAGTATCAGATCTGATTAATCCGGGGGAACAAAGGGATTATCGATAGGGTTGAATGTCCGGTTCATCAGGTTACGAAGCCCATTTAACATCCCAAAATGTGCCAGCATTAAAAGGCTCACCGCTAAGGTAATCAGGAAAAAAATGATATCACCCCAGATATATTCATACTTGGTATCGGTCAAGAAAACATAATGAAAAACGATAAAGTAAAGGTGGGCAAAGCTGGTTAACAGAATTGGGATCGCAAAAATACCCAACCGATGCTCTTCCAGAATCAAATGCAGTCCGATCAATGCGACCATACCAGCGCCAAACAAGAACACATATCTAACATAATTCGCAAACTCATATTGCTGCCTGAAAAGCTTGGATATGACAATGATCTGCAGCATAACTACTCCGCTGAGAACTACCCAGGCAAAAAGTTTAATCACATAGGGCAATACAAAATTTCCCAGCACTCGTATTCCAAACACGCTGACAATCCAACCCACTACATATGCTAACCCGACAACAATAACTTTAGAAATAATCCCTTCTCTGTTGCCATTCAAAATGCCAATTGCAAACCAAGCTCCACTTAGTATGGCAATCCCCATACTGATTGTGCATACCAATGTCATGGAAAGGTTGAGCAACCCCCGCTCAGAGGGATACCCATTCTTGGGATCGGACGGTTTTGATGGTGGAGGCGCATCATTTGATGGCACCACTTCTCTCCCGGATGCATCTACGATATGAAACGGTGGCATTTTAGGGAGTTCTTTTTTGGGTTCGTCAGCCATATCCCTCCGGGCTATAACTAAACTGGTTCAGGGTGATTTTCGCATTGTATCATCTTTTCACAAATGAAAAAATTCTCCAAAACTAGATCCCTACCGCCACTTGTTTCCTACGCATCCAGATCAGAACCATAATCAACGGTATCAGGGAGAGGCTGCCGGCAAACAGGGTGATCACAGTGTAGCTGGTCGCTGCAAAGAGCAGGCCGCTGCCCAGGCTGCCAGTTGCAGAAGCAAGCCCGACCAAAAGATCGTTCACGCCCTGTGTGCGGGCCCGCTCGGCTGGGGAGAGCTGGTCAGCCAAAAGAGTGGAGCCACCTACAAAACAGAAGTTCCAGCCCAGGCCGAGCAGGAAGAGCGAAACCGCCAATGGCAGCACATCCGGGGAGAGCGGCGCTGTGAGACAGGCCAGCAGCAGGGTGGCCGATCCCGTCAAAATAACAGGGCCGCGGCCCCATTTATCTGCAAGACGGCCGGAGATCACGGAAAAAGCGTACATTCCCAGGGTATGAGCCGAAATGACAGTGGATATGCTGCCAAGCCCATGCTCGTGCCCCTTCATGTGTAAGGATGTAATCACCATGATGCCCACCATAACAACCTGTCCCAGTACCATTGCAGTGACGGCAGTCAGTGCAGCCGGTTGGCGCAGGATAAGGCTAATCGGGCGGGCTTCACCATCGGGAGCGGAAGCGGGATACAACGCCGCCACCTGTTTCCCTATATCACGCGGGTCTGGTCTCAGTCCGATAAAGATGACAACGGAAGCGATCCCAAATAGAACCAGGCTGGCAATGTAAGCACCAGCCAACTCGTTCATTTCGAGGCGCAGTGCAAGTGCTCCCATCGGGCTGACCAATATTGGTCCGACAATTGCACCAACGGTTCCACCGAGCACTACATTCGAAATGGCCGCACCTCGTTTTTCGGGCGGGTTGACTTCTGCAGCCGCAAAACGCCCTAAGAGCACAGCTGCTTGAGCGAATCCCATTAGCACCATACCACCCAGCATGAGTATCAGTATGCTCTGATTTACAGCCAGGACAACCAACCCTGAACCTACAACTCCAAGCACAAGCCCCAACGCGATACCATTGCGGCGGCCAATGATGTCCATCAGCACGCCCCATATCGAGGCTGCCAGGGCACTCCCTAAAAGATATACAGCGGAAGGAACACCAGCCCAGGGGGCGCCACCCAATTCGGCCCCCAGAATGGAATTCACGGTTGCTGCGGCTATAAGGCCGGCTGAGAAAAGACTCTGGGCCAGGAAAAGCGTAAAGGTAATTTTACGTGCTGGTTTTGACAATTCGGCCATAATTTATCCTTTTTGTGAGGGGCTATTATAAACTGTTTAGAAGTGTGCAGTTTACTAAAAAATATGGAGTACAAAAGTATGAAAGAAATTGTTATCGAATTTGAATATTCCTTCCCGAAATCGAGGATATAATCTTGTTAGCCATGATGATTCCAAAGAAGTCTGCTTCAAACCGGAAAACGATCGGGGTATTCCTCGCACAGATCAGCCGTGTATGGGGAACAGAGTTCATGGCGGGTATCGAGCAAGCGGCAGAAGAACATGATGTCAACCTGGTGTGCTTTGTGGGCGGCAAGCCGTCTTCCTTGATGACTCCCGGTCAACTGCAAAATTCATACGGACTCTATGATCTTGTCAAGCCGGAACAATTTGACGGTTTGATTTTGGCTGCGGATATTGCCCACGGACTGAACGCGAAGGAAATCAAAGCTTTTTGTCGAACGTTCGCGCCTACGCCCATGGTTGCCCACGCTATAGAAACCGATGGCGTGCCTCATTTTCTGGCCGATAACATCAAGGGCATGAAATTCATCATGCGACACCTGATCGAAGAGCATGGCTACAAACGCATTGCCTTCATCCGTGGTGTAGAGGGACAAATCGAAACTGAAGCGCGTTTCAATGCCTATAAGAGCGAATTAGAATCCCATGATATTCCGTTTAATGAAAAACTGGTTGTAGCTGGTGACTTCACCCCTGAAAGCGGACGTGCAGCTGTCCGTACGCTGATGGACGAACGAGCTGTTCGCTTTCAGGCAATCGTGGCTGCCAATGATCGTATGGCCTTCGGAGCATTGGAGGTTTTGCAACAACGTGGCATTCCGGTGCCAGAATCCATCGCCCTGACCGGCTTTGACGATGTACGTGAAGCCCAGTCACTGGGGGTGCCGCTCACCACCGTTCGGCAATCATTTACAAATATTGGTAAAGCTGCGTTTGAAACCTTGATGCAGCGTATAGAAGGCGAAACAGTACCCCACTCCAAAGTGGTAGAAACCGACATGGTCATACGCTGGTCTTGCGGTTGTTTGCCTGAAACTGTGCGCTACGCGGTTGTCCGCCCTCGCGAAGTGGCGCAAACTGGACGGCTTGAAAACAAACGTGATGCTGCCATCTACGCCCTGCTATCCGCTTCAAATATCGATTCGTCGGATCCTGCCCTCGAACAATTCAGAGAAACCTTTGGGCGCATGTGGGATGTTTTCCTGATCAGCATGAAGGACAGCGCTAAAGATAATGATTTCCTGCGCACCACAAATGCAGCCATCGAAATGATGCGGCGTCATGGTCTTGATGCTTCTTCCTGGCACAACCTCATCTCCACGTTGCGACGCTATACCTTAGCTGGTATTTCCAGCCCCACGGATATGCTGCATGCAGAGAATCTGTTCCAGCAAGCGCGTTTGCTGGCTGGTGAACTCTCCCAGCGCGCGCAGGCTTTCAGGCGTTTGAAATCTGAACAGCAAGAAGATGTTTACCAGGATTTTGGTTTTTCGATGGCACCCGCTATGAGCCTGGAAGAGATCGGTGATGCCATCTCAAAGAATTTCCCGAAGATGGGAATAGAGCGCTGGTACGTTATGTTCTACAGCGATGTATCATCCCCAACTCCCACTACCGCGCCACCACCCGAAAACTATAAATTGCTGTTCCAATACGACGATAAAAAATTCAATATTCCGACCACAACAACCAACCTGGGAACTGGCAGCCTCGTCCCGCGTGGGAAGGAACCTGAAGACCATCGCTATACGGCTGTGGTTATGCCGCTCTCGTTGGCGCGCAACCGCTTCGGATTCATGTGGGTCGAGATGGGGCCAAAAGACTGGGATGTGTACACCCGTATCCGTAACCTGGTAAGCAGCGCGCTCTTACGCACGATGCTGGTTCAGCAGCGCGAACAGGCCCAGACGGAAGTGGAACGCCTGTTAGAGGATGCTCGCGAACGGGCAACGGAACTGGCCGTCGCCAAAGACATGGCTGAGAAAGCCGCTATTGAGAAGGAAAAACTGTACGATTCGGAGCAATCCAGACGTCAGGCTGCTGAAGCGTTGGCGCGGGCTTCGCGCCAGCTTTCTTCGTTGGAAAAAATCGAGAAAGTTCCGGAGCAAATCCTGGAACAGTTGCGGCAAATCCTGCACTTTGACCGTGGCGTCCTGTATTTGGAAGATGTCAACGGTATCCCCAATATAACTGCCCATTATGGAATTCCCAAGTCCGCACCCCTGGGCGAACTGCGCTACATGGTGGATAAAAATAATAAAGATAGCGACATGTATGATTCCGTCGCGCGCATGAAAGAAGCCATCCAGATAGGTGATGTCTCAAAACTGAAGGGATGGAAACAACCGGATTGGCTTCCCAAAGACTTATCCTGGATGGGCGTGCCGCTTTACTTTCAAGATAAGGTCATGGGCATGATGGTGCTAACGCGCAAAACAACCTGGGCTTTCACCAAGGACGATGCGCTTTCCGTAAACACCTTTGCGGTGCAGGCTGCCATTGCCCTGGAAAATGCGCGCTTGTATGATGAAATTAACCGCTTCAGCCAGATGATGGAACGCATGGTGGCTCAACGTGTTGACGAACTATCGAGCGCCTATGTCACACTGGAGAAGCTTGATAAGAATAAATCCACTTTCATCCAGGTGGCGGCGCATGAACTGCGCACCCCACTGACTGTTATGAAAGGCTATCTGGGTATGTTGCGCGGGCACGAGGCCATTAAGGATAATGAAACGCTGATCATGGCGGTAGATGGCGTGATGCAAGGCACGAACCGCTTGCACCAGATCGTAAACAGCATGCTGGATGTAGCCCGGCTTGAGAATCAAGTGCTTACCCCGCACGTGGAGCCGCTTTCGATCGCTCCCATGCTGCGCTTGCTCCAAAAAGAATTCAAAGAAGACCTGGAGAAACGGAATATCACCCTCAACCTGGATGAAGATCTATCCAATCTCCCAACCACGAAGGTAGACTCAGAATTATTTCAGAAAGCACTCAATAATTTAGTTGTCAATGCAATTAAGTTCACTCCCGACAACGGCACAGTTTCGATCCACACCGAAACTGTCACAGATGAGAGACTGGGGCCGTGTCTGGAAATCCAGGTGCAGGATACCGGTATTGGGATCGACCCGGAAAATTTGGATATCATCTTTGAAAAACTATATCAGTTGGGTCAGGTGGAACTACACTCATCCGGTCGCAGTTCCTTCAAGGGTGGTGGCCCCGGCTTAGGGCTGGCCATCGCAGCAGGCATCGTCAAGGCACATGGCGGCAAGGTTTGGGCTGAAAGCCCTGGATATGACGAGGAAAAGATGCCGGGAAGCACCTTTTTTGTCAGACTTCCAATACCAAAAGAAAAAGCTGACGCATAAAGACGGAGGATTTGAAACCTCCGTCTTTTTTGTCTCGTTTCTTTCCAGGCCTTTGCCTGCTTCCGTTTCTTAACTGATTCTATTCTCTGACGCCGTACCAATTGCCTCCGTTGAAGTCGTCGAGGAAGATTTGACGGTCTTCCTCATCTTTGATAGTTGCCCCTGCCTTATCTGCTAGCGCAATATATTTTTGCGCTTCGGCCTTATCGCCAGCCAACGCCTGGGCACGGGCCATACATTCAAAGGCAAAGGCAAAATCGAAATCGGAGAGCAGGTTTTTATGTTGCTCGGTCAAATCCAGGCAGCGCGCTGCGTATTTGGCAGCTATTTGTGCGTTACCCAGCACAGTATTGACTCGTGCCAACATCCACATACCGCGCTGCAGATGCACTCCCGTCCCAGCGGCGCGCCAGTGCGCCAGGGATGCGTGAGCGTAATCTACCAGTAATTCATCTTCTTCCTGAGTTCGCGCTTGCTTATCGAGCAATTCCCAGGCTTTGCCGTTGAAACCCTTGGCAAAGTAAAGCTGAGCTTCTGCTTCGGTAAAACGTTTTTCTTCAGACATTTCTACCTCCAAAATTAATAGCTCTAGGCAGCGCCCCCGCCGCCGGTGTTGGTTCAGGATGCAGTTGCACTGCATCGGCTCGCAGTAGAACGAGGTGATATTATTCTAAATGGTTAGTTCACCTCTCAACACCGTGACCGCGCCCCCGCCAACTTTTACAGTTTGAATATCATCACGAGGCCCGACCACTTCAACAAAGGCCTGTCCGGGGCGGCTCATCCAGTGTCCCTGCTCGGCGATGAAAGTGGGAGTTTCGATCAACCCATGATGCCAGAGATAAGCAGCCATGCCACCGGTAGCCGAGCCAGTGAAGGGGTCTTCCATCGTATCGGGTGGCACGCCGAAATGGCGGGCAAAGGTCTGTCCGTCTTCAATGCCCTGCAAACAGAACAGGTGCGGACTGAAGAAATTGTTGCCTTCGCGTAGGGCGCTGTATTTTTCAACGTCGAGAATGGCTTTGCGGAGCGAGTTGTGATCCTTGACCGGGATCATGAGCTGCGGCGTACCCGTGCTGACAGTTTGGATGGGAGTGCCGAGGAGCAGATCTGACTCGTCTAAACCGAAGGCAGGCATCACGTCCGCGGGCTGATGCGTTGAGAGAAACTGCGGTTTGCGCTGCGACATGACAATGCGCTCCACATTCCCGTTTTGGGCGAAGATTTCCACATCCACTGGTCCATCGCGCAGTTCGAGCGGAATCTTGAGATAGTCGCCAGGCAGGGACAGTCTTCCTGAGTCAACCAACGCATAGACGGTGGCGATGGTGGGATGCCCGGCCAGCGGAATCTCCTCGGCGGGGGTGAAATAGCGCGCGCGGAAGTGGCCATCGGGCTTTTTCCAAACAAAAGATGTTTCAGAGAGATTCATTTCCTTGGCGATAGCCAGCATGGACTCATCGCTGAGATCGGCACAGTCGAAAAGTACGGCGCAGGGATTGCCACCCAATGGTGAGGTGGTGAAGGCGTCGACTTGATAGACATAGTAAGTGGACATAGGATTCCTTTCCGCCATATTATTCAGCATCATTTTTTACATTTTTCAGCAGGATTCCAGCCATAATCAGCGTGAGCAGGGTGATAACCAGGAAAGGAATCAATATACCCAAACTATCGGGAACTCCCTGCAAGGCCATGTTGATGCCCATCGCACTGACGGCGATGCCCATGGTCATACCCTTCATCAAGGCCACGGATGCGAGCAGGTAGCCCCACGCGCTGCGGCGCAGCAACAGGATACCGGCCAGAACTGCCAGTGGCAGGATCAAGCCTAGGTCCATGGCCTGAATAACCATCGTGGTAGCATTCTCAAGTAGGGGTGTTTTTCCCTGCAAAATGGGCGGCAGGATGCGCCCAAGCCAGGCCAGTGACAGGAATGCCCCGATGAAAAAAAGCAATCCGGCAATCCAGCGACGAGGCAGGCGCTCGGAAAATTTCCCCGGCAGCGAATCCATATCGAAAGACATCATACTCAAGATGAAGGCAAACATACTGAGTGAGTACAGTGCCGTATAAACCAGGAAAAGCGTGTTGAAGGCGGCCAGGAAAGCCATTGAAATGTAGGTGTACAGGAAGAATCCGAGTGTGCCGGTCAGCAGCAGACGTCCGCGCAGGGAGCCGCGAAAGGCCAACCAGGTAGAAATAATCAGTAAGGGTAATCCGAGTACAAGAGCCACAAAGTCATTGGCTTTGGCCTGGGCCGCGGAACTTAGCGTGTCGTAGGCGTAGAGGCCCTGACCATATATCATGACCTCTTCACCACGATGGCTGGTGAATGGGTATGGCTGGCCATCTGTCTGATAGAACAGACCTGTTCCGGCAGCGATGAACGTCAGGATTCCGATCAAGGGGATGAGCCAACGAAGAGTGGATTGGTATTTCATTGATGTTCTCCTGTATTATGAAAAGTACAATAATTATATATCACGCTTACCAAGGAAAAAATCTTCCGAGTATTTTCGTTTGGGTAATTTTGTTGTATAGTGAAGTTGTAAAAGGAGGCACCCTTGACCGAACTAAATGAAAAACCCAAGACCAGCAAAGAAGCAATGACCGCCATTATTATGATAGGGATCGTTGCTGTTATCTGTATTCTGGCCTGTACCGGGGTGGCGCTCGCGTTTATCCTCAATGCGCCCTGGTAAATTCATTTGCTATACCAATGCAAACTGATGGATTGAAGCTGCTCAAGCACGCTTATTCCAAAGCAGTGCCAGATTCTTTCGCTCTCTTTCTAGGCGCAGGCGTCAATAAACCAGCCGGGGATGTGCCGGTCACTTATGACACTTATACATGGCCTGAACTGCTGGATGAGATCTACAAGGAAAATTACAGGCAATATGATAAATCCTTCGATCAATTGTGCGCGGAGTATGAAGATAATTGGCCCAGGTTAGCGGAAGTGCTGGTTGGCTCAATGGACGAAGAGATTATAGTAAGCCAACTGGACAAGATCATCTACCGATGTTTACCTCGCGGTGATACGGACAGCCGTTTGAGCAAGAAGATGCTCGACCAGGCGCCTTCGCTGCAGGCTGCCATTTGTTTTTCAACACAAATCAAGGAACGCAAAACAAAATCCTGGACGTTCAAACGCAACCCTAGAATTGGCGCCGTTGTTACAACCAATTATGATTTCTTCTTTGGGGCTGGTTGGACAAGGTACCAGGCTTTCAAAAAGCAGTGGAAAGTTCATACACCATCCAGCACAAAACAGCCTCCAGATCACGGAGTTATCTACCACCTGCATGGGTATATTCCATATAATCTTAAGGATAAAAGAGAACTGGTTCTAACAGATACCAGTTATCGAAAATATTACGAACCAGGAGAATTTGCACTGCAAAAGCTGGAGGAAGTGCTAAGGAAATATCGCCTGATCTTCCTGGGCTTTTCGTTTCAAGACCGGCTGGTGTGTGATTTGCTGCGAGAAACGGATACCAGGAACAAACATTTTGCATTTATCGAAGCCGAAAATGCCCCACTGGTCAGCGAACTGGGCATCTGTCCCGTAATTTTCGATGATTATGCAGAAATTGCGAAAATGTTGGAAGATGTGTATTGTGGGACAATAAGCCAAGGGACGCTGCGCGATTATGGTTTTCACGAAGCGCATGAATATTGGGACAGGTTGAAAAAAGGGCCGAGGTAAAACCGGAACTGACATTTATCACTGTTCAGAACCTGTTTGCATCCCTATAATTCAAATGATTAGGATTACACAGTTCGTGAAAAGATACCGAAAATAAGGGGCGCGTGCGGAGCACGCACCCCTTATTTTCGGGTCTCCTCCATTTTCAACTGCGTAACTTCTTATGATTTCAAACTGGAGATGCTAAATGAAGAAATTCCTGAAAACTCTGGGGACGATTCTGATCTTGCTTATTCTGAGTCTTGCCATCCTTTTTGCCTACTGGTACCTGCGACCCAACCGGGCTGAAGTCAATAAAGACATCGTTCTTGAAACTTGGGCTGTCACAAACGATGACCTGCACAACTCCAACACCGACATGATCGAGTGGCAGGATGTCTGGTACCTGTCCTATGTATCTTCGCCCTATCACTTCGGGAACGATGACTCGGTCATGCATGTCACACGTTCGTATGATCAGGGAAAAACCTGGGAAGAGACCGCGACTTTCAACCCACCCGATGAAGATATACGCGATCCCAAGTTTGCTGTCATCGGGGAGCGCTTATTCCTGTACGCGCTCCAGAATACATCCTTTGTAGCGGAGCCTTATATTTCCGTTTATTCCTATTCGGAAGATGGTATCACCTGGACAGATTTCGAAACTGTCCCTGATCTGGACGGCTGGCTATTCTGGCGTCCGAAAACACAGGATGGCGAACTTTTCTACAATGCCGCCTACTGGTGGGAGCATAATAAGTCCGTGCTGTTGAAATCCACAGATGGAATCAATTGGGAAATCGTGGCGCAGATCTACGAGGGCGGACGCAATGATGAGACCGAGATCGAGTTTCTACCGGATGGCCGCATGTTGGCCACAGCCCGCCTGGAATACGCCTACTTCGCAGATGGCGCTTTCGGCGACAAGCGTGGCGCGACGCTCATCATCGTTTCCGAACCACCCTACGAAACCTGGACGGAACTGACCCAGAGCCTGGTTACACGTCTCGACGGACCGTACCTGTTCACCTACAACGAGCGCGTCTACGCCCTCGGGCGCTACCAACCTGACCTGGGCAAAAGCGGCCCGTTGACAAACCAGGGCAGCGTGTTAGCTCGCAAACGAACATCGATCTACGAAGTGCGCGAAGATGGACTGGCCTATCTGACCGACCTGCCCAGCAATGGGGATACATCCTATGTTGGTCTGGTGATGGAAGGTGACATCGTTTACGCCACCTATTACACCAGCCCGCTGGAACATGATTTCGCCTGGCTGATGGGCATGTTCGCCCCTTCAGAAATCCGTATGGCGAAGATCGATTTGCCCGCGATGGAGGCGTTGGCGGATCGAACGGAATCAAAATAACGGGAAGTAGGAGAAACAAATGAGCGGTATCACAAAAACCATCCCCCAAAAAGATGTGGTCGATGAGAGAGTAATTTTGTTAAGAAGATAATCAGTAAGGCATTGGCAATTCGCTTCAATTCGTTCTTGTTTTCACAAGCTGAACATGCTAGTATATTTTTAGAACGGTAAACGAACGGTTAACACGAACAAAACAAATAGATTCATCTAAGATCCTTTTGGAAACTCGTGAAACTTGACCGGGGAACAATCTATCAATAGGAGGACAAATATGAACAAGCACTTCTCTCCCGTTAAAATTGTATCTATTGCCGTAAGCCTTTTTCTATTGGCATGTGGTGGTTTCACATCGGCGCTCCCCACGGATACCCCTGCACCATCAATAGCATCAACAAATACAAAAGCACCAACAAATACACCCAAACCCACATCGACACCCCAACCTACCTCTACGCCTAAACCCAGTGCTACACCCGATGTCGCAGCTACACAACAGTATGGTGAATTTTTCACGTTGATGCAAACCTTTGAAGAAAAGGGATATGTGGATTCGACGGATGGATCCGTGTATGAACTCAGTCCTTTTAAGGAAGATTGGGCCCAGATTGGCTGGTTCCGCTGGTGGACATACGACTTTGTTGGTTCGGATATGGTGTTCAATGCACATTTCAAATGGTCAACAGCCAGTGCGACACCGGATACCTCCGGTTGCGGGGTTCTTTTTGGCCTTCAGGAAAACAACGATTATTATGTTGTTTTCCTAGATAAAAGCAGAATTTTGTTTCTGATGAAACGGGGGGAGAAATTGTACGAGGTTGGGAAAACCCGCGGCTCGGGACGCACAAATTTCGACAACCCGGCCGAAGCCGATTTCGCACTGGCTGTTAAGGACAGCAACGCTTATGTATCGGTTAATGGTGAGGTGACGGAGTATACGCTGTCAAAAGATCAAACAACGCAAGGCACATTCGCGGTAACGATTTTATCAGGGACAAACAGTGATTATGGCACACGTTGCGAGATGACAGATATGATGCTCTGGTATCCCGGGGATGAGCCACTCGTTGTTTCTCCATCAAATGATGTTTCATCCAGCGAGAATCTGGTATATAGAGAAGATTTTGATGGAACCTTCAACTCTGACTGGACATGGATCAGGGCCGATGATGACCAGTGGAACCTGACCGATAATCCCGGCTTCTTGCACGTAGATCTTACCGGCACTTCAGATCCATTCGAGGGGGGACCAGATACTCTTTTTCTGCGTTGGATCGAGGAAGAAAACTTTGAGATCACTACCCGGGTATTGTTCGAACCAAAACGTAATTTCCAGAGAACTGGTCTGGTCGTCTACGAAGATCGGGATAATTTTGTCGGTTTGCTGCGTGCTTATGCAGATGTAGGAGATAATCCAGGGAATGCAATTTACTTCGATAATATCTCCCCAAATGTGCCAAGTTATGATGATCCAGATTATGAGAATTTTCACACGCAAATTTCCAGTCCTTCTGATGTATATCTGAAACTCAGGCGAGAGAAAAATACGTATATTGGCTATTACAGTTTGGATGGTCAATCCTGGACATTGATCGGTGTGCATAAATCTCCGATTGAACCCGTCTCTTATGGGTTGCTGATTGGCAAGTCTGATCAATCTATCTCAGCAGATTTTGACTATTTTGAATTATTTAGCGTGCCGTAGAAGAAACTGTAACCAATCTGCCCAGCAACGACGACACATTCTATGTTGGCCTGGTGATGGATGGTAATACCGTTTATGCACCTACTACACCAGCCCGCTGGAGCACGATTTCCCCTGGATCATGGGCATGTTCTCGCCCACCTCGGTGCGCATGGCGAAGATCGATTTGTCCGCAATGGAAGCATTAGCGGATAAGACAGAAGCGAAATGATTGCAAAGTAGACATCCAAAGTCTCTAAGACTTTGGATGTCTACTTTTTACGCTCAAAGTGCATCATCGCCAATCTGCAGAGGGCATACAACGGCTAATGATGCGATTCGCCCTTACTGATCCTTTTTCAACTTCTCGCGTTCCTGATCCCATAGTGTTGTAAATCTCTCGAAGACATCAGAAATGATTTCTAGTTCGTTTTCCGAGTAGCTTGACATCAATTCATCTTGTGCTTGCCTCGCCGATGCAAACCAGGAGGCAACTTTTTCAGCACTTGATTCGGTGGGGGATACCAGAGTCCCACGGCGATCATCAGGATTAGGTCGTCGCTCAATTAAGTCTGCCTTTTCGAGACGATCAAGCATGGCGGTCGTCGCACCGGAAGTGAGTCCCGTATGCCTGGCAAGTTCAGAAGGGGTGGCAATGCCTTTTTGAAATAGAAACCTGAGACATTCCATGTCGGTTGCGTTGTGTCCCGCCCATGCATCCACAGCGTTTCGGAACAGCGTCAAATGAACGCCATAATCCCTGACCGCCATCAGGGCTCGTTTCTTCAGGTCTGTCTTGGATGAATCTGTCATAATATACCCTTGACTTTATCTTTATTATAAAGTATCTTTATTATAAAGTAAATTTTATAAATTGTAAATAAGGAGATTTTTATGAGCCCCAAGAATGAAACGAAAAAGTCGGATGGTTTTACTGCCGAAGAAAAAGCCGCGATGAAGGAACGCGCCAAAGAGTTGAAAGCGGAAGCGCGCGCGAACAAGAAGAAAGCGGACGGAGAAAAGGACCTGTTCGAGAAAGTTTCCGAAATGGCGGAACCGGACCGCGCCATGGCTACGCGGCTTCACGAGATCATCATGGAGGCCGGGCCAGACCTGTGGCCGAAAACCTGGTATGGGATGCCCGCATATGCCAACGACGAT
>Ga0209536_100007997_pt1 | contig 15954 bp, 21 predicted proteins | sample DeeMarSeWOR28_12_FD_187461 | JGI IMG/M metagenome (GOLD analysis project Ga0209536, IMG submission 187461) | Marine sediment microbial communities from White Oak River estuary, North Carolina - WOR-2-8_12 (SPAdes) (version 2) | ecosystem: Environmental > Aquatic > Marine > Intertidal zone >...
CTTATATTGAAATTCCATCTCTTAATTGTGCTGGTTTCACTGAAGGTTAACTGATATGGTCTGCAAAATTTACTGGTACGAAAAACCCGTGTTGAATGATCCAATATTAATTGAGGGCTTACCAGGTATCGGATTTGTCGCAAACATAACAGCATTACATCTGATTAAAGAGTTAAATGCAAAACTGTTCGCAGAAATCCAATCCTCTTCCTTCCAGGATCTTGCTATGACTACAGGTAATGGAGGAACTTACTTTCCAAGCAATCAACTTTATTACCACAAAGCAAAGCAGGGAGAAAGAGATCTGATAATTCTGTACGGAAACACACAAGCCCTAACCACTGTTGGACAATACGAACTCTGTGGAAAAATCCTAGACATTTCAGAAGAACTGGGATGCAAGTACATCATAACGGTTGGTGGACTAAAAAAAGAAGAAAAAATTGAAAAACCAGAAATCTACTTCACAGCTTCAGACCCTAAAACAGTAAAGGAAGCTTTAGATCTTAAACTCAAAATAATGAATGGTCATATCTTTGGCGTAGCAGGTCTCTTGGTCGGATTATGTGCACTAAGAAAAATTAAAGGCCTCAGTTTATTAGCTGAAACATCCGGCTTGTATCCAGACGCAGCGGCTACACAAGAGATACTAAGAGTGCTTAGTACCATTCTCAACCTGGAAATAAACCTAAATAACTTGGATGCTGCAGCAGAAGAAACTGGAAACATACTAAAATCGTTTGGAATTGTTTCTCCGATTTCAGCAGAAAAAAAGAGTCGGGAAGCGGATTACCGCTGGTTTATTTAGATGCTGCTTCTTTGGTAAATAATGCATGGACTCGTTGAACGCGATCGGCTATAGGGCCTGAACCCTCAGTTATTCCTTTTTCGGTGACTTTGATCTTTTCCATGACCCAGATGAAGCCTTGATCTTCGTAGAGCTTAACCATTGTTGGAAAAACCTTTTCGAGACGCTCAGATAGAGCTTTTAAATCAAATGGTTTCTCTATTGTGAAGATTTGAGCTAGTACACTGCCATTCAGAAAGATTTTGTGGGTTATTGTTCCTTTTTCATCTTTTGCGTCTGTTAACGATAGACTTAGAGTGTCAGGATCCATTCCCGACAAGGTTCCGCTATATTTTTTTCCGTCAACTGTGACTACCATGACTGTTTTATCGATTAGAGCTCCTATTTCGCCTAAGAAATTTCTTTTAGCTACCGACATCTTAACACCTAGCCAGTAGATAGAAACAGAAGAACTTATTTATTTCTACAAAAAAACATGAAAAAAGCTCGTTTTCTGTATATAAAATCAATTTGAAATACAACTACAGCAATTATTGGTTTTTCCGTAGTTTCTTCATTAGCTGCTTTTTATTTTCAAGTGAAATATCAATTCTATTCTCTTTTGTTATGTAACATTTCTTGTCAACCAAAATGATTTTCTTTGGTTCCAAATCATCTTGCAGATCAACATTAGGACCAACCATACTTTGTGGACCAATTTTTACACCTGGTTCCAGACATGCATTAATACCTGTTTTGCAGTAATCTCCAATTATTGCACCTAGTTTATTTGTACCAGAATCCAATTGTTGATCGCCTACTTTGACTTGAACGTTCTTTTCATCAAAACGAAAATTAGCCGTTATTGTTCCTGCTCCGAAGAGACAATTATCTGAGATTATTGAATCACCAATGTAGTTAATGTGAAACCAACAATCGTTACCAACAATAGAATTTTTGATTTCTGTTGAAAAACCCACAACACAATTACTACCTAAGGAAGAATAATCTCGAACCAAAGTGTTCCCCCCCACAATGCTATTTTCGCCAATATAGCAGGGTCCCTTAACACAGGCACCCTCAAACAATTTTACTCCCCGTTCAATCCAGACTTTACCTTCAACTAAAGCTCGCTCAGAAATCATCACATCTTGCTCGATCGTCTTTTTGACGATTTTTTTATCAATAAGATACTTATTTATTGCAAAAAGATCCCAAGGATATTTATAACCAGCAAAAAAGCCATCATAATTAACCGATTTAACAACATTTCTGTCTTTGATAAACCTAAGTATCGCATCTTCATATTGATGATCAGAAACAGAAAGCTTACGGTAGTAATCAAACATCTTTTTAGTTAAAATGTACACACCAATTACAGCCAAGTTACTGGGTTCTTTACCTTTCGGAGGTTTCTCAACAAAATTGGTAACCTTTTCGTCTTCAACTTGAATTATCCCAAACTTCCAAGTTTCCTTAACAGGTTTGCTGGAGAGAACAATCTCTGAGTCTCCTTCTTTGAATTGCCGAGTCATCTGTTTTATCAATGAAGTTTCGAAAATATCATCTGCGTTAACAACAAAAAAATTATCTTCCACAAAATCTTCTGCAGTTTTAAGCGCATCAGCCATTCCTAAAGATTCTTTTTGAACGGTATATTCGATATTGACTCCAAATTTGCTACCGTCTTTAAGGTAATCTTTAATCTGTTCTCCTCGGTGACCTACAACCACAATGTAGTCCTTTAATCCTGCCTCTTTCAGGGTGTCAATAACATGATGGATTAACGGTTTCCCAAGTAACCTGAACATGGGTTTAGGTCGATTCACAGCAAGAGGAAAAACTCGTTTACCCTCTCCCCCAGCAAGAATAATAGTCTGCAACATATCACCCATTTATAGCCTTATTAAGTTCTAAAACCGCAAAATCATAAAGTTCATTCAATTTCTCTTCTGTTCTAGCTTCAGCAGATATTCTTATTACAGGCTCAGTATTGGAAGCTCGCAAGATAACCCAACCGTTTTGTTCGATCAACTTTACTCCGTCAATATCCAAAGTTTTCAATCCATAATCCTTAAACTGGGTACGCAACTTTTCGATAACTGCAAACTTTAGTTTGTCTGGCACCTCAAAGTTCTTCTCATACACGGACGGATACTGTGGAAGAGAAGCAACGATTTCTGAGAGTTTTTTATCACTTTTTGAAAGAATTTCAGCCAATTTTAAGCTTGCATAGACACCATCATCCATACCATAGACATCAGCAAAATAGAAATGGCTACTCTTTTCTCCACCCAACAAAGCTTGTTCTTCAATCATTCTATCCATTATGAATGTGTGTCCTACCTTCTCAACTATGGGAACTCCACCCAGTTTTGTGACATATTCTTCTATAGCCATTGAACAACTTAATTCATAAACGACCTTTCCGCCTTGATGTTTCTTGAGAACATCTTTAGCAAAAATCAACAACGTCAGGTCACCAGGGATCAACGTTCCAGTCTCGTCTATGAACACTGCACGATCTCCATCTCCATCATATCCTACTCCAAAATCTGCTTTTTGCCTGACTACTTCTTTCATTAATTCACCCAACGTTTCTGCTTTAGGTACAGGCAGATGCGCAGGAAAATTCCCATCCGGTTCTTGATTCAATGAAATAATATTACAACCCAATTTATCGAATAAGGCTGGAGCCACAAGTCCACAAGTACCATTTGCAGAGTCAGTTACAACATTAAGTTTTTTTTCAATACGAATCTTACTTTGAACAAAATCCTGATATTCACCTATTATACCCTGATAACTTTCTGCCGAACCCTGGTTTTTTCCCAACTTTTTTGTATCAACATCTTTTGCTAGGTCTCTAATTGTTTCCATGTCCTTACCATAGATACTTCCTTTCTGTCCTCTAAATGCTTTGAATCCATTCCATTTTGGCGGATTATGGGATGCGGTAACCATTATTCCAGCATCCTTCTGAAGTTGGGTTGCAGCAAAATACAGCAAAGGTGTTGGAACCACACCGACATCAGTAATATCACACTTGGAAACAAGACCAGAAACTAATGCATCCCGAAGTTTTTTGCCACTCAGTCTTACGTCTCTACCCACAACAATAGTTTTGCCTTCCAAGAAATGTGCGAATGCAGTTCCAATGCGGGTTGCAACATCTTCGGTCAAATCTTCTCCAAAAATGCCACGTATATCATAGGCTCTAAAAATATGATCAAAATCAGTTTTTCCAGAAGCAGTCAATTTTTTTCATCTCAAACTATTTTCAGCTAACTTACTTATATCACAATTGATCTTAATTGAGAGTTTCTTACATGTTTTCCAGATAATTTTTGTATAATAAAAATAAATCACACCATCATTCTAACTGCATTCAATTAGTTTATGTTAGAAAATAAAGTTTCTGTAGTTCTAATATTCACCGAGAGCAGATATTCTCGCATAAAAGCTTCAACTTTTCCGTAGACAATTAGACGATATTTTTTAAAAACTAACATTTTAAATTTGCAGATATGTAATCATTAAAGAGGGATCGTTGAATGCCAAGTGAAAGGCTAGTTCAAAAAGCTGAAAAACTACTGAACAGTGGTAGAGTAGAATCTCTTGGTGGAGGAAAATTCAACGTTGTTGGAGACCATGGAACCTATATTGTAGTTCAGAATTATGATGGAACTGTAAGTTGTAATTGTCTTGGTTTTTTAAGAAGAAATAAATGTTCTCATTCAATCGCCGTATTATTGCGAAACAAATATTCAAAAAAAAGAAGTAACAGAAACTAAAAAAAAATAGTCAATCAGACATTTATCTAACAACAGGAATTTTTGTGAGTTCAGTGTCGTTTTGCTCTATTCTTTTCGTTTCTATCAGAAATAATCGGTAAATCTAATTTCAGCCTACCAGTTTTCGGTGTATGATGTTGAGTTTGAGTATTTTCTGACATAAACATAGTCACTCGCTCTATCATGGGAGAACCATGCGCTAATTTTTGAACTCTTAATTGATTTTCTATTTTAAAAAATAGAATAATAAAAGCTTGAATAAAACCAAAAAAATTAGCAAGTATAATTGGAAAATTGTTTAAAAGAATTCCGTAAATAAGCCATAAAAAAATGCTGGTTGCCAACAGTAAAAACATTTCCCGAGAAATATCTTTTGTAGATTTTGTTCTCAACACCTTTAGAACTTGAGGAAAAAGTGACAAGCCACCCAAAGCACCTGCCGTTAAACCAATTACATCTATGTAATCCATTTCCTTTTCCTCTTTACTATTCCTTCTTCCGCATCTAATAGTCAGATGAGGTCAAAATAACTTGTACATAAAAAATATAGCAAAACTCAATATAATTCTTAATTCTAGCTATGTAATATTCCAAAAATCGGAATGAACGGGATAAATTTTATAGAAAGAGCTGTTCTTTTGCATGCACATATTTGCTATTCTGAAGGATCTTTGGTTTCTTCGTATGTTTTATGGATTACATCTTTTACTTTTTTTGTTATTTTTGGACCTAAACCATGAACATCTTTTTGCCATCGATCTACATTATTGAGAGCATTTAATGGGCAAAGATAAGAATTCAAAATGGACGCTGCTTTTTCTCTGCCGATATTTGGGAGACTAGCCATAAAAAATAACTGGGCATCAGCTAAACTTTCATTCTTCTTTACAGGATGTACAACAGGAGACCTTTTCTCAACTATCTGTTCCTGCTTGGCAGCAGTGTACAAGAAATCAACAGTTTCTTTATAGCTGTTGGTATGGATCAGATTAATTCCTTGCTTGGCCAAAGCGAACATGGCTCCCCAGACTGAAGCTGGCTGAATCTTGCTGTATTTGTAAACAATTGGCAAGTAACCTTCTATTAGAACGAATGGTTTAGTGTAACATTCCTGCAAAGAAAATATTTGATCAAATAGGTACCTTCGGGTAAGAGTGTAAACAAAATCGTTTACAGTTTTTCGTTCAAAAGCACAAAGATTTGAAATTACATAGTCACCCTTCTCAAGGAATTGTACACTGATTTCAGCGCCCAGTTCCTTTAGTCCCTTGACTATTTTCGGTGCTGTTTTCGCTTCCCGACTATCAACTATAATTATAGGTTGGTGCCCTTTTTGTTTGTCTTTTAGAAAAGGAATAAGGGTCTCGGCTCCAGACATGCATTTATCCATCCGCTAATTAATTAAAGAGAAATGGAATAAATAGTAAGAGGTTGTTTGAAGCCATGAGTGATCGAAAGTTTGCATTACTTGGATTACTCGGACCTTTAACTGGAATCCTGTTCATAGTTACATCCATAATTCTAGTTCCCTGGTTCAGCTGGGGAAATAACGCGCTTAGTGATCTAGGTCATTCAGTAGAAAGTGATGTAGCCCCGATTTTTAATTTCGGTTTACTATTATCAGGATTCATGACGATATTATATTCAATCATAAGTTTTAGAAAGCACACCAAATATTCAAGCTATTTTCTAGTGTTCGTAGGTTTATCGCTTCAATTAGTTGGTACATTTGATGAGATATACGGTTGGCTTCACACGCAAGTTTCAATCTTGTTTTTTGTAGCCTTAGGTTTCGCATCTATTGCATATTTTATAGAAAAACGATCAACTATTGCTCTACTAGCTTTTGTCTTAAGCTCAATTGCTTGGATAACGTATGGACTAAAAATTTACAGCACCGGAATTGCGGTTCCCGAAATGGTATCTGCGATAGCCATAGCCACATGGGTTATGTTGTCGGCATACAAAATTTATTTCAACAAATAGAAAATCACTAGTAAATATAGAATAAAGCAGATTATTTCTTACAAAAGATGAACAAAAACTCTGACAAATTAAATAAACAAAAACATCCAACCATAATGCTGGATAAAAGGAAAGGATAAAACTTGACCGAAGACCCTAAAGAACAAATCATTCAACGCATAACCAGAGATTTCCTTGACATCCTAGTTTTAAGGCTCATTTTAGCAGAACCCATGTGGGGCTATAAAATTATTAAAAAAACCGAAAAACTTTTTGGAATAAAACTCAGACATGGTGCGCTCTATCCTCTCCTAAATGCGTTAGAAGATGGAAGTTATATAAAAAGCAAAAAAATTACAAAAGGTGGACGTGTTCGAAAAGTCTATGAAATTACTTTCAAGGGTTGCGGGCTAGTTGATGCATATTATGATTGTCTAAAAGATCAACTAGAAAAAATGGATATCCAAGAGGAAAAGTCATGAAGGAAACATCAAGCCATGAAGATGTTACTAGACAAGTTCAAAAAATATTAGAAGAAAGGGGAAGAAAAGCCCTAGAAATGGCTAAAACAACGGTTTTAGAAGAAAAGATAGAATCTGAAGAGGTTCGTGAAGCCTTAAAATATTTTATTACAGAATACTGGCATGATGTAGCTAGACCTGCTCTACTTTCTATAGTTTGTGAGGCAGTAGGCGGCGATCCAAATGCGACCATTCCGATAGCAATTCCAATGTCGCTGATTAGCGGAGCCATAGACATACATGATGATATTATTGATGAATCCAAAAGCAAAGACTCTAGATCAACGGTTTTAGGAAAATTCGGAAAAGAAATTGCTTTACTGGCTGGGGACGCTCTATTATTCAAAGGTTTTAACCTATTACAACAAGCTGTTGAAAATGGAATCTCAGCAGAAAAAGTCAAAACGATTACTGAAATAATTAAAGAGACATTTTTTGAACTTGGAGATGCAGAAGCATTAGAGCTCAAGTTTCGAGAACGAACAGATATTACACCTGAAGAATACCTAAGGGTGGTAAAAAAGAAAGCAGCCGATGTAGAAGCTCACACACACATTAGTGCAATAATTGGAAACGGAACAAAAGAAGAAATTAAAGCACTGAGTGAATATGGCAGACTTCTAGGAATACTGATTATTTTAAGAGACGATATGATAGACACACTTGATAAAGAAGAAACAATCCGTAGAATCAAACAGGAACACATATCGCTACCACTTCTTTTCGCGTTACAGAATCCTAAAATACATTCTACACTTAACGAGATTTGTAGGAAGAAAAAAATTTCAGAAAATGATTACCAAAAAATCATATCATCAGTTGTTGAAGCAAATGGACTGGATCTTGTTAATAATTACATGCAAAGAATTGCACAAGAATCGGTAAAATTAATAAATGTAGTTAAGAATAATAAAAATTTGTTATTATTAATGATTAAAGGAATGACATTGCCGGAATGGCGAGACTTTTTAAGCCCACCAAACTCTAATGGGTAGTTTCTTTTCCACTAATTCCACCTGTATATGTGTTCTACATAAATCCATATATAAAATTTGTTGTCCAAATCTAAAAAAAATTAATCTAAAATTCGGTTTATTAATTCTCAATCCTTAAGTGCTGTCCTTCTAAAAGGACACTATGTGCACATAATGCCAAACAAATTCCTTAATTTTAGCACTAGCAAGGAATCTTTGAAAGCATTCATATTATTGCTAAACGCCTTCGTTTGGTTTTTTATGACTATTACAATATTAGGTGGCATTCTAGATAATGAGATTAATCCAATTTCTACTGATGTTACTTTCTTAGTATGGACGGCATATTATTTAGCGATCATAATATCAGGGTTATTTGGTTCAATTTTCTCAAACAGAATTAGAAGATTCACATTTATTTATTTCTGGATAATTATTGGAGCAGTTGTTTCACCATTAGCTGTTTTACTTAATAATTTCACATTATTCAACATGATTACTATTAGCATTCTTCTAGGAGCTTCGTTGGGTTTAGGTATGCCATCATGCCTTGCTTACTTCGCAGAAACTACAACAGTTGAAAATCGTGGAAAAACAGGTGGAATCATTTTACTAGTTACCAATCTTATTGGAGCTGTGTTGGCAACCTCATTAGAAATGTTTGATTTGAATACAACTTTGATAATATTTGCAGTATGGAGGGCAACAGCTTTAATCATATTCATTTTTAAAGAAGGAGAAAAACAAAATGTTACTAAAAAGAGGAAAAAACCATCAATTAAATCAGTTCTTCAGGACAAATCTTTTCTTTTATTCTTTGTTGCTTGGCTCATGTTCTGCCTAATAGATCGATTTCAGACGCCAATTCAAAAACAATTCCTAGGAGAGGATTATAAGAGTATACTAATAGCTGGACCAATTCTTGGTAGTATTGCTGCATTGGTTGGAGGCATATTTGCAGATAGAATAGGTCGGAAACGAATATTACTATATATTTTTGTTGCGATGGGAATCGCATATGCTATAAATGGAATTGTTACAATTGAAGTAATTACATATTTTCTATCATTGAGTGTACTCTCTGTTTCTACAGGAGTAATGTGGGTACTATTCATTTTGGTTTTGTGGGGAGACTTAGCCAAGTTTGTCAACAGTGAAAAATATTATGCAATTGGGATAATACCCTTCTTTCTCACAGATATAATGCAAAGATTTTCGGCTGATCACTTTTTGAATTTTTCGGTAACAAGTGCATTCTCATTGGCTGCTTTCTTTTTGTTCCTAGCTGTTCTTCCTTTGTGGATTGCACCAGAGACTTTGCCTGAGAAAAAGATGGAACTCAGACGCCTTAGAAATTTTGCGGATGAAGCGAAGAGAATTAGAGAAAAATTCGAAAGTAAAAATATTAATTAAAATTTTTTAGAATTTTTCGACCTTATTAGCTAGCTGCTCTAGAGTCTCAGTGAAGGGATGGTCGGGTTTTTCTTCTGAAAATATGAAGTCGCCTGCTGCTCTAAGTACTTCACAGAAGCAAGGAATAACAGCAAGTATAGGAAGACTATGTACGCTCTTGATGTACTTGTTGAACTTCTTCTCTTCTTCTGGAGAAGACAGATAATCTGCTATGACCTTGTTCACCAATATTCCTGTTTTCTTTTCGAAAAGATCGTAAAGCTCACTTGTCATCCGTTGACTACCGTTTATATCAGAAGCATCTAAACTTGTTACAACCAAAACAACATCAGCTGTAACAATAGCGTTTATTGATGAATACTGAAGACCGGGACTGGTATCAAAAATAATGAAATCAAAACCACCGTCATTAAGAACAGAAGATCTAAGAGACAACAATCTACCCAGGGCTTTCATTTCCCACTTTCTATCTTTAGCAGTCATATCCCTGATAGCCTCAGTAGAAGGATTCGCCAGACCAACCATTAACTTACCTCCGTTTCCGTGATCTTTAGTAGCATCAACTAGGACTTTATCAATTTCACAAACACCATTAAGGTAATCGTTTAACCAATAATCTGTCTCGTAGTCTTTGAAGAGGGCATGAAGGCTTGGAGCACGAAAATCTAAATCCATAAGGCAAACTTTTTTACCACTTCTAGCATATGTAGCAGCTAAATTAACTGAAAGCGATGTCTTTCCAGTTCCACCCTTGTATGAATGAACAGCTATAATTTTTCCCATTCGAATTAATCCTCCTTATTAACGCAAAAATATGCCTTGCGACCTTCCCTTTCCTTTTTCATGTATCCCATTATTACCAATTGATTTAAATAACCACTTTCTACTGCCCGAGCCCTTTTTGTTTGTTCAGCAACATCATCAGCTGTCGCTTTCTCAAGTTTACATAAGGTAACAGCAGTTTTTCTTAGATGATCCGGGAGAGACAAAAGAGTCATTACATCCAATGCTTCAGGTAAATTTTCTGGGATTTCTCGCTGACCATGTTTTTGGATTTCAATCATCACATCAATTTTTTCATTAAGCTTTTCCAGATTTTCTCTAATTTTTTCGAGAATTTGAGTTGATTTTCCTTCAAGCTTTCGATATGTCATAGTGATGCGATCCCAGATGTGTTTTCCATATCTACAGTATTTGTAGCAAATATGTCTATTAAATCTTACGATATATTAGTTCATATTCTTGATTTGACTAAAAATACAAAAAACAACATCAACTATTAAAAAAGACAAAAAACGAATAAAATAGAGGAAAAAAGTTACCTCTAATATAGGGAGGCAGGCAGTACTGCCTGACCATCTTCGACTACAGGCAACATAACCTTTAATTCTCTGAAATATTTTAGAACCTTAAATCCTTTTTCAGAAACAGCGTAAACTATTCTTTTCTTACCAATAGTTTTCTCTTCAATAAGTTCTTGCTGAATAAGAAAATCCAAGTACTCCTTAAGAACACTGCAGTTCACATTGGCCTTATACATTATGTGAGTGAGCTTAAGAGGACCTCTTTGCGCTAACACCTTAAGAATGTCAATATACATCTCCAGTTTTGATCTCCGCATTTTAAAGCCTCTTTTGATTTATGTCGTCCAATTTTATATATATCATTTATGGATTAGTAATACGCCTTTTTGGGGTTTATTTTTACTAAAGATTAATTTTTGTTTGTATTCTTTGAAGAACTAAAAGCCGGTTCTGAAGAGCAGTAACCATATCATCTGCCAGCATAGATTGAAGATCGGGAGTAAGAGTGTTTATCTCGCTAGTAAAAGCTTCAATCATCATTTTCTGTAATTTTTTCCTGTTTTGTCGGGAGAACGATTTTTCCATCACATTTTTCTCCTATGAATTTTCGGTTTATTGGTTGTTTTTGGTATTTAACTAAGTTATGAATTCAGCCTATAGATCTTAAATAACATCTTTGATTATTTGAATTAGTAAATTTCTAAATCGGATATAGATAAGAAGTATCCTTGAAAGAAATTTGATGATGTCAAAACATTTTTTTCATATTTGTTACCTATAAAAAAAGGCTTGTAAAAACTTCGAGAAATAGCAAAATGTTAAGAGAATTAATTATCAATATTTTCGTTTCATAAAATTATAAAAACATAATGAATGAAATAAATCAGAGAAAAACCTCATGGCGCTTAAAAAGAAGATGGAAAATACCCAAAAATCAAATACCGAAGTTGGCCAAGATTTTGCAAATTTTATCTCAATCTTTGTTGCTCCCCCGACAATGGCAATAGTGGCAACAGTTTCTTTTTCTCTTTGGTCACCTATCGGCTTGGGGTTGCTTTCTGCACCTTTTACTATCCTGCTCTGTTTACTTTGCTTTGTTTGCTTTCCATTTTTATCAATATTGTATTTTCATAAAAAGAACGCAGTCGATTTATATGTTTCAAAAAGAAATGCGAGAACACCTTTTTTCTTGATTGCCATAACTAGTTATTCATGTGCGACAGTAATTTTTTTAATTACAAACACAAAAATAATGTTTTTATTAGCTCTAGGTTCTCTACTTGTTTCAATAATTCTTATGGGAATTAATTTGTTCTGGAAAGTTAGCATTCATTGCGCCGGCGTTACAGGACCTATTTTTGCGCTTATTTTTGTATTTGGAATAAGTGCACTGCCTCTAACTTCAATTGTTGGACTCGTAGGCTGGTCTAGAATTAAACTAAAAAATCATACTTTCGCACAAACCTTCGCAGGAACTATAATATCACTGATTGTGGGGATTGCAGTATTTGCAACATTTTACAACTAGGCCTAAGTTTTATAAGAATTTACTCTTTGAAAAATCTAGAAAAATTTTTTAAGGCAATTAATCTTGAAAAAAAGGCTTTGTCCCCATATTTTTAATTATTTTTATTTTTTCTGGATTATCTGCATTCGGAAATTGTAATAAAAATTCTTCTTGGTCTTTACTTTTTGACAAAAAATCGAGAAATTTTTTGAATTCATGAAAGTTGTTAGGTGTCATTTGATCTATTTGGTGCTTAATTTTTTGTTTTTCTAATACCAACATTATCTCATCTTTTGCGGTATTAGAAAGTGCATATTTATTTTTTCCTCGGTTCCTTTTTGGTTTCCATATTATCTTTCCTTCATCAACAAGCTTATCCAAATATTTGCTTATTGTTGCTTTAGCTTCATTACAGTTTTCAACGATTTGTGTGAAAGTTGCTGATTTACTTAATAAATACTTTTGAATTTCAAAACACAATTTTTCGCCATTTAATTCTCCTTCAGGCAAAGTTATCACTGTTAACGTTTTAATTTAGGTTAAAGAATGAACAATAATAAATTTGCGTTATGATTTTAGAAAAAAATATTAAATTTAAGTTTTGGGATAAGCTCACTAAGATAAGACTCAATCCTACTGGCAAACCATAAGGATAAGTGTCTTAATCAGGTGGAAAGTGGACCTATCCCATTTCAAAATGATCAAGTATCCCCTCATAAAAAACTTCAGAAGACTTAATATATATTTGGAATAATAAGAGCAAAATTTTTGTATGGACTATATTAAAGATATAGCTTTTTTTATGGCATTTAATTTCATTTTTTAGACTTCTACGGCGTACTTTAAAAACCCAAAATGAAACTGTGCCCACTATTAGAAAGAAGAATAAAACAATCAAGATGTTAATTAATGAATGGTTGATAAAATTATTGTGTTCGATTTGAGTTATTTCAAATTCTGCTTCAACATCATTTGGCAAAGTAACAAAAGAGTATTGGTCCATAATTTTGTTTTCTTCAAATATTTTTATTGTCCAACGTCCAGTGAAAAGCAACCTTTGATTAATGACTATTTTTCTTTTTTCCAATCCGAACAATTCGACAGTTTCACTATAAACTTCATTCTCTTCTGCACTTACAACGATGTTGAACCTTCTGGTTTCGTTTAAGTTATTTTCTATCGAAATATCAAATATTGCATGTTCATTTAAAACACCAACATTGTGATTAGTAGAATATATTTGCGAATGAATGTTTATTTTCGTGGGATTCTCGATTGTTAATGACCCTAACCAAACTGCAACCGTAATGGCTACTATAATGGTTACTATGATAAGAATAATTAATGCGATTGCTGAGCTAAAATCTGTTTCCTCTGAAATTTCTTTCATTTTTCAGTTAGTCCCTGAATTCTTTTAAGATTTTATGAAATAAACACATTGTCATTAAACCCTATTTAAAATGGAGCTAAAAAGAATTCATGCCTAATTAGGCTAAAAGACTTGATTTAATAAAATATTGTTAAAGGTTTTTAAGTTTAAGAATAAAGTTTGCACACTCCAATGCAGTAAATATTTAACTTTGCTTCAACCCATTTGGCTTACTTCTTTTGCCCAACTGCGTATTGTCTTCAAATCTCTTGTGTCGTAGAGTCCGAGCTCTATTTCTTTGAAGCCAGCTTTCTCCAATTTTGGCTTAATCGATGACATGGTTTTTCTGAAAAACCAAGACATCTTGTTAAAGTTGTAGACACCTCCAAACAAACCCAAAGCTATAGGCTGCAGATTATACTTGGTAGCTTTTTCTTCCAGATATTTTGTAGTTGCAATTTTGATTGTTGTTGTTTTATCTTCTTTCTCTTCTATTGGTTGTTTACTGCCGCAACAGACGAAAAGTGCAACTTTTTTTCTTACTAATTCCTTTTGAAACTTTTCAAGAAAAATTTCAGGCTCTTTTGTCCATTTGCCCATTTTAATTCCACTTCCAACTACAACTAGGTCGTATTCGGTTATGTCCTTAACTTTCTCTTCTTTGATGTTAACTACTCTAACGTTCCATCCTTCTTGATTGAGTATATCTGCAACTTCATTTGAAGTTTTGGCTGTTGCGCCGTATCGGGTTCCATAGACTACCAATGCCTTGCTCATTTATTACTGCCTCATGGATTGTTATGTTGAATTGCATCTGTGAAAGAGTAACCCCCAAAATATTACTCTAATGTTTAGCTTTGGGTGTATGTTAATTCTTGAGAGGAATGCCGTCACACCAGCTTTTCATTAAACATGTATTGCATGTATATCCATACTTTTTTCCTATACACACCATGTTTCGTTTGAGTGGATTATTCCCTAAAAGTTCAGTCATTCAAACACCTTTAATAAATTATTGATAAAATATAGGTAATATTGACTTAATTATCATCTTCCCAATTACGGATTGTTCTTTTTTTGATATTAGTAAAAACAAACTTGAAAATGTTAAAGCCTAAAAGGAAAACTTACAAGAATTGAAAACAATTTTCTTATTAATTGTTTCTGTTTTCTGATATGAAAAAGAAGAAACTGGGAAAATGTGTTCCCAAACATTTACAAAGAATATCTATATGACAGTTAATGTTCCGTTTCTCCCAGTGGAAAGCTGCAACACATTTCTAAAAGATTTAGCGTAACCATTCTCGATTTTTATTCTATCTCCAACATTGACTTGCATAACCTGCTCGTTCCATAAAGTCAAAGTTATAATTCCTGTTTCATCTTTAAGCGTAGCATCTGCGACCATTAAAACTCGACCATATCTACTGCGTACCTCACGTGCGTAAGATTTTTCGGTAACTTCTGCTTCAATGTTGATTTCACCATCTCCATCTTTAATATCGCTTATTTTCACTCTATTCACTTCCTTTAAACAAACTCTTCAGCTTATGATAAAATAGTTACCTTTCTCAAACATGACCAACCATCTCAATAGTCTTACTACCCGATTGAATCATCATATCAATTAACCAATGGAACTCCTGCGAGCGGCTAGCCAAAATCGTTTTAGCTCAGCGTTATACTAACTATAAGACACAACAGTTGAAAGAAATCTTATGGGGTATAACTTATTCACTCCAAGCTTGGTTTGAGAATTCAATTGCATTAATTATTTTTTGTGAGAAATCCTGGTTTCTACATTCAAATGTATATATTACAAATCCATCGAATGAAAAAAAGTGCATCCTTTTTCGATGATAAATTATTTGAGGCTTTGCAATTTCTACCAATTCTAAAAACTCTTTTCTATGAAATTTTACACGGTACGAACTTGTGTGCTGTGCTGCCACAATCACTGCTGTGGTTGCCATTTTTTATAACTCCATAATATATTATTTTTATTCTTGTATAAAAAATAATTTAATCTGATTTTACTTTTTTCAGAAGAAAAAAGAATCGAGAATTATAGAAATAAAACTTGTTCAGCAAAATTTAATTGTGGTTATGTAACTAACATTAGTTTGGGGGAGAATAGGGGGGAAATATTTTACAGTCCACCTAGATTTTCTCTTTGTTCTACTCCATGAATAAAAAAAATCTCCTCTTTTCTTTTGTAAAATGCTTACACAAGAGGTACAAAATGTTAGGTATTCGATTCTAAAGTGGTGCGGCCGCCGGGATTTGAACCCGAGTACCCGGCTTGGGAAGCCGGGGTCCT
>Ga0209536_100007999_pt1 | contig 15947 bp, 10 predicted proteins | sample DeeMarSeWOR28_12_FD_187461 | JGI IMG/M metagenome (GOLD analysis project Ga0209536, IMG submission 187461) | Marine sediment microbial communities from White Oak River estuary, North Carolina - WOR-2-8_12 (SPAdes) (version 2) | ecosystem: Environmental > Aquatic > Marine > Intertidal zone >...
TCGGATGAAATCTTATGGCATTGACCGGTCGCTTTCTATCAGATATGAGCGTTATGGTCTCATCTACATTGGTGGCATTGACCAGAATGACCTTTCCCGATCGGCTGGACAAAGCCAGGATCTCTTCATCAGCATTGATGTCCATGTTGTTGAATTCGATATCGAAGGTTTTCATCAGCTTACTATCACTGAAGTCGTTTATCCGCAGTGTTTTGTCATCACCGAGACTGATAAAAAACTTACTGTTGCTGGCAACAACGATATCATGTACACGTCCGGCATGCCCATTTTGAGTAACCGGTCTGGATCCTTCTTTTTCCAGATTAATGAGTTGTATCCCGGCAAGGTCACTACCCACTATCATCCATTTGCCGTCATTTGTGGTTCTGACAATTCTGTTCCTTGCTTCATTCTGCCATAATACCTCTGGGGAAGCATCTGAGCGGAGATAATTCCACTTCAGGATCTTTCCATCAGTACCCACACTATAAATGTTGTCTCCGTTATGTGAAAAGCTTAGATCTCTTACAGTACCTTCATGACTGTGCATGGAATATAAGGAGTCTTTCTCTGCAAATCGGAGATTTTTAAGCGCATGATACAATCCGTTATAGATGTATCGGTCATGTTGCATTCCATCATACCTTAAATTGAACATGTACGCATGTTGTGCGACAAGCCCTTCGAGTTGATTATCCTGTATCTGAAGTGATTTAACTGCCATACCCTGCGCAATTGACAGCATCCTTAACCTGAAGGCATTAGACTCTTCCAGCTCGGCCCGGTTCTGTGCTTCCACTGCGCGCATTCTTTCCTGATCTGCAATCTCTGCAGCAGCAATAGCGTTTTCCTGTTCCCTCTGGGCCCTGCGACGTTCAGATTCAGCAATCAATCTTTGTGCCTCAGCCAATTGCCTCTGCGTTTCAGCCTCCTGTTGCCTCAATCTGGCGATGTGCGCCGAATAATTGGCCTTTTGTTCCTGCCGTATCGCTTCACCAAGACGGATCTCAGCAATTTCCATCTGTCTGTTTGCCCGCAAGGCATTCTCAAGTGCTTCTTTTGTCTTCTCGTCGGCTTCAACCTTTTGTATAAGTGCAAATACAAAGAATATGATCGATATTATTAACAGCAAACCAAAGATGATTGCCACATTCCGTGCTCTTCTGAGCATATTTTTCTGCAGCTGCTCCTTACTCCTCTGCTCATTTTCGTAGGCAGTTTTACTGGTTTCCAGGAAGAGCATTGCCCTTTCAAAGACAGGATTATACCTTTGAGCCCAGGCTCTTGTCGGCAACTGTTTCTTCTGCCAGTTCAACGCAAGTTGAAGGTCAGGGGGGCGCCATAGGCCGGTACGGCCAACCTGGTACATGGCGGCAGCATCGGATAGTCTCCTGTACATCTGGGCAGATTCAAATTCCTCATCAACCCAGTTTTTCAGCCTGTCCCAGATCCGCATCAGACTCTCATGCGATATCTCTACAATTGTATTGGAGCGTAATGGAACATTGGCAGGTGGCATCAACAATGAACGGCCGGGTCGCCTGAACTTCTCCACCACATTTATAATCTCTTCTTCCGTGACATTGGCTATTTGGGACAACTCATTAATATTAGCCGCCCGTCGAATTCCAAAATTGTCTCTACCTTTCTCTGTCAGGGACTTGAAAATAACTTCGCAGATTTCCCTTTCCCGTTTGTCAAGCTCCGAGAAGGTTTCATTGGCATGTTGTGAAAGCGCCTCTTCCAACTTACCGATCGCCACATAGTGGCGAAGGTCCAGGGATTCCCCCTCTTCCCGGTTTTGTGTCCAATAATCCCAGGTCCGCATCAAAGCATGCTGGAGAATGGGCAATTGATCAGGATTGTTCCCTACGTCATTTAGCAATTGCTGGGTAAGTCTTTTGGTGATCTTACCTCCTCCTACAGCTACCGGACCCTCAATGGCCATTTTCTGCTGCTCCCTGGTCATTTGAGGAATCAGATAATGGCTTTCATTGATAATATGAGTAAGTTTTGGAAATTGTGAACAATCACCTATAAAGTCAGACCGCATAGTGATTGCTACATATATTGGAAGTTCAGATTGACTGACAGATTTCAATAAAAGGTTTACAAAGGCAGCTGAAAGATTTGCAGCCTCTTCATCAGTTTCACTTTTCAGGAACCGAAACAGCTCTTCGAACTGGTCGATAAGAATTAGAAAATTTGTAGGAGAAGCTTTTGATTGGGAATATGGTTTTAAGGCATCCACCAGGCCCATTGAGGAACTTTTCAATATTACATTGGTCAGGGTGGTTTCCCTGAACTTTTCCTCCTCTGTCATTTCCTCAAAGGATTCTTCCAGTTTTACTATCGCCTCTGCCATATTTTCCAATGGACTATTCCCGGGCCTGGAAGATATAACTATCCAATCAGAACCTGCCTCGGTCATAAAGCCCCCATATAAAATTGGGATCAGGCCACAATACATCAAGGAGGATTTACCACTTCCCGAAGCTCCAATAACAGCCGCAAATCTATTCTGGGCAAGTTTTAACAGGATTTCATCACTCTGGCCCTCGCGTCCAAAAAATAAGTGACTTTCGTCAAATCCGAAGGGTCGTAATCCCGGAAATGGATTCAACAGATTGGTATCCTTTACTTTTCCAGATAGCGCTATTTCTAATTCCTTTATATTCATAGCTTACTCAAGCTGGTTTAGAAACGATTTAAAAGCAGTTTTATTGACCTTTTGATCCTTAAAAACGATGAGATTCTCCCTGTCAAAATAAAGATCAAGGTCAATTTTCTTATTGGAGTCAACGATTATAGCTGTGGGATTCTTCTCCTTGTTTCGACCCAATCCAAGGGATTTGACACTATCGAATAATTTGCTTTTTACCCAATTCTCATTGTTCTTGCCATGATAGATCAAGGTGCCATCACATTCTTTTAGATTTTTTATATGATCATCCCGTAACTGCAATATAGGTCCATCAAAATTTGAATATTTTACCTTATATCCTTTCTCTTCAAGAAAACTTGTAATCGGCTCACACTCTTTTCGATCGGATTTATCACATATCAGGTAAATACTCTTACTAGTTTCTTTGGAGGGCGCAAACACCTGATCCTGCATTGAATCGTACTCATTGATTTTTCCGAAGATATAGGATTTCAAGGTTTCAATTGGACAATCCAGGATCTCAGCAAACTGAATATTATTGACATCTTTCCTGAGATTATCTATAAAAATCTTTTGCTTTACTGTGATATTTTCATGTTCTTCCGATATCCATATGATCCGGTTAAACCGCTCATAATATTTAATGCCCGGCTTATCATTGACCTGCCTGCTATGTTCGGCGGCAAGTTGATTTTCAATTTCCAGGATGGACAATCCTTTATCCTTGATCAACGCTCCGGAATCCTCACCAACCAGGTGTATGGACATTTTACATTTGCTCAACTTGGCATTAACCTGTTCCACAATCTCTTCGTAAGATCCTTCGACGTTGTCCAGATGAAAAACCTCAAACTGGTTCCTCATCAGTTCGCGTAATAAATTGTCGCGTTGCGCAATCTGATCCAAACCGGTCTGGGCAATGTAGATCCCCGAGGGTTTAAGATTCTTGACAAGTTTCTCTGCGGCTTTCAAGGGTGAACCCTGTGTATCCTCAAAGAATCTTATGTCTGAGGCAATATCAAATAATTTCATCCAGTAGTCATGATCTTTTTCGGGATCATTATGGAAAAAGATTTCAGTAATGAAATCAGTAAGTGAATCAATATCGTAGAAATTGTAATATTTGTTTTGAGCGAGGTAGCCAGGGATCTCATCCAACGGAATCCTGTTCTTGAAAATGTTAATAAATTTTACATTGGCTGCCGGTTTTTTCTTCTTTACTACCTCCTTCTCCAGAACGGACAGATAACTCAGAAATATTGGTGCCTGTAAGAAATTATTGGAAAATACAGGTATAATAATCGAGGTTTCTAAAGGAAAAGCATCCGGGTCAAGATCATATTCCGAAAGCTTCAGGATAGAAAATTCCCGCCTGGTAAGACGTTTTAACAATTGCTCAAGGTTCTCGACAAGTATGCTTATCCAACCTTTGGAGGACTCTGGACCTGGTTTATCATCCAGATTAGCGTATAACAGTATAATCTGGTAATTAACCATCAGAAATTAACTGGTTTAAACATTATATGCCACATATTTACAATATTTCCATCAAAAATCTATGGTAATCGCTATATTTCTTCCATTCGACACATCTCAGATACCACTGGTTTTTTCTATCCTCTTCCATTAAGCCGATTTTTCCATATCATTGGAATTCAATACAGGATCGAGCGAGGAATGATGTAAAAATTCCAGCGCCAGATCATGATCGTTACTCAATAACTCATAGAGTTTCTCTTTAAAGATCCTCACAAATATCGTATCCACGAGCGGATGTATCACGATATCATTTTCAGCGATGTCTTCTATCAGGAATTCTCCGATGAATTCACCATCCGAAAGGTTGTTAATCACGATATCCCGCTGCAATAGATTAACATATCCATCATAGACTATATAAAAGAAATTGTTTGTTTCTTCCGTTATTCTCAGTTTCTGACCTTTTCTCAGATAAAGCTCCTCCGTATAATCCAGCATGTTAACGATGAATGCTTTAGGCATACTCTTAAAAATATTGATCCGGGAAAGGAAGAATACTTTATCTATGGTCAAGGGTTTCTGAAAATGCAGGTTCCGGATCCTGTCTTTTGATAAGATCATACTGTCAATGTCTGATTTTTTCTCCTTATCAATACGTTGGGTATGTTCATCATAATAGTCCGGATTTATCTGGTATAAAGCCCAGCCTGCGGTGTTTCTGATAAGTGGATCAGGGTTGAATAAATTGGAAATTAACTCGTAGAGCATGGTATCCACCTTATGGATGCCAACCCAGTATATAGCTAAAGCCTTCGACCAGCGATTGATCTGATTAAATTCCTTATTGATGATCTGTTTTACTACATCCATGAAATCCCCCAGAATGTGCGGATAAAAAACCTGCAGTTTTTTAATCTTATCCTGATTCGATATATCATCAAATAACGGTATCAACCGGTCTTTTAAATCTTCCGCCAGCAATACGTCCAGCAATTCAATAGCATAGGTAATCCCTTCATGCGTTCCACTTTCGATATTGGAGCGTATGAGGCGAATCGAATACTGGTCATAGATCATGGAAAGCAGCATGTAAATGTGGTGATAGTGGCCCTTATTCTCTTCTTCCAGAGAATCATGGAGCATTGCTCCAATTTCAGTACCATGTATCTTGTCCAGTGCATGGATATTCCAAATGATATCATTGATATCGGACTCAATAACATATTTTATCCTGACTGCCTGATATCCTTCTGCTTTAAAACTGGAATTGGCCAGGGCGAGTAATATTTGTGATACGACCTTTTTATCAGGATAATCAATCTTTGACCACAATACTTCTTTGGATAATTCGGTGCCAATTTTCTCATACACCCTGATAATCCTGAGCTGAGTTTGCGGATCCTGATCAGTTTTTTGAAAGACAATTTCAAGATATTGAATAATATCGTCTCCGATTTCTACCAGGGCGTTTACAGCTAGATCGCCATACGTCGAAGAGGATAATTTATCTATCAGAAAGGGATACAAATCAGGTCTTTTCATTTTACCTGCCGCGGTTATTGCGAGGGATTGTACGCTGAAATTAAGATCCACCAGCAAATCAATCAGGTAAGGTATTACATCATCGTCCTGGTTCGCGAGGATCAGGTTAATCGCATCGATCCGGTCTTCAATATCTTCCGATTTTGTCATCCTGGAGATATTTTCAACCATAGGAGAATCATCTGCGGTATGCAATAATTTATGCAGCCAGTTCCCTAAATCTTCCTTGCCACTTTCAGTGTTTTCTATTATTTTGATCTTGTTGGGATTGAGGGTTCCCGAAAGATTCCTGAAATCATTTAGCCTTCGCAAGGCGAACTTTTTGATTACCCTGTTGGAAGATTCTATCTGTGATGGTATGTATTTCACAAACTTATCGGCATCAAGTTTCTCAATCACCTTAAGGGTAAATATCTTTAAACCGGAATCACTGATGGTATTAAGATTATTTAAAATGGTCTCAATTTCAAGGACCTCGTTCTCGACATCAGCCGCTTCCTCCTCATGGCTTTCCAGCTTCTTGCGCACATTATTCCTGTACTCATTATATAATCCACCGGTTACGAAGAAATATCCGATTATTATGGCCAAAAGGAAATATGTATAATGGATGAGATCCAGAAAAGCAAAGGCTCCGATAACAAGGATCAACGCACCTGCCAGCAATCGGGAGCTTTCATTGATGACCCCTTCTATTTTTGCCTGCACGTCGAACCGTATATTTATCTTGAGGGGCATGAAGAAGATCTTGAAGGTGGGATTCTCCAAGGCCTCTCTGATGGAATTTGAGAAAAATTTGCTTAAAACGATAAACAGGAAGAACCATATGAAATTCTCAGATCCCGGAAGGTAGCCAAAAAGGTTACCCGTTACTATTGCACCGATGGTAAACAATCCCAATATTATGGGAAGAATCATCAAAGCCGTCTTCAGTCCATAGGAAGCAATCAGCCGCTCATTGATAAACGTCTGCATGATCAGGGTAAAGACCATTATTGACATATACATGTAGGATAGAAACTTTGCCAGGCTTATCTGGTCCGGATACTGTTGTTCTGTGATCTTAAGAAATGTATAGTCGACAAAAGTTACACAGATTATGGATATTCCAATGAACAACGACAGTACTATGGCATAATTATCCTTAAAGAGTTTTCCAAATTTAATAGTATCCGACTTACCCTGTCTTTCTCCCACATCTGCAAACCGGATTTCCTTATTGATGAAAAACAGAAAGAACAAGCACGCAATAATGCTTACATTGGTCACAATAAGAATATCGGTTACACTGCTGATGTATTCAATGAAAAAGGGTACTGAAACATAGGCCAGTATTGTCGCTATCAATTGTCCCGCATCAATACTGCCTATAATCCGTTTCGATTGTCTAATGTCAAAAATTCTTCCGAAAAGTCCCCAAAAACACAACAGCATAATGGAAGTGATCGGGAAGAGCATGACGTATAGCACAAAGATGATTACGGGATTCGATTCAATGGAAAGACCGGCAAAAAGGCCTGTCATAAATAGGAATACTGCCACTAAGTTAAATATTGCCAGTTTCTTGAAAGAGATATGTTTTTGAAAGATCGTAAAAACTGCAGTGGACAGCACGCCTAGTATCCCGGAAACAAAGAAAGCAAGCTTCAGATTTTCCCCCTGAGTATCAAGAAACAGTGTTTCAACAACCACACGGTAGGTTGCCAGAAAGATTCCCATAAAAAACCCATATGCCAGCAATAGAAGCGCAGGACGCTCTTCTCCTGATTTCTGAACATTTAAAAGCCGGAAAATGCTTTTCAGCATGGGATAATCAGTTGAACAATATTAACGTATCCAATATTATGAAAAATCTTTAATTATTCCACCAAAATACAGAGAAAATCCAAACATTAATTGTACTTTCCCGGTATACAGTAAGGAAATACATGATCGCATCACTAACAATATAACTGTGCAAGGGCTTTTAAATTGTATATTTTCAGTATTTATCTATTGAAGCAAAGTATATTAATCTTCATTTTTAATTACTTATGGCCTATAAAGTACCCTATTTTTCATTTGATAAAATGAACTCCGACGTTGAGAAGGATATGGCCAATGCCTTCAGGAAAATATTCAATTCAAAATGGTATATACAGGGTCATGAATTAGCTGATTTCGAAAAGCAGTTTGCCGATTATATTGGTGTTAAACATGCTATCGGAGTTGGAAATGGCCTTGACGCACTTAAAATTAGTTTAAAAGTCCTTAATGTTGGGCAAGGTGATGAGGTCATCCTGCCCTGTCACACCTTTATAGCCACATTGCTCGCTGTACTGGAGACCGGCGCGCGTCCTGTACTTGCAGACGTTAATCCCGAAAGCTACGTACTTGACTGGTCAAACGTAGAAAAGCATATCAGCCGGAAATCAAAAGTAATATTGCCTGTACATATATATGGATTCCCGTGCGACTTGCCTGAGTTAATGGTAAATACGGCGGGCAGAGACCTTGTCATAGTGGAAGACTACGCACAGGCTGTGGGTGCCGGGATAACTCAAAAGAAAGCCGGATCTTTTGGGAGGATAAATGCGGCGAGCTTTTATCCAACCAAAACACTGGGTGCCGTTGGTGACGGGGGAATAATCACCACCGACGACATGCTACTGGCCAACCTATGCAGGGTCCTTAGAAATTATGGATTTGAGAAAAAGGGTGTACACCAGCAGATCGGTTATAACTCCCGGCTTGATGAGTTGCAGGCAGCATTTCTCAGCATGAAAATGAAATTTCTGGATGTATGGCTGGCTGAAAGAGAATCAATTGCTAACCGGTACAGGAACGGACTCCAGGACCTTCCGGGTATACAGCTGCCTGTGAACAATACTAAATTTACCCCTGCACATCATATTTTCCCCATACTTGTGGAAAAACGGGATCAACTGAAGCTTAATCTCGAAAAAGCCGGTATTGAAACGCTGATTCACTATGCTGTACCGATTCACCTTCAACAAAGTATGGCCTTCCTGGGATATCATCATGGCAGTTTTCCCATCACGGAGAGAATAGCCAAAACACAATTAAGTTTGCCGATTTACCCGGGTCTCAGAGAGCATCAGATCGACTATACAATCGAGAACATAAGGAAATTTATGCTGAATAATTAATACCGAATCCTTGCCATTCGATATTTTTCCCGTTTGGGAGTAACGCCAGTTATTGTGTTTTTTGTAAGGAATCCAGCGCCTCATCCGTCAGAATCCCTTCATAGATGATTTTAAGCGTTTGGTCAAATATATCTGAGTGGTATTTGGGGAGCTTATTTTTCATTTCAGGAGGAAGAGTATTTAGAAAATTTGGATCCAACAGGGTTTCGATGGCACAGGCGTACAGCGCAACCACCAGATTCTTATTTATATTCTTCTTAATCTTTCCCTTTGCAATGCCTTCTTCGATTAATCGGTTAAACCTTAGAAATGCAGCTTCATGTTTATAGTTATTGACCTTTATCCATAGTTGCGGAACATTTTCCTGAATATCCATGATTAGGTCTGAATTCATTCGCCCCATGGATACGCCGATATGGCTCATCATAGCTTTTAATTTTTCTATGAAATCAATATCTTCCCGGTCTAATATTTGATTAATTTCATTTGAAAGCTTGGTTTTCCAGAAATTGAATGTTTTCTCTAAAAGGTCCTGTTTGCTTTCATAATATTTATAGATGGTTTTTTTACTGATGCCCAGTTTCGAAGCCAATTCATCAACCGTGACCTTTTTGTATCCCTTATCAAAAAATAATCGATTCGCCTCCTTAAGAATATCTTTTTCTGTCTGATTTTTGCGTGGCATGAAATCAATACTTACGATAAATGTAAATGTAAAAAATACATTTTTATTTTTATACATTTGTTATGATAATATTGAGGTCATATAAAATCGGGATAAATGGATAAAAATAAGGCCCAGCAGGAGATACTGGAACTGATTGACAAGATCAATTATTACAACGAACAATATTATCAAAACGACACTTCTGAGATCTCAGATTACGAATTTGACCTTTTACTGGAAAGACTGGCCAGACTGGAAGCTGAATTTCCCGAATTTAAATTTCCCTATTCCCCCACACAAAGGGTAGGCGGAACGATTACCAAAAACTTTGATACCGTTTACCACAGGTACCCCATGCTTTCCCTGGGCAATACATATTCAGAACAGGAGGTCCGGGATTTTGACAACAGGGTGAAAAAGATCCTTTCGGAAAAGGATATTGACTATGTATGTGAACTTAAATTCGATGGCGTTGCCATAAGCATTACCTATGAAAAAGGAATTTTAGTGCGGGCTGTGACCCGCGGGGATGGTGAAAAGGGTGATGATGTTACTGCAAACGTTAAAACCATCAGGAATATCCCGCTGCGAATTAAAGGAGCAGAAGCTCCTGAAATTTTTGAAGTACGCGGCGAGGTGTTTATGCCAAATGAAGTTTTTGAGAGACTGAACCGCGAGAGACAAGAGAACGGGGAATCCTTGCTGGCCAATCCAAGAAACACCGCTTCCGGCACATTGAAAATGCAGGATTCCTCTGTGGTAGCCAAACGAAAACTGGATTGCTATGTATACAGTCTTCTTGGTGAAAACGTCAAAAGCCAAACCCATATAGAAGCACTGAAGTTACTTCGCAACTGGGGATTTAACACATCTGAAACCTATGCCCTATGCTCCAGTCTCGAAGAGTTATTCGAATACATACATTCCTGGGAAACAAAAAGAAATGAATTGCCTGTAGATACGGATGGGATTGTAATAAAAGTTAATCGATTCGATCAACAGGAAAAACTGGGTAGTACTTCAAAATTCCCACGCTGGGCGATCGCTTATAAGTATAAAGCCATGAATGCGGCTACCCGTTTAAATGGCATAACCTATCAGGTAGGAAGGACTGGATCAATCACCCCGGTGGCAGAGCTGGAACCTGTACTTCTGGCCGGGACAACCGTTAAACGCGCGTCACTGCACAATGCCAATGAAATTGAACGTCTCGATCTAAAAATAGGAGACTATGTATTTATTGAAAAAGGGGGCGAGATCATCCCTAAGATTACAGGCGTGGATTATTCCCGCAGGAATACCAGCACTACTGAAGCTATTGAGTTCATAGATTCCTGTCCGGTATGTGGAACTCCACTTATCAGGATCGAAGGAGAAGCCAATCATTATTGCCCGAATAGCAAATACTGTCCTCCGCAAATCATGGGAAAAATCGAACATTTCATACAAAGAAATGCGATGGATATTAATTCTCTTGGGGAGAAAACTATTGCTGCCCTGTACAATAATAAGATGGTTATGAATGTGGCCGATCTTTACCAGCTGAAACCTGAAGACATTCTGCAACTGGAAGGATTTAAGGCACTCTCCACTAAAAATCTGCTCGAAGGAATAGAAAAATCGAAGGAACGTCCGTTTGAAAATGTCTTGTTCGGACTAGGGATCCGATTTGTAGGGAGGACCGTAGCAGAAAAGCTTGCTGAAAGATTTAAAAGTATTGATCAGATCAGGAAAGCGGACTATGACACCTTGATCGCAACACCTGAAATAGGACATAAAATTGCTGAGAGCATTGTTGAATATTTTAATGATCCTGAGCACCTGGAAATGATTGATAGACTTAAGGGATATGGACTGAATTTTGAACTGGATGAGAGCCATGCGGAATCCGTGAAGCAGGTACTTGAAGATAAAAGTTTTGTGGTATCTGGTGTGTTTCAGAATTTTGAAAGAGAAGAATTAAAAAGCCTCATTAAGAAACATGGTGGAAAAGTGTTATCTTCGGTTTCAGGTAAGCTGGATTTCCTGATCGCCGGAGATAAAATGGGACCTTCAAAACTGAAAAAAGCAAATGATCTGGGGATTAAGATCATTTCCGAATCAGATTTCATTGATATGTTGAAAGAATAGAATTACATGCTTTTCAAGAAGTTTTTTATAGAACGCAGAACCAGGCACGCTATTAAAAAAAGTACCGTTTCAAGAGAGAATATCTCTTTCCGCAAGGCCCGGTCTATCGGCATAATTTACTCCTGGGAAGGCAAGAGGAAGGCTGAGATCATAGATGATTTCATTAAAGAAATGGAAGTATCAGGTAAAATAGTTGAAACGCTGTGCTTCAGCCGGGTCGACCTGAAAATCATACCTGTCGAAATTGATTTCTTTAACGACAAGGATTTTGATGGTTTCGGAAAAATAAAAAATGAAAAACTATTGAGATTCAGTAACTTAAAGTTCGATTTTCTATTTCATCTGGATACTCTTCCAAATCCGTATATTGAAAATTTACTGGCCCTCAGTCATGCCCGATGCCGGGTATCACGAGCGGATTATACCAGAAAAGAGTTTTATGATTTTATGATCCATATCAGGGGACAGATAGGCATAGAAAAACTCTGCAATGAGATTCTTCATTATACAAAAGCACTTGTAAACAATGCATGATATGTTTAAAGGAACAGGAGTAGCATTAGTCACACCCTTTGATGATCAGTTACAAGTAAACTATAAGGATCTGGAAAAGGTGGTTGACCATACCATCAACAATGGTGTGGACTATCTGGTAGTACAGGGAACCACCGGTGAATCGGTAACACTAAAGGATGATGAAAAACTGGATATACTTCGAAAGGTTAATGAACTGAATCGTGACAAACCTGTTGTTTTGGGAATCGGCGGAAATGATACCGATAAAGTACTTCGGCAGATTGACAGATTCTCCTCGGAATCTTTTGATGCGGTTCTGTCCGTTTGCCCCTATTACAATAAACCATCTCAGGCTGGCCTTATCAATCACTTTACACTAATTGCGGAAAGATCGCCCAGGCCAGTTATCCTGTACAACGTCCCGGGGCGGACCTCTGTAAACCTGACTGCCCATGCTGTCTCCACTTTATCACATCATCCCAATATTATTGGTGTAAAGGAAGCTTCCGGCAATTTGAATCAGGCGATTGAGATCCTAAAGCACAGTGCCGAAGATTTTTTATTGATATCAGGAGATGATTTCCTTACTTTACCGCTCATATCCTTAGGAGCCTCAGGCGTGATCAGTGTCCTGGCGAATGCATTGACCAAAGAAATGTGCGGAATAGTGAATCTTGCACTGGCCGACAATTATGAGGGGGCACGGAAGATCCTGCAGTCCATTTCACAGATCAACGATCTTATGTACCTGGAAGGGAATCCTACAGGAGTTAAAAGTTTAATGGAGCTTATGGGCCTTTGTTCCGGGAAGGTACGTCCACCTCTGGCCGAGGCCAGCACTCAGCTGAGGAAAGATATAGAAAAATGCTACAACGATTTTAAATAAAAAATCCCGCCAGAGGCGGGATTAGATAATTTTTAGAGGTTTTTTTCCCTATCCCTTGTTTTTAATATCTTGAACTTCAACTCGGATTGTCTGGGCCAAATTTTTAAGTTCTTGCATTCCCTTTCTTACTCGGGTGCCGGCTGCTTGATTACCTTTGTCATAAAATTTTTGGAAATCAGCCTCTAAACTCATTACTAAATCACGAAGTTCATCAAATCTTTTCATATGTTATATGATTTATTAGTTATTAAAATGGATAAATTTCTGTGGCAATTTAACGAAAATAGTTATAAATCAATAAATAAGCTGTTTTTTTTTATTATTCATTTATTACAGCCTCTACTCCGTCATGTTGATATTGCCCACTATTTAGCTTTCTACTGATGGCTTCAAATGCTGCAATTGTCTCGTTCACATCTTCCAGCGTATGCGCTGCAGTAGGTATCAATCTTAACATTATCACATCCTTAGGAACAACCGGATAAATTACGACTGAGCAGAATATCCTGTAGGTCTCCCGAATATCCTGGATAAGATTTGCTGCTTCCACGATCCCTCCACTAAGGAAAACCGGTGTAACGGGCGATTCTGTCGTACCCAGATTAAATCCTCTCTTCCTTAGTCCTGACTGCAGCGCATTTACGACTTTCCATAAGTTCTCCTTTAATTCGGGCCTTGTTCTGAGAAGCTCCAGTCTTTTCAAATTACCTATCACCAAAGGCATTGGCAATGATTTTGCAAAGATCTGTGATCTTACTCCATATCTCAGGTATTCAATAATTTCCTTATCCCCTGCAACAAATCCGCCTATGCTGGCCATGGACTTTGCGAAAGTGGAGAAATAAAGATCCACCTGATCGGTAACTCCCATAGCTTCAGGTAGTCCTGCCCCGGTTTTTCCCATGGTTCCAAAGCCGTGGGCATCATCTACGAGCAATCTAAAAGTATATTTCTTTTTAAGGGCTGTGATGCCTTTCAGGTTACCATTGTTGCCTGACATGCCGAACACCCCTTCAGTAATGACAAGAATTCCGCCATCCGTTTCTTTACAGATCTTCTCCGCCCTGATAAGTTGCTTTTCAAGGCTTTCCATATCATTGTGATGGTAGACAAATCTTTTGCCCATATGCAGTCGTACTCCATCTATAATGCTGGCATGTGCCTCGGCATCATAAACGATTACATCTTTCCTGTCTACCATTGCGTCAATAATTGACATTATCCCCTGATAACCATAATTCAACAATAAAGCAGCTTCTTTTTTTACAAAATCGGCCAGTTCATTTTCAAATTGTTCATGGTATTTTGAATTTCCAGACATAATTCTTGCACCCATGGGATATCCCAATCCCCAGTCTTTGGCTGCCTGTGCATCGGCTTCTCTGACTTCAGGATGATTGGCCAGTCCCAGATAATTGTTCAAGCTCCAGGTAAGCACTTTGTTACCTCTGAAATACATTCTTGGAGCGATCTCCCCTTCCAGTTTCGGGAACATGAAATATCCCGGTTGAACGTGCGCATAATGGCCAAGGGGACTCTGGTTACTTATTCTTTTACTAAAAATATCCACCTTCTCTCTTTTATTTATAAACTACAAACTCCAATTTATTTGTTGCGAAATTAGTATTTAATTAACGTCTTGCCAAAAAGTGGTTATTAAATATGGAAAAATATTCCATAGAATTGATATTTTGACAATTAAACGTAATTATCTTTTTGATTAGTATAGATAATCCGAAGATATGTTTAATATCGTAAAGAAATGCAGAATTAGAACCATTTCTATGAAGAAAATACTTTTGTTACTCGTGCTTTTAGTTTCCAGTTGTGCATATTGCCAGAAACAGGAAGGACCTAACAAATTGTATCCCATTCTTTTTAATTATGCGAGGGATCTATATGAGGAATACGGGAACATTCCCTTCGAGCGAAAAGTCATTCTGGAAGAGATCGCCAATTACTGTATCGGGGCACATCAGATCGAAAACAGGGCTAGAGTTCTGCTCATTGAAACCAACCATGCGTCAAGAGCAGTACTGGCCCAGACCTGGGCCGCTGCCGCCGCGTATTATTATGGAATTGACTATGTAAATGTATATTCAGGAGGCATAATTTCTTCAGAAATCGCTACAAACGCGGTAATTGCCCTGGAAAAAGCTGGTTTTATTGTATACAAGATAAGTGAAGGCAAAAATCCCAATTATGAGATCAAATTTACCTATAATGTCAAACCAGTAATCATCAAGTCCATCAAATACAACGATCCTGTAAATCCTGAAAGCAATTTTGGATCCATTATATTGTGTTCAAATGCAGATATCAATTTACCCGTTGTAAAAGGCAATAATTTCAGGACCTCCCTCCATTACCTGGATCCTGCTGCCTACGATGGCACTTCGGAAGCACTGGATATGTATCTTGAAAAAAGTAAGGATATCGCTGTAGAAATGTTTTATCTGTTTTATGTTCTTAAAAACTCCAAGTAATTTTGAATCTTCACTGCAGATATTGGGATTCCTGGTAAAATGAAGAAACTTCCACTGATCACCAGAATATTATTGTGGCGGAAACGAAGTATTTCCAACAGGAACTTCATGATTCTACTGAGTATTGTAGCAGGTACTGCCGGGGGATTGGGCGCTGTAATCATCAAAAATTCCGTACGTATCATCCAGGAATTCCTTACCCGGGGATTTACGGATGAATATTTTCAGATCATGTATATTGTCTATCCTGCGATAGGATTGCTGCTTACATCCCTGATTGTGCGGTATATCATAAGGCATAGAGTCGGACACGGTATTCCGAATGTTTTGTATGCCATATCCAAGAACAACGGGATTATCCGCTCCTTTCAAATGTATGCTTCCATTATCACAAGCTCTATTACTGTTGGATTTGGTGGATCTGTTG
>Ga0209536_100008000_pt1 | contig 15944 bp, 15 predicted proteins | sample DeeMarSeWOR28_12_FD_187461 | JGI IMG/M metagenome (GOLD analysis project Ga0209536, IMG submission 187461) | Marine sediment microbial communities from White Oak River estuary, North Carolina - WOR-2-8_12 (SPAdes) (version 2) | ecosystem: Environmental > Aquatic > Marine > Intertidal zone >...
ATTCTTGCCGGAAATTGGCACTCCACCTGCTACCAGAATCTGTTCCCTGATAAGGTCATAGTCTACCACTTGTTCAGTAATTGGATGTTCTACCTGAATACGTGTATTCATTTCCATAAAATAAAATTCACGATGTTTATCCACCAGAAATTCCACGGTACCTGCACCTTCATATTTAATATACTCGGCCGCTTTAACGGCAGCATTACCCATATTCTCCCTCAGGTTATCTGTCATAAAAGGGGAAGGGGTTTCTTCAGTAAGTTTCTGATGCCTTCGCTGGATAGAACAATCCCTTTCTGAAAGGTGACATGCATTCCCATATTGGTCGCCAATAATCTGGATTTCTATATGTCTTGGTTCTTCAATAAGTTTTTCCATATACATTGCGCCATTGCCAAAGGCAGCTGTTGCTTCCTGTACCGCGCTTTCAAAAGCCGCTTCAATATTCTCTTCTTTCCATACTGCCCTCATCCCTTTACCACCACCCCCGGCAGTTGCCTTTAACATAACAGGATAACCCATTTTCTTTGCTTCCTTTTTTGCATGGTCCACATCTTTCAGCAAACCTTCTGAACCCGGAATAGTAGGTACTCCTGCCTTTTTCATGGTAGCTTTGGCAGTGGCCTTATCTCCCATTTTATCAATATGTTCCCCGGAAGCGCCAATAAACTTTATTTCATGCTCGGCACAAATCTTGGAAAACTTTGAATTTTCAGATAGAAATCCGTAGCCCGGATGAATTGCATCCGCATTAGTAATCTCTGCCGCTGCAATAATATTGGGTATTTTCAAATAGGATTGGTTACTCGGCGCCGGGCCAATACAAACCGCCTCATCTGCAAATCGCACATGTAAACTCTCCTCATCCGCTTTTGAGTACACGGCCACAGTTTTAATGCCCATCTCCTTGCAGGTCCTTATAATGCGCAAGGCTATCTCGCCCCGGTTTGCAATTAGTATTTTTTTGAACATAGTTTTTACTAAAAGATTCTTATTACGCCTAAATCAAATACTTAAATGTGTGTTGATAACAAGACCTTATAACTAATTTTTATGAGGGATCTACCAGAAATAAAGGTTGGTCAAACTCCACTGGAGAAGAATCCTCAACTAACACTTTTATTATTTTACCTGAAACTTCAGATTCTATATCATTGAATAATTTCATTGCCTCAATCACACACAATACATCACCCTGTGATATATTAGCACCAACCTCAACAAAGGGAGGTTTGTCTGGAGATGGTTTTCTATAAAAAGTACCAATAATAGGCGATTTAATGGTTATGTATCTGGAGTCTTCTTCTGTGCCAGAAGCATCTGCACTGGTTTCAGCAGAAGCTTCTGCGCCGGATACCGCTGCAGGTGCCAAAGATGGAGCTGCAGGTGCAGCACTAACCGGTATTTGCTGCACATAGGTAGTAGATTCCGGTTGTGTGTTCAATGCTCCGGTCCTGATGGTTATTTTGATTTCATCAGTCTCAAGTTTCACTTCACTAGCGCCCGATTTGGCTACAAATTTTATTAAACTTTGAATTTCTTTAATATCCATAGAATTCTATTTAGATTCATTATTGCTGTTATATGCCCATTTTAAGTATATGGATCCCCAGGTAAATCCGCCGCCAAAAGCCGCAAATACCAGGTTATCTCCTTTTTTTAGTTTCGATTCGTAATCAGAAAGTAATAATGGCAATGTTGCCGAAGTTGTATTTCCATATCTTTCTATATTCATCATCACTTTCGAGTCTTCCAATTCCATTCTTTTGGCAGTGGCATCAATAATTCTCTTATTCGCCTGATGTGGTATTAACCAATCTACATCGTCATGGGTAAGGTTATTACGTTCCATTATTTTTGCGGCCACATCTGCCATATTTGAAACGGCAAATTTAAAAACCGATTTTCCGTCCTGATAAACATAGTGTAATTTATTTTTAACGGTTTCTTCAGAGGAAGGCATTAGAGACCCCCCCGCTTCAATCCTCAAAAATTCTCTGCCTGAACCATCAGATCTCAAATATTCATCCTGCAGGCCCAATCCCTCAAAATTTGGTTCGAAGAGAACCGCACCCGCCCCATCGCCAAAAATAATACAGGTAGTTCTATCTGTATAATCGAGGATAGAAGACATTTTATCGGCTCCTATCAAAAGGACCTTTTTATACTTCCCGGATTCAATATAGCGAGCTGCTGTGGACATGCCATATAGAAAGTTTGAACAGGCGGCCTGCATATCAAATGAGAAGGCGTTCACAGCGCCAATCTTTGTTGCAACATACGCCGCTGTAGAAGCAACCGGTAAATCAGGTGTTGCTGTTCCAACAATTACCAGATCAATTTCTGCCGGGTCTAAATTAGACTTGCTTATCAGGTTTTCCGCTGCTTTAATAGCCAGGTAGGAAGTACCTTTATCTTTATCTTTTAGAATTCTTCTTTCTTTAATTCCTGTTCTGGTAGTTATCCATTCATCTGTAGTATCGACCATAGTTTCCAATATTTTATTGGTTAACCTGAAGTCTGGTAAGTATGCCCCTACAGCTGTAATTGCTGCTGTTATTCTACCCATGGTAAGTTTGGTTTATATCAAGAAACCTTAAAAAATGGTCGAAAATCCGTGAAAAATAGTCAATTTTTAGGACTTTTTACCCAAAAAGCCAATATTTAAGGATTTTAGTCTACCCCATAAAAAAACTCCCAAACATTTATAAGTGGGAGTTTAAAATTACAGCCAGGTATACTATGCTGTTTCTTCTTCTGTTTTATCAATCAGAACCTGTCCGCGGTAATACAATTTTCCTTCGTGCCAATGTGCTCTGTGATATAGGTGCAATTCTCCTGTTGTTGGATCCTTTGCAAGAGTAGGCGCAACTGCCTTATAGTGAGTTCTTCTTTTATCTCTTCTTGTCCTGGATATTTTCCTTTTAGGATGTGCCATTTTGTAATCTATTTATCCGTTAGTAATTTCTTTAAAACCTCCCATCTGGGATCTATTTTATTATTGTCTTTCTTATTCTCTTTTGGTCGCAATTCTTCAAGCTTTTTTAGTGCTTCTGAATTTAATGTCCCGTCTAAAACGCCGGGGTGAATGCGTTTGGATGGCACTGACAATACTATCATTTCGTAAATGTACTGTGCAATATTTACCTGATGTTCCCCGTGTGGAAGAATAAGTATTTCATCATCCTCATCGTTATAGCTTTCCCCGAACTTTACCAAAAGTTTCAAAGAAGCTTCTATTTTCTGATCGAAAGGTTCATCAGTAAGATCACAGTGCAGATTTACTATACCCTTTGTTTTCATTTCAAGTTCGAGAACCGTGGCCATTTTTTCCAACACAATGTTCAGCACAATGGCCGCATCGTTAAATTCATGGTAATCAAAAGATTCAAAGAACGTATTATCTATATGATATTCAAACTTGTGTTTCCCTTGTTTTAATCCTGCAAAAGGAATGTTGTATTCCTTATTCTTCATGACGTTATACACTAGTTTAAGGCGTGCAAAGATACCTTTTTTTTCGAAAACCCCAATTAAATTAAAAATATATTTCCCAGGTAATATACAGATAGTATATGAGGATATATTGGTATAGTCAACGTTTCATTTTTTGTTTTTGCAATGGGTTTTTCATGAGCTTTTGAAACTCTTTCCTTTTCCTGAATATAGTTATTGCCATAAAAACAGCTTCTTTAAAAGAAGCAGGATCCGCCTCTCCTTTACCGGCTATTTCATAAGCTGTGCCGTGATCAGGCGATGTGCGCACTTTTGACAGACCAGCCGTAAAATTTACCCCCTTACCAAAGGAGAGCGTTTTAAAGGGAATTAAGCCCTGATCATGATAAGCTGCAAGAATTGCGTCAAAACTTCTATATGCTTCAGATCCAAAAAAACTATCAGCTGCATAAGGACCGAAAACCAAATGCCCTTCATTTGATAATTCGCGAATAACCGGTTTTAAAACTTCATCATCCTCTTTACCAATAACGCCATTGTCTCCACTATGGGGGTTAATGCCTAAAAGGGCAATCTTTGGTTTACGAATACCAAAATCCATTTTTAAGGCATTTTCCATAATCCGGATTTTATTTCGAATAAGTTCAGGAGTAATGGCTTTAGGAACATCCTTAACCGCCAGATGATCTGTAAGCAATCCAATTCTCAGATTCTCGGTAACCATAAACATTAAACTTTCTCCTTCCAACTCACTCGCCAGGTAATCCGTGTGACCAGGAAAGTTAAATTCCCCGGTTTGTATGTTTTTTTTATTTATCGGGGCCGTAACCAGCACATCTATCTCATTATTTTTTAGAGCCCTGACTGCGGCCCGAAGCGATTTTAAGGCATAAGCGCCACTTTCTTCAGTCGCTTGTCCATAGCTGATTATTGGGTTATCGTTCCATACATTTACCGCATTGACTTTCCCTGCTATAGCTTTCTTGGCGTCCTTGACACCATTGTAGTTAATATCTATCCCAAAATCGCTCTTCCATTTTGAAATGGTCTTGTTTGAAGCAAAAATAATAGGGGTGCAAAAATCTGTCATCCTGGAATCCTCGAATGTTTTCAGGACTACTTCACCTCCTATGCCATTTAAATCCCCTATGGAAATCCCAACCCTGATTTTTTTCAATTCATCCATGTTATCAAACTCTTTATTTCTACTTTTACCAAGCAAAACTACTTATTTTAAACGATACATGTTTACAGGAATAATTGAAACTTTAGGCAAAATTCAAAGATTGCGAAAAGAAGGAGGGAATCTTCATATAACAGTTAGCTCATCTATAACTGAAGAGTTAAAAGTAGACCAAAGTGTATCGCACAATGGAGTATGCCTAACCGTAGTAGAAAAGGACACACCCTATTATACAGTTACAGCAATTGATGAAACATTGCAAAAGACAAACCTTTCAGAATTAAAAGAGGGTCAGGTAGTTAACCTGGAACGTGCTATGGTTATGGGCTCCAGATTAGATGGCCACCTTGTTCAGGGCCATGTAGATCAAACAGCTGTTTGCAGAAAAATAATCCGTAATAATGGTAGCTGGCTGTTCTCTTTTGAGTACGATCCGAAACATAACAATATAACAATAGAAAAAGGATCTATAACTATCGACGGAGTAAGCCTAACAGTCGTTAATTCTGAAAAAAACGCCTTTAGTGTGGCAATTATTCCCTACACCTATGAGCATACCCGATTTAAAGAATATGAAATTGGAAGTATTGTTAATCTCGAATTTGATGTAATTGGCAAGTATGTTGCCCGTTATCTGGAATTACAATCCTGATTGGAAAATATTTTTTAAACTTCCCTGTAAATTTAAGTTAGTGCCTGAAATTTTAAACCTTAATGAATATTTTACGTCTGTACATTGCATACGCCAGGAGCAAATAGAAGGAAACTACAGTTAATCCATAAAGGAGTGAAGACAACTCAACCGACATAAAATCGTAAAGGTAAATATTCTGAAACAGCCACTGATGAAGCGTTGTTTGTTCATTAATTTCTATTGAATAGAATATTTTGGTAACAAAGCTTGATAAAAAATAAACCGTAATTGCATTAGAACCTGCATATCGGAAAATACTGCCGAATTTAAGCCCCTTAACATCCGTCAAATAATAAATTAAGGCCAAAAATATATTAGCCCAGCCTGCAGTAACCAAAACAAAACTACTACTCCAAAGCGCCTTATTAATAGGAAATACAAGGTCCCATAGATGGCCTGCAACTACTAGAACAGTTCCCATCCCTAATAGAAGAAATTCCTTTTGGGTTCTTTTCGACAAAAGAATTAACCCGGTAAAAATGCCCATCAAAGAAGTAGCTATTGAAGGCACGGTACTTAATAATCCTTCGGGGTCATAATCATCTTTGTACATATGGGTGCCAAATACATTTAGGTCTATATAGTTAGCCCAGTTATTTGGTGCTCTTTCAAACGTTGGCTCTATCCCGTTTATAGGAATAAATCCCATCCATATCCAATACCCCAACAGTAATGCTATACAAATACCAAGAAGTGCCTTCCAGTTAAAATTTATAAATAAAATTGCCGCAAAAAAGAATACGACGCCTATCCGCTGCAGAACACCAGGAAACCGGATACTTTCGAAATCTTTAATAAAAGGAAAATGGATTGTAAATGCACCCAGAAAAAGGCCTAAACCTATTAATTTCAAAGTTCTTATCGTAATTTTCCTATAGGTAGAAGAACTTGTTGTTTTATTACTATATGCAAATGCTATGGAAGTTCCTACTATAAAAAGAAAGAATGGAAAAACCAGATCTGTAGGCGTATAGCCATGCCATTCGGCATGTAAAAAAGGAGCATAAACATTGGACCATGTTCCAGGTGTGTTTACCAAAATCATGAGGACGATGGTAAGGCCACGAAAAATATCGACGGAAACGATTCGTTCTTTCATAATTCTATAAAATATTTTCTTTCATTCGGTTCCAGACCCGAGCCAATAAAATGCCGGAAACAATTGCTATTACCGTTAATATGGAAGCCGGCTTAATCTCCCCGTATATCCAATAACCAGTGGCAAACATGCAGGTATAAATAAGTACACATCCCAAAACCATAGCGGAAATACCTTGAGGAACACTCCACTTTTCCCCAGGATCGGCGATGGCAACCCCATCTGAATTTGCTTCATTAATAACTTTCTTCCAGCCTGGGCCTCCGGGTTGAATTTTTTTATAGAAATCTCTTAAGACCATCTTTGATTCTGACTGAGTCATAAAGGTAGCCGCGAGCCATATGATTGTAGTTATTAATACAACAAAAATATACTCGGACCAATCCGGAAAAACACCGGTATCTGCAGCAAATAAGAATGGTCCTACTGCGGTAAGCTTAAGAACAATAGATATTATTCCGGAAGCAAACATTGCAGTAATCTCACTCCACGCATTTATGCGCCACCAGAACCACCTCAAAATGAAAATTAGCCCTGTTCCTGCGCCAAAAACCAACAATACTTCAAATAATTGAAGTGCATTTTGCAGTAGCAATGCAAGAAGAGCACTGAATACCATAAGGGCTACAGTAGACAATCTGCCCACTGCAACCAATCTTTTTTCTGAGGCCTTTGGATTTATCTGTTGTTTATAAAAATCATAAACAATATAAGATGAGCCCCAATTTAACTGAGTAGAAATTGTACTCATGTAGGCAGCAATTAAAGAAGCCAAAACCAAGCCCAGAAGTCCACTAGGTAATTTAGTAAGCATGGCAGAATAAGCCAAATCATGGCCTAATTTGTCATCCGCCATGTTTGGGAATGCTTCATGAATACTGGCAATATCCGGATAAACTACAAGTGAAGCCAAAGCCACAAGAATCCATGGCCAGGGCCGCAATGCATAATGCATTATATTAAAGAAAAAGGTTGCACCAATGGCATGGTTTTCATTTTTGGCTGCCAGCATTCTTTGCGCAATATATCCTCCACCGCCTGGTTCTGCACCCGGGTACCAGGAACTCCACCATTGTACTGCCAGGGGTATAATAAAAAGAGTTATTAATGCCTGCTTATTGCTAAAATCTGGTAGGATATTCAGTTTATCTTTGACGTTTTCATTGGCCATAACTGCTTCAATGCCACCTACTTCGGGTAGATTTACCAAATAATAGGCCGCTCCGATTGCACCTCCCATTGCAACAAAAAACAATAAAAAATCTGTATAAACAACCCCTTTAAAACCTCCTAGCGCACTAAAAGTCACCGTAATTAATCCTGCGCTTATTACGGTCTGCCAGGGTTCAAGTCCAAGCATTATTCCCCCAATTTTAATAGCTGCAAGTGTAACCGCAGACATGGTGATCACATTAAAAATAACCCCAAGGTAAATAGCTCGAAACTTTCTTAAAAATCTTGCCGGAGCTCCTCCATAACGTATTTCATAAAATTCCAGATCTGTATTTACATTAGATTTTCTCCAAAGCTTGGCGTATACAAATACTGTTAACAGACCGGTGATAAGAAAGGCCCACCAGACCCAATTCCCTGAAACGCCATTTGTTCTTACAATATCTGTAACCAGGTTCGGAGTATCTGTGGAAAATGTGGTTGCCACCATGGACAGTCCCAATAGCCACCAGGGCATAGTCCGGCCGGATAAGAAAAACTCTGATGTATTCTTTCCGGATTTTTTTGAAACAAGAATCCCTATAAGTAGAACAATTGAGAAAAATACAATTATAAATGAATAGTCTAGTGCGCTTAGTTCCATAGTTTGGTTTTGGTCTTGGCATAAAGATATTATTTTTTAGGATACATTTGTTTTTTGTTCCATAAACCAACGAATCACTTTAACATTCTATTTTTGGAAATTACAACCACCACCTGGATATTGGCTTTTTCTGCTTCCGTAATCTTGGGGATCTCTAAGGCTGGACTTAAAGGTATAGCCATTATTATTGTTACTCTTATGGCACTGGCCTTCGGAGCCAAAGAATCAACAGGTCTTATTGTTCCTCTGCTATTGGTGGGTGATGTTTTTGCGGTGATTTACTATAACAGGCATGCACAATGGAATTATATTTTACGCTTTCTTCCTTGGATGATTTTTGGTTTATTAATAGGGGTCCTGATTGGAAATAACCTTCCGGAAAGGACTTTTAAATTTGGAATGTCTGCTATAATTCTGGTAAGTGTATTACTTATGTACTGGTGGGATCTGCGTAAATCAAAATCGATCCCATCACATTGGGCTTTTGGAGGTTTTATGGGCGTAATGGCTGGTATTACCACTATGATAGGCAATTTAGCCGGAGCATTTTCGAATATCTATTTTTTGGCCATGCGACTGCCTAAAAATGTATTTATAGGAACGGCGGCGTGGCTGTTTCTGATTGTAAATGCCATTAAACTACCCTTTCACATTTTTGTATGGAAAACTATTAGCCGGGAAACATTGATGATAGATTTAAAGCTCATCCCCGGTATCATATTGGGTTTATTTATAGGTGTGCGACTGGTAAAAGTTATCCGTGAAAAATTTTACAGAAAATTGATCCTTATTTTAACCGCTATAGGTGCTATCCTCATTCTGTTTCGGTAAATGATAATTTTGCAAGCACCGGGAAATGATCTGAAGGGTATCTCAAATCTTTAGAATCACTTAAAATGGCATATTTATGAAGCTGGAATCCGGTTTTGGAAATGAATATATAATCTATTCTCCGTGTTATGGGATCTGAAAAATTAAAGCCATTAAATGTTCCATCGGGGCCAAAGGCCTTATCTCCGGCAAGGAGATGGCTATCTTGCATTGCACTGGAAAGTAATAAAATACTGGGGTGATCTGGTTCCAGGTTAAGATCACCAGTTAGTATTACCGGTAAATTCTGCTTATTTAATTCTCGTATTTTTTCCATAATCAGGAATACGCTTTCCTTTCTGGCCTCCTCTCCAATATGGTCAAAATGCGTGTTAAATACCCAAAAGTTTTGAGAACTGTTTTTAGCTTTGAATAAACCATAAGTACAGACTCGCTTTATGGCAGCATCCCATCCTTTTGAAGGCAATTCGGGAGTTTCGGAAAGCCAGAAAGTGTTTTCATCAAGCAATTCCAACTTTTCAGTATTGTAAAAAATTGCAGAAAACTCGCCATTTTTAAGTCCGTCCTCCCGCCCTTTTCCCAGATAGTTATAACCGGGCATTCCTTTCTTAATTTCTTCCAGCTGATGGAGCAAGCCTTCCTGGACACCGAAAACCTCGGGTTCGTGAAAGTTGAGCTGACCGATTAAAAAGTCCTTTCTGTTATCCCAGCGATTCAGGCTATCAGATGCAACATCCAAACGAATGTTATAAGAGACAACGGTTAAGTTCTGCGCATTTAAATTTAGTTTCATAAACAGAAACAGCACGAGGATTATAAGGTTTCTTTGTATCATAGGTTGACTGTTTATTGCAAATAAGGACTAGTGAAACTCAACTTTTTCAGGCCGTTTTGCACATCTTCATTATTCATGAATAAATTCCATAGGAGACCAGACCGGTGGTTCTCTATCATCACAGGTATGGGTCCCTGGTCTATAGCCAGGTATCTGGGCAAGTACCAATTATATTGATTGCTGTAGGCATCATATGGCCCATATATTCCAATCAGTGAATCCTGTTCGGTATACAGTTGTCTTAAAAAATCGATACTTTGTTCCGGGGTATATGGCATTGAAGACAGGGCTGCTGTGGGCGAAATAACCCCCAGGTCATTTGTTGGCTGATGACTTGCATATCCTGTCATCGAATAACTGGAGGTTAACCCCCATTGATTTTTTCCATATCCGTCAAAATTTAAAGGATTATCCAAACAATATGCATAATGGATTGATACATGATTTGTATTTAATTTCCAATAATCAGCAAATTGGTCTTGCAGGCCTTTAGGGTCCAATCCTAAATAAGAATAATGTGCCCAAAACAAAGGGCCTACCGGCTCATTACTCAACTCATAATGGTCTAATTCTGTCTCCAGTCCATAAAAGGTAGTGTCGTTAAGAATAGCGCCTGCCCTGGCCCATCCGTTCTCATATACTTCTTTCTCTATTCCATGGGTTGGTGATGCTGCAGCTAAAATATAGAGGATAAGACATTCATTGTAACCACCAATCGGGAAGTTCATTTCCCAGCCATATTGTGGACTCCAATGCCAATAAAGGACCTGTTCTCCTCCCCTTGTGTACCAATCCCATTCTACTTCTTCCCATAGTTTCGTAATCCTTGTTGCAAGCTCTTTTTCCTGTGGTTCAGAGTCATTCAGATACTCCTTAACGGTTAGCAAACCCTGTACCAAAAAGGCCGTTTCAACCAGGTCGCCACCATTATCAGCGGGACTAAAAGGATAAACTGTACCATCGGGATTTAGCCAATGCGGCCATGCACCATGAAACCGATCGGCATTTTCAAGGAAATCAACAATCTTTGTAAACCGATCAATAGCATCTGCCCTGCTGATAAAACCCCGCTCAATACCTACAAGAATTGCCATTAATCCAAATCCGGATCCGCCAGATGTTATAATATATTTTGAATGGTCAGGGTAGTTATTGTCTGTATGAAGACGTTCCCTGGCAAGCCCCGAAACAGGTTCTGCCCCGTCCCAGAAATAATTAAAAGTTTGTTCCTGGACCATATCTAACAATTCGGCATCTGTAAAGGATGGTTTATCCTCAACAGTAGCCTTGTTTATGTTGTCCTCACTCGGTTTCTGATTGTTGCAACTTAAAGTAAAGAATATGCAAAGCAAGATTGGCGCCCTCGGGGTAAAGAATTTATTTGTCATGCCTTGCTTTTGTGAATTTTCATTACAAAAGGTACGAAACATTTTTTAGTATTCTGCTTTATAGAAAGCCTTTAAAAAGGATGTGCAAATGACTTTTTTTGATTACCTTGTATTACCCAATTTTTTAGCAAAAAATAATCATATCAACTATAGAAAAAGAAATAATGAAATTTAATTTAGCTGAGAAACTAGCCATAGTAAAAGCCATTGATGAGGTTATTCTGGTAGATGGAAAAGTTAGTAAAAGTGAAATCGACTTCCTGACACAATTGATGGATATTCTAAAATTTGACCGCGTCCTTATAGAAGAAGCCAGGAAAATTACGGCGAAAGAGTGCATGGAAGTGCTGAAAGCCATGCCAGAGAATAAAAAACATGCATTAGGCGTAATGTTAAGTGAGATGGCCAATGCCGACGGGGAATTCAGCGAAGACGAATACCGTCTTGTTTTTAATATCCTCCTGGAAGCGGGGATAGATATTGAATCTGCCCTTGATTAGGCAAGCGTCGTGTTTTTTTATCGCAAACACCAAAATTGAAAAATCCGACTTATTTCCAAATAAATCGGATTTTTCATTGTAAAAAACTTCCAGGGTCTTAAACCCTTGGAATATACGAAGCATTGCTAAAATTCTTTTGTCAAATCAGCTGTGTCATACCATTCTGCCTGGTGTGTAATTTTGCCTTCTTCATTAAAAAAGAGGACAGAGTACCATTTTAATCTGGAATCTTTTCCCGTTTCGGCATTTACCGATTTCCAAAGCCCGTAAACGCGAACATCTCCATTGGGTTTTTGATCCTCCCCCAAGCCCGCAAAATACTGCGCGTCTGTTAGTTCTTTGTTGTTATACGCTTTCATAAAACCTTTCATAGCCTCTTCCCAGGTTGCTCTGGGCAAAGAGTCGCTCCCAACGCTAGGCGGTGACCAGATAAAATCATCGGTAACATATTGCCCAAAGTTGAGGGAATCATTGTTAGAAAATGCTTCCAAAAATGCCTTGGTGGTTTCTACATTCTTAAGGAATATTGCCATATTCGGATCTGGCATAGGCGCCTGCGGTTCCTGTACCTTTTCCTGGCAACTTGCCAAAAGCACAATAGAGGTAAATAAAAAAATAGCTTTTTTCATGTGTTTCATTAATTGGTTAATTATTATGTTTAAAACTTCCTAAAAAGGAATGTACTTCAAAGATATAATCTTTATAAGCACAATCATAAGCAGGTTGGATGAATCCATGCTTTTATTGTCCGAACGCAGTCTTTTTTTTACCCGGTAAAATTATCCCCCCTAAAATTTCATTATTCTTGATTTTACCATGCAGATCAATAAAAAGAAACCATCCAAAAAAACTTTGGTTCTACCTAATACTTTAGTAATTTCATAAAGATTGGCATTCATTAGATCAACTTAAATATAAAGCACACCATGAAATTATTCGGAGGGTTCAGGCAGCAACTAATTCATGAGAAAAACGTAAAAAAATACCTGCTTTATGCCATTGGTGAAATTTTATTAGTAATGATAGGGATTTTACTGGCCTTTCAGGTAGATAACTGGAATGAAGACAGGGTAAAAAAAGTCGCTGAAATAAGAACGTATAAGAATATCAGGGGGCAAATTATTGGAGATAAAGAACTGATTAAAAGTCAAATAAATTACAACAATTACTACATGGCCCAATTTGAATATGCCAGGGAAATTATTTTGGGCAATGACCGCACTAAAATAGATACACTTGGGGCTATAGTCGCTAAGTATACAAATTATTCCGATTTTGACAGGAAAGGCAATATTTACGAGACTATGGTAAATAGCGGTAAAATACAGCTCCTGGAAAACCAAAGTATCGTCAATAGGGTTAGATGGTTGGAAGAACGCTATAATTATATAAACAGAATGGAGAATATCCACTATGATATAGTAATTGGTTATGCCGCACCCAATACAACTTCAACAGTAAATTTTATGACCGGTGAAGTAATTGATCCGGAACGAATATATTCCGTAGAATTTCAAAACCTGACCCACTTATTGCTGGAGGTCATGAGGGAAAAGGATGAAACTTATAATTCCGGTATCGCAGAAATCGATGAAATTTTGGCGTTGATAGATGCCGAGCTCAAGGATAACTAGATATCCAAAAATGTCAAAATATACTTACAGATTTGAAAAATAAAGGGAAGCCTGATAAACTCCCCTTCTACTGAAAATTATTTTGGAATCTGCCTTTTAAATGGTTGTATTTGCTTGTAGGTGAGTGACCTCCACAGCCATTCCAACGGCCCGAACCTATAATATTTTAGCCATATTGGACTAATTATCAACTGAAAAATCCATATGGAAACCACCACATAATACAGCTCATAACGCTGTAATTTTCCAAACAAAGAAAATCCTATTCCTGTGAAAATTATTGCACAAATAACCGAGTGCATAATGTAGTTGGTTAGTGCCATGCGGCCAACGGCGGCTAGTGACTTTTTTAAAAACCCAATGATGTTTAATTTGCAAAAAATCATAACGAGTCCTATATGACCAAAAGAAACTGCTATTCTCCCTATAGCATATGTGAGTTTTGCCTTATGGAATGAGAGAACAGAGAAATTATCATTAAGAATTAGCATGGTCTCATAGTAATTTACAGAAAGACCAACCCCATAACCAATAAGTGACATTATAAGGTAGGATTTATAGCTTAGCTCTGCTGTAATTACTCTTAGTTTATACAAGGCTATTCCCAATAACATCATGGCCAGTATATCCCAGGGATTATAATCGTAATTAAAAGTGCTTTGTATTAACCTGTTTACGGGGGCGAGAAACAAGACAATATCAAAATAGCCCTTATGCATGCTCGCCGTATCTTCCTGCACTTTTGCTTCAGGAGTTTTCATGTCAGACACTATTGCTTCCCAGGCTTCTTTCCCCTTTTTTATATCCTCAGGAATATCCGATTCATCCCCGTAAGACTGCGCCATGGTATATTGTTCCTCATATTTCACGTCTTTAGAATAGCTATAGCTTGCCAAAGCAACTCCAATTAGCGTAAGGGCGGCAGCGGCTATAATCAACTTTTTGGGGGAAGTGTTTCTAAATGGAAATAAAAACAGACCATAGAGGCCATATGCAAATAAGATATCACCAACCCATAAAATCAAATACCCGTGGATGATTCCAAAAATAAGCAACCATATGGTTCTTCGATAGTAAATATCGGCTACCTCAAGACCCCCACCTTTATTGATCATTCTTGAGGTCATGAGCACCATCCCTACACCAAAGAGCATGGAGAACATAGCTCTCATGGTGCCCTCAAAAAACATATTGTTCATAATCCAGACATAAAGGTTGTAACCTTCATAGCCTCCCTGTATAGTAGGGTCTTCATAGGCCCAAAATACAAGGCCAAAACCCGTAATGTTCATTAACAAAATTCCCAGAAGGGCAACGCCTCTTAGGACATCAAGAGATTTTATTCGTTCAGCGCCGGTAACAGGGCCAAGTTGGTTGGTTGATTCATTCATATCAGTTGGTTTGGTTGTTTAGTAAAAAAGACTTCCCTTAAATCAGAAAGCCATGTTTTAGAATTAATGTCGGGAAGATACGCCTTATAGCTCAAACCCCTTTTATTTACATGAAAGTAATTATTTAACCCTGATGCGGTTAATTATATTTCTTTCGAATTTTTTATCATCCTCCAGGATTATATAAAAAGAGGTAATATACTCGCGCGCGACAGCAAGCTGAGCAGGGTCTCGGAAGTAGGTTTTCAAACTGTCAATTGTGGCAAAAATTCGCTGTTTTTTATCAAGGTAAGTCTGACGTACCATTTGAAATACTTCTTCGTCCCTCATATACCCTTTATACGCCCGCTGTGTAACATGATCTATTTGTGCAGGTATGTTCTGAATATTAGACACCGTTGCGTAATGTGTATTCACCAACCCGGACATATCAAAATCGTATGGAATCGAAATAATCTTATCATCAATAAACAAAAGCCTTTGATTGTGTTGAACTCTTGTAGAATAGTCCGTGTTTCCTATCGTGTATTCAAAAAATGCATTTTCTACGGCCGAAACAGCATCATGCTGTAAGGGATGGATAACCCGTTTGATCTGTTTTCCATTTACACGTTCGGCCACGTTATCAATATCCTCAATTAAAAATCCCTGGATCTGGTGTTGCTTTATACGCTGTCCTTTCTCTTCAAGAAATTCAACGTCCACCAATCTGGTTTTAAAATGATAGGGCGATATAACTTCATATACCTTATAAGCCAAATACTCTTTCAGAACATAGTCATTTCCTTTTCTACCCTCGAGACATGGCAAAACAACCTTCAGTTTTTTGTTTCCCGCAAAGGGTGTCCCTTTTGCTTCAGATTTTTTTAGTTTGATACGTAAGGGAACATAATAGCAGTTATTACGCCTGAAATTACCACGGGCTCTAAGCTTCATATTAATGGAATCCCATAGTTTTTGTGCGTCCTTGTACCAAAGCACAGAAGTTATATAAGTGCTGTCATTGGTTTGTGCCCTGAGGTTTTTGGCAGAGAATTTTAGTTTTAAATCCAATTGTTCCTGATCTTTAAATAATGTTGTGGTTTCCTTAAAATCAGTACCAATAGCTTCCTGA
>Ga0209536_100008001_pt1 | contig 15944 bp, 9 predicted proteins | sample DeeMarSeWOR28_12_FD_187461 | JGI IMG/M metagenome (GOLD analysis project Ga0209536, IMG submission 187461) | Marine sediment microbial communities from White Oak River estuary, North Carolina - WOR-2-8_12 (SPAdes) (version 2) | ecosystem: Environmental > Aquatic > Marine > Intertidal zone >...
GCAGTTCAAAGGGAATCTGATTCTCATTTAGCACCTTGACCACATCGCTCACATTCTGCGGCGTGACATTGGGATCTTGCCCGCCCTGGACAATGAGCAATTTCCCTTTGATGTTTTCCACAAAATGGATTGGGGATCGCTCGCGGAATTTTTCCGGAACCTCGGCCGGTGTGCCGCCCATCATCTCGGCACTGTACGGACGCAGGTCGGGGCGCGTGGTTTCATAATCCACGACTAAATCGGTCATGCCGCAAATGGGCGCGGACGCGGCCACAGTTTCCTTCGGGAAGTGTGTGATCGCCCACCAGGATGAGTACCCGCCGTAGGATGTGCCCGTGATGCCGATCTTACCTGGCTCAGCAATCTTTGCTTTAATCAAAGCCTTGATGCCCGCACGGATATCTTCCTGTTCGCGCCCGCCCCAGCCGTCTTCGAGGATGGCCTTCTGGAAAGGCAGTCCGTAGCCAGTGCTACCGCGATAGTTTGGATCCAGAACATTGAAGCCCTGTTCCACAAAAAACTGGATCTCTGCATTGAGAAAATCCGGGCTGTGATAGGTTGGCCCACCATGCACATAGACAATCGATCCGCGCGGCTCATCCGATGTACGATACAACCATCCATGAATAGACATTCCGTCTACGGATTTCCAGCGGAAGTCTTCCGCCGGGGTAAGCTGGGTAGGCTTGAGGGGCGTACGCTCCCACACCCGCGTGAGTGTGACGAAATTTTCGGTCTCCGGGTTTTCACGCGCAAAGCGGACCACGTCCCCCGGCTGGCAGGCGCTGTAATAGAAGCCCAGCCAATCCGTAGCGGACACCGGCGCCAACGGGATGAGATTGCCTTCTTTTGCAGCTACGCTGGTTTCTTCTCCGCTCTCAATATTCAACAGCGAACTACGCACCCGTCCCTGCACATTTTCAACGACCACGGCTTCATCACAGCCTTCAGGAACGAACGCGGCTTGAATATCGCGCGCCGGGTCGTCGATCAACCAGCGAATCTCGTCTCCAGTCAATTTCCAAATCCCGAGTTTGCGATGGGTATCCGTTTCGGCCAGCACCAGAACACGCTCTCCATCGGGGTGCCAGTTGGCAAAGACCTTCTTTGCACCGCCAACATTGAACAGCTCGCGGTCTTCCGAGCCGTCCACCGTCGCCAGCCAAACCTGCCGCCCGGCAGGGTGCAGGTCGCTGCGGGTGTAGAGGATATGCGTCCCGGCGGCGTTCAGTTTGGGCACGGTGTAACAGGGCTGCTTGGGCTGCGCCAGCGGCTTGCGCTCCCCGCTGGTCAGATCATGCAGGTACATCCAGGTTTCTTCTGTCTCTTCGCCGCTTTCGGGGTGCACGTTCGCGCCGTAGATCAGCCAGTTCTTGCGAGGATGCAGAGTCCCGCCGCGGATGTAGTAATTCGGCTCGGGTTCGGTCAACGGGTTCAGGGTCAAGGGCGAAGCGAGATCGACCCGAAAGAGTTGGGCACGCTCGTTGCCGTCCCTGTCCTGCTCCACAATCACGGCCTGGCTGTCCGGCGTCCACGAAACCAGGAAGGTGTTCTGGTCGGTCTCGGTCAGGCGGATGGGCGGCATGGAGCCATCGGTGGGCGCAACGAAAACATCGGGATTTGGGCCGGTATGGAACCACGTCCAGGCCACCCATTTGCCGTCGCGCGAGACTTGCGGCCAGAGATAGTCGTCAATGCCCGGCAGCGAGAGCAGAGCATCCAGATATTCTTCGGGATTCATGATTTCACCAGTTCTTTCTCTGCGGAGGCCATGATGGCATCCAATTCTTTGACTTGCGACTCATCCAGCGGCTCAACTTCATGCTCGCGTAAAATCCGTTCGGACTCGGCCTGGGCCTGCTCGGCGAGATCCCGGCGACCACCCGTATCCCAGCTTTCCCAGCTTCCGCGCTCGGCCAGTTGGGTGACGAACATCTCGCCGCCCTTAAGATGCTTCATGGTGTGTTTCTGGCCGAGGAAGTTACGACTGCTGTTCATCACTTTTGCAATAACATCCACCGCCAGGGTATCTTCGTCAGCGGTAAAGCCGCGCCGCACGCGATGGATGCTGCCCGCGAACTCGTTGTCGGCCACCATCTGGGCGTAGGTGCTGAGCGAACCGGCTTCCATCTCGCCGATGCCGGATAGCTCGTCTGCGCCCGCCAGGGCCGGGATGACCGCATTGAGCGCACGCTCGAACCCGTTCTGTATGTCGAGGGTATGAGAGTTGGTGGAAAAGCCGTAGACGTTAACCGGCAGTCCATAACGATGTCCAAGCTGGACGGTCCCGGCAGAGGCGAGCCCCATCTCGACCCCACCCCAAACGGAGATGCCGGTGCGCGGGTCCATCATCGCCAGGCGTCCGCAGAAGATCATCGGCAGGCCAGGGTGGACAAGCTGCGCCAGCACGAGCGAGACCAGCACTTCGGCGGCCTGCTGGGCGATGGCCCCAGCGATGGAGAAGGGCGCGGTGGCCCCGGCGGTCGGACAGGGCAGTGGCGCGAAGGGAATGCCGTGGCGGGCAATCTCCAGCATGGCTTCAACTTCGTGGTCGGGGAAGGCCAGCGGGCTGACGGGCGAAACGCTCAGGGTGAGCACTTCGGGGGCGGAACCAAGCACTTCGGCCATGAGCACGGCGTACTTGACTTCTTCGGCCACCTGCACGCCGGGGCCTTGCAATGGTTTTGTAGTGAAGGGCATAGCATGACGGTACATCGCCAGCGACATCAGTTCCCCCGGCACATCGGAAGGGGTGAAAAAGGGTGTGATGGTGTTGCAATTGGGCAAGGCATCCAGCAAGCGGGTGGAGTCGCACACGTCTTGCAGGACAGCGAAGCGGTGTTCTCCCGTGGCGGGGTTGTGGATGTCGCGCGCACCGCCCAGGTTGTGGAAGTTGAGCGAACCATCGCCGAGGGTTTTGGTTGTGCTGTTTCGTCCACGAACTGTGACTTGCGGCGGGCATTTGGCGAGGCTGTTTTCGACCAGTTCGGGCGGCAGGCAGACGCGGTCATCTTTGATGGTCGCACCCGCGTCGGTCAGCATCTGCCGCGCGCCGGAATGGGTCAGGGTTACGCCGACTTCAGCCAGGATGCGCAAGGTTGCCTGGTGCATGGATTCGACTTCGTTGTCGCTTAGAAATTTGAAGTTTTTCAAGTTTCCTCCAAAGAAATCCACAGATGATGCGGATTATGCAGATTTTTATCCACGAATACCCTTTCGGGCACATTTCTTCGCCAATCTGCGCTAATGGGGTGGCTTTGAGAATTAGCGGATCATTTTCTGTTTCCGTTAGGCGGCAAGCCTGACCTACTGTAATGCTTTTTCTAAAAAGTTAACTCGGCGCAACTCGGAATCGACTACGTTCTCGATCTTCAGGAAGGCATGACCTTCGCCTTCGTAGAGAACAAAGTCCACTTCACAGCCGCAGCTGAGCAGTTTGTCGCGTGCTTCAACCGATTCACTGGCCGGGCAGCGCGGGTCATTCTCGCCGCAGATCAGTTGCACGGGCGCTTTGACCTGGTCGAGGAAGAAGAACGGCGAGGCTTGATACCAGCGTTCATAGTTCTCTTCAGGGTCGCCGAAGTTTTCAATATCCCAGTGTTGCAAATCTTCGCGGGAATTTTCGTGACCGGTAAACCAATTCAAGAATGGGACAACCGCCGCGCCCGCGCACCACAGATCGGGGTAGCGTGTCAGGCAGGTCATGGTCAGGTAGCCGCCATGGCTGCGTCCGGTGACAGCGGTGCGTTTGGGATCGGCCAGCTTGTTATCGAGCAGGTATTTGACCCCGGCTGCCACATCGTCCGTGTCGATTCCCCCGATCTTGAAGCGGATGGCGTACTGCCAGTCACGCCCGTAGCCAGTGGAACCGCGATAGTTGGGCGCGATGACCGTCCAGCCGCGGCTGGCGAGGTGAATCATGAGAGGGAACCACTCGACTTGGTAGTGCCAGTTCGGCCCGCCATGAATGACGACTATGGCAGGGGTGTTCTCAACTGCATCATCAGATTTGAAGAGCAGTGCGGGGATAGGGGTGCCGTCCACACCTGGGTAGGTGATCTCCTTCGGCATGACGAAATTTGCATCGGCCATGTCGGTAGGTAGGGAATGAGTCAGTTGACGCAGTTTTTCCGTTTCAAGGTCAACCATCCAAAGGTCGGGCGGGCGGCGGGGATTGTTGAAGGTAAAAATGACGGATTTTCCGTCCGGAGTGAAGTGCGGGGTGTAGTGTACGCCAGTCTCGACGCAGAAGGACTTTATCTCGCCGGTTTCTAGCACGTGGAGGACGATTTCATCCGAAGCCCCCTGCGCGCGGACGTAAGCCAGGCGCCTGCCGTCCTGTGACCAGTGCGGGGAACGGCAATTGGCTTGTCCATCCGTCAGCCAGGTGATTTGCTTTGTTTTCAGGTCGAAGATACCAATTTGATGAAAGCCGTTGGGGATGTCAGAATGGAAAGCCAGTTTCGCGCCATCTGGTGACCAGACCGGGTGATGAGCATTGATGGGATTTCCGTCTATTGCGATAGAAAAGGCTTCGCCCCCATCGAGCGGGATGATGAAGGTGAAATAGTCCTGGCCGCTGCCTTCGGACATCACAGCCAGGTGACGGCCATCCGGCGACCAGGTCACATCCCAGGCGGGGAATCCGTTTTCGAGCAGTATCCGCATCTCACCGCCCTCGGCAGGCATGACATAAGTCCCGAAGCAGTTGGTTTTGTCGGCCAGGAATGCGATCTGTTTCCCGTCCGGTGACCAGCAGATGTTGGGTTGGATGGCAAAGTCGATGTCGGGGGTGAGGTCGCGAGGCGGCCCTTCGACTTCGGGCTTCGCCCTCCGCTCAGGACTTAGAGACTGGGTAAAAATATGAAAATTCTCTCCTCCATCGAAGTCCACCATGTAGGCCAGGCGTGCGCCGCCCGGAGAGTATTTTGGGCTGAATTTTCCACCCGGGCCAACGGAGGCAAGCTTGGGTGAGTCCGATGCGGACAGGTCCAAGTCGTAAATCTCCCACCGCCCGGTGATATTCGATGCAAAGGCGAGACGTGTCCCGTCTGGTGAGATGTCAAACCCAAATTCTACATCCACCAACGGAACCCGCAGCAGGCGTTCGAAATCGATCATGTCAGTAGTCCCCTTTTAGACCTTTAAGCAGGCAACCTGGTGTTTGGGCGTGGTCTCCACATAAGGTGGGTCGGTCTGCTGGCATTCCTCAGTGGCAATCGGGCAGCGCGGATGGAAGCGGCAGCCTTTGGGTAGATCAATGGGGTTAGGGGTTTCGCCTTGTAGGATGACGCGCTCGCGCCGCAAGCGCGGATTGGGTACCGGGATAACGGAAAGCAGCGCTTTGGTGTACGGATGTTGCGGATTTTCGAGCACATCGCGCATCACCCCGATTTCGACAATGCGACCAAGATACATGACCGCCACGCGGTCAGCGAAGTAGCCAACCGTGCCCAGGTCGTGGGTTATGAAGATAATAGAAATCTGGCGCGAAACGCGAAGGTCCGCCAGCAGGTTTAGGATTTCAGCACGGATGGATACGTCCAGCATGGAGACCGGCTCATCTGCCAGCAGCAGGTGCGGCTCCAACACAAGCGCGCCCGCGATGACCACGCGCTGCCGCTGTCCGCCGGAGAGTTCATGCGGGAAGCGAGACATATAGATGTCAGCGGGTTTCAGCCCAGCATCCTCGAGGGCATGTACCACGCGCTCTCGGCGCTCCTCGGCATTCGTGCCAATCTTGTGAACAACCAGCGGCTCGGCCACGATCTCTTCGATGGTCTGGGTGGGATTGAGCGATTCATACGGATCCTGGAAGACCATCTGGATGCGCTGACGCAGCAGTTTTTGCGCTTTGTCATCAGCGTGAGTGATGTCGATACCTTCGAACAGGATCTTGCCAGCGGTCGATTTCTCCAGTCCCATCAAGGTTAATGCCAGGGTGGACTTACCACAGCCGCTTTCGCCGACCAGTGCTATCACCTCACCGCGTTCCAGTTCCAGGCTGATGTTGTCTACCGCATGGACATGCTTGACTTTGCGGCTGAACAGGTTAGGTTTGCCAGCTACAAAATATTTTTTCAGGTTTTGGACTTCGAGAAAGAATTCTTGTGTCATGGCTATCCCTCAACCAGGTGGCAACTGGCAACGTGGTTCTTGCCAAGGATGTGAAGGTCGGGCGCTTCCGTATGACAGCGTTCAATTGCCTGTGGGCAGCGCGGCGCAAAGCGGCAGCCTGCTGGCAGGTTGTCCAGCCGCGGCGGGTATCCAGGGATAGACGCCAGTCGCTTATCAGGTTTGGACAGGTCAGGGAAGGCTTTGAGCAATTCCTGGGTATAGGGGTGTTGCGGGGCGTTGTAGATGGTATCCACATCTGAATATTCAGCCGTAACGCCGCCGTACATCACCAGCACTGAATCGCACATCTCGGCTACTACGCCCAGATCGTGCGTCACGAAAATGATCGAAAGACCGAGTTTCTTGCGCAGGTTATCCAGTAGTTCGAGAATCTGTGCCTGGATCATCACGTCCAGCGCGGTGGTGGGCTCGTCGGCGATGACCACCTGCGGGTTACAGGCCAGCGCCATGGCGATCATGGCGCGCTGGCGCATCCCGCCCGAATACTGGTGCGGGTAATGGTCTTTATGGTCGGCGGCGATACCGACCAGGTCGAGCAGTTCGACCACGCGGTCGTTTACCTTGTCACCGGGTAACAACGCTACATGCTTGATAATGGCTTCCGCGATCTGTTCTCCCACTGTGCGCACCGGGTTAAGCGCGTTCATCGCGCCCTGGAACACGATCGAAATCCCGTTCCAGCGCACCTGCGAAAGCTCTTCCTCGCTCATGGCAGTCACATCATCCCCCATAAAGTGCACTTTGCCGCCCACGACTTGCCCTGCGGCAGGCAGCAGGCGCAACAAAGCCAGCATCAGCGTGGTCTTACCGCATCCACTTTCACCTACCAACCCGAGCAGTTCCCCTTCGTGCAAGGTAAAGCCGACATTTTCCACCGCTCTCGCAGGAGGCTTGCCGTCGGTCACATAATGGATGGAGAGATTCTCCACTTCCAACAGGACCGGAAAATCTTCTTTCTTGAAACGGTGGACATCTTTCGCATCTTCCTCGATAACCGGCCTGCCCGGCATTAAATGATGGGTTTCCAGCCTAGGATTTAAGACCTGTTCCAATCCATGCCCGAGCAAGGTCAGCGCCAGGACGACCCACACGATTCCCAGACCCGGTACCATCAACGCCCACCATGCCCCGGCGGACATAGCTCCGCGCCCGAAGGCGAAGTTCAACATTTGCCCCCACGAAAGGGAAGTGGGATCGCCCAAACCCAAGAAGGAAAGTGTGCTCTCGTTCAAGATCGCCAGCGAAATGACCAGGATCGCGTTCACCACCAGCAGCGGCATGACCAGCGGAAGGATGTGGTGGACGACAATGTGCCAGTTCCCTGCCCCGATTGCGCGCGCGCGCAGCACAAACTTGCGCGACTTAACCGCCAGCGTTTGAGAACGCACAATGCGGGAAGTGGTCGTCCATCCCAGCAAGCCGATGACGAAGATGATATTCATCAGGCTGGGCTTGGTCATCGCCACGATCACCACCATCAACGGCAGGTCAGGGATAACCAGCATCACATCTGTGAAGCGCATCAGGAAGTTTTCTACCCTTCCGCCATAAAAGCCGGCCACGATTCCCATCAGTCCGCCAATAAAAATGGAGATGAAGGCCGCGAAGAAGCCTACCGTCAGTGAAATGCGCGCGCCATAAACAAAGTTGGAAAACACATCTTTACCGGCATCATCCGTGCCAAACCAGTTTTCGGCGCTCGGTGGTTTGTAAATATCTTTGCTGGTAATGTCTGCTGAAGTAGTTACATCGTACTTGGCGATTTGATGCGCGAAAACAGCAACCAGGATGATCACCACCAACATAACTAACCCCACTACAGCCATACGATTGCTGCTGAAAGTTTTCCAGAAATCCAAAAAGGGAGACGAAGTAGTTGGAGCCTTTGGTTCGACGACTTGTGCTTCCATGTTATGACTCCGCCTGTACGCGGGGATCGAGATAAGAATAGGTCAGGTCTGCGATTAGGTTGGCCAGGATGACACTGACCGCGATCAGCAGGAATGTTCCTTGCAGGACCGGGAAATCTCGCCGGTTGACTGATTCGAAAATAGAGAGGCCCAACCCCGGCCATGAAAAGACCGTCTCAATTTGCAAAGCGCCTGCTACCGTAAAACCCAGGTTGATGGCGATCACTGTCACCAGTGGCAACATGGCGTTCTTGAGGGCATGGTCTTTCAATATCTGGAAAGTACTTAATCCTTTGGCCTTGGCTGTCAGGATGTAGTCTTCCGAGAGCACGTCCAGCAGGCTGGAGCGCATGATAAGCATGTATTCACCCATGAACACGATGGTATACGTCAGCGTGGGCAGTAACATATGCTTGAGTATATCTTCCCATTGATCCGTCCACGGCATCGTGGACATTCCAGGGGTGGCCTTGCCACTGATCGGCAATCCCTGGTTGCTGCCCCAGAAGAGTAGGATAATGCCCAGCCAGAAGGTTGGCAGGCTCCAGGCCAGCAGGCTGCTGAGCAAAGCGGTGTAGTCAATAGGGGTGCGCGCTTTCCAGGCTGCAAAGACCCCGAAAATGACACCCAAGATAATTGCCAGAATTTGTCCCGCGCCTATTAACAGAATCGTATTCCATATCTTTTCCGCTAGGATTTCAGACACGGGGCGGTTGGTATGGTAACTGATACCCATCTCCCCTTTAAACAGGTTAACCACATAGATAAAGAATTGGGTTTCCATCGGGTTAACCGTACAACTCCCGAATTCGACCGGATTTACCTTCGCAATGCAATTAATGACAGGCTTGTCTAACCCATATCGTACACGGATGGCTTCGATCGCATCTTTCTTCAGGCGCGGGTCATGAATACCGGAACGAGCCGGGTCACCGGGGAGTACCCGGAACAAGAAAAAATTTAGAACCAACACAAAAGCGATGGTAAATAACGCCCAACTGAATTTTCTGATGAGATATTGATGTCGTTTCACCATTACTCCTAATAGATCGTCATGAAAAAAATATGGTATGCGAGTGGGGAGGCGCGCCTCCCCACTCAGATTTACACAAATTTACTTGACAGGCTCGATGACAACCAGGGAACTGGGGTCAGAAAGCTCGACTTTAGCTTGGTCAGTGATCCATCCTGTGAACTTGTCGGTGCGATAAGCTTGGAGGGCTGGATCATAGTAGGGAATGATGTAAACCACATCATCGAATACGATCTGTTGCATTTCCCAGACCATCGCTTTGCGTGTTTCGAAGTCCATTTCGGATGACTGTGCGTAGTACAGCTCGTCGAATTCGGGGTTGGAGTAGCCGGTTTCGCTGCTACCGGTCGGGATTTCGTCGGTGGTCATCACGCTCAGGAGCAGGTTCGGGTCAGGATCTGAACCCCAGCCCCACAGGATGACATCGAAGTCAAAGGCCGGGCAGCAGGCCGCCGTCAGCGCATCGGGATCCATAGCCTGCGGTTCCACTTTCACGCCAACTTCCGCCCACATTTCGCCGAGCAGTTCAGCCAGGCGCGGGCCGTCGATCGAGTCGCTTGGCCAGTTCATGCGATAGACCAGCGGGTTGGTGCCATCAGGCATTTCACGGACGCCGTCACCGTCTGTGTCCAGATAGCCAGCATCATCAAGCATCTGGCTGGCCAGAGCAACATCGAAGACATAGTCTTTTAGATCGCTGTTGTACCATACACCAAGACCATCAGGCAGCAACGCAGTTCCGGGCGAGGCCAGGCCAAGATAGATCACATCGATGATCTTCTGCTTATCCGTAGCGTGAGCCAGCGCCAGGCGGACATTGCGATCCTGCAGAGACGGGTGGCCGGAGCAGATGCCATCGCCTTCGGGGCAATTCTCTGCGCTGCATTGGTTGAAGATAACGTCCGTAACAGTGGGAGCGAACGGCGCGCCGGTGATAACTTCTACATTCTCAGCTTCTTTCAGGCTGTCAATTGCAGTAGCCGGGAATTCGGTGATCATATCTACCTGACCGGTTTTGATGGCCTGGATCAGGGCATCGCTGTTTTCGAAGGTCTGGAAGATCACATCGGTCACTTTCGGGGGATTTGGGTGGTCGGGGTTGGCTGCCAGGTGGACGAACTCATTCTGTTTGTATTCCACCATCTTGAACTGGCCGCTGCCGATCATGGAAACGTTTTCGAATTCAACTGCGTCTTCATTTTCCCAGATGTGCTTGGGGAGTACGTACAACCACACCAATTGGCTGTCAAGGTTGGGGATGGCTTCAGACAACGTGATGACAACAGTCTTGTCATCGGGAGCTTCAACACTCTCAAAGTACCAAGTGTAGTCGCCCATCCAAGGGTAGCCTTCGGTATTGGCATACAAATCGTATGTGAAGACAATATCCGCTGACGTTAACGGTACGCCGTCGTGGAAGGTGGCATCACGCAGATGAAAGGTCCATACCAGGTTGTCATCTGAAACCTCAGCGCTCTCTGCCAGATTGAGAGAGAATGTACCATCCAGGTTCAGGTCATACATGGTGTCGTACACTAACTCGAACATGATGTATGCTTCTGAAAGTACAGCTGCACCGGGGTTCAGTGTATCCGGGCTGCCCTGGTACCCAACACGTACCATCACAGGTTCTGCTGGTGCTGCGGGTTCTTCCGGTGCACTGGGTTCCGCAGGTGCAGGTTCTTCTGGTGCACTGGGTTCGGCAGGTGCAGGTTCTGAGCCGCTACCGCAAGCTGCGAGGATCAGTGACATCGCCATCAGCAGGGCCAGAAAGATCGTGAGTTTGGATTTCATGGTTTCTCCTCCAAGAATATTTTTGTTAGGGTACTATCCCGATCGATTGGGTCGCGCATTGATTGCGCGCTTTCAAACAAATCATCACAATGTAAACATTCGGCTATAGACACCTCCTGAGTGAATTGCTACCATGGCTTGACCATCAATAACCGCATCAAAACGGATAAACTCTGGCGAACGAGGATCATCGCCGATGCGGAACAACCCAGGTTCAAGTGAGTACATATGTTCCACTTCCCCCATTGGATAAACAAATACCAATGCCCCTTTATAAAACACGACTCTAAAATTATTCAGCCACGGGTTATGAGACCGATAATGACCGGGATAGGCATCCCATTCTGCGGGACTCCCAAAAGCTGCTTCTTGCTCCACATTATCTCGCACGTATCTTTCCTCGCCCCAACCTGCTGCCGTTACCCGTCCATTTTCGCGTTCCATACGCAGCGCAAACAGCTCGAAAGCAGGATGTGGCACGATGAAACTGTCAGGGACGAGCGGATGCAGGTCAATGCTAGCAGTCTCAAAGTTCAGATAGAGGCGGTCGTCGTCTGTTGTCAAGGTGAATAGCTTTTCTCCACAACGATACGTACCAATGTAATCGTAAACCTTGTCTAGGTTATCCTCCGGAAAATCGGGGAGTTCGTCCCCATTCGGCGCGGCGTTAAAGAGACTCAAAGTATATCGCGAAATTATGGAAGTTTTAGTCGGGCCGTTGGTGAGTACAACTACACCCAACCCGGAATCAAGATCGGCCAGCATATCAGCGGTGAAACCGACCATGCCGCCGCTGTGTCCGATGATATGATGTCCATCAACCTGCATGGTGAACAAGCCCAAACCATAATGATCTCCATGAGTGCCGTCTTTGGTTGCGATGACGGGTTCGATAAGCTGCTCAAAACTTTGTAGTGTCAACAGGCCTTGACCGCGCTGCAAAAGCATTTGCAGGTAGCGACACATATCTTCGGCGTTGGAGCAGATGGCACCATCAGCAGTATTGGATTCAAACCAGGTAGCGGGAGCAAGTTGTCCGCCCGGCGGCAGGGGACGGTCATCGAAATAAGGAGAGTAACCGGTTGCCAGTTTCTGGCGGTTTTCGTTACGGATGTCAGGCAGGCTGGCGGTCATGCCCAGTGGTATAAAGATGCGCTCACGCAGGATGGTGGAGATGTCCTGCTCCAGCACGGCTTCGAGCACCAGGCCTAGGGTTTTGTATCCGCTGTTGGAATAGTGAAAGAACTCCCCGGGCGGCGCAGTCGCTTTTGTGTCACGCAGGCTCCAAGCTTCGGTAAAAGCAGCAGGGTTCTCCTCGCTGCCCATAATGATCCCGGCTGTGTGACTCATCAAATGGTGTAAGGTGATAGGTTCGTATTCGGACTGTACCTTGAACCAGGGCAGGTAGTTGGTGATGGGGTTGTCAATATCCAGCAGTCCCTGCTCTTGAAGTTGGAGCAGAACGATGCTAGTAAAGGATTTACTGATGGAACCTATCTGGAAAAGAGTTTCGGGCGTAACTAATATCCCCGCTTCTCGGTGCGCCAGCCCAAAATAACCGGCGTGCAAAACTTGTTCGCGATGGGTGATACCAATGGCGAGGCCTGGAGCATTCAACGTCGACAAGCGACGTTCGATGTGATCACTCAAGTTCTGGAATGCGCTTTGGGTAGAGACCAATACGACCTCTTGAGAGTACTCGCAAGCTGTAATGGATTGTAAAACGGAAACATTTTAGCATGAATATGAAGATATTCCTATGCTTCCAAACGGCGGTTTTTTTTCGGGGAAAATGATTGACGCCACTCATAGAGCACAATAGAATTGTGATAGTAAAACCTTTCAAAATGCGTTGCACTCTAATAAGGATTACGTAACCGAGCTAGTTTAGAAAGCGAACCTACATGACAAAACAAATCCCTTTAGTTGAAGCGCGCGGTACACACCGCGAAGTCGGTCAACAGATCGGGCAGGCCTGCCAGCCCGGGATACAGAAAACGTTAGCCGGTCTGCGCGATGACCTGCCTGCAGGCATAACGTTTGAGCAAATACTCAAGAGAAGCAAACTTTACTTGGAATACGGCAGGCAGGCGTATCCGCAGTATATTGAAGAACTGAAAGGCATTGCCGAGGGCGCAGATGTGCCTTTCGAGGAAGTCTTCCTGTCAATGTGCGAAGAACTCTGGGAAGCGGCTGCCTGGCGCGGCTGCACCGACATGGCCGCGCGCGGACGCGCCACGAAAGATGGCTCTACACTGGTGGCGCACACCAACGACCTGCTGCCAAAAGCTGAAGAGCATCTTGTACTGCTCAAAGTGCAGGCCGGGGATGAGCCTGAGTTTTTAGGCATCTCATCTGGGGGGATTGCTATCAGTGCGGGGTTCAATGCAGCCGGAATCAGCCTGACCGGCAACCAACTTGACAACAACGACATCCGTCCCGGCGTGCCACGTCTCCTGGTGGTGCGCGCAACCCTTTCATCCCGATATTTGACCGAAGCGATGGATCACTGCCTGCTGCCGCAGCGCGCGTCCAGCTACAACAACGTGCTGGCCGACACAAGCGGGGAAGTCTACAGCATGGAAGGCTCAGCCACTGATTGCGAGCCTATCTACATCGAGGAAGACATCCTGGCACACGCCAACCACTACGTCAGCCCGTCCATGCGCCGCTTCGAGGCCGACCGCAATAGCATCAGCAACTCTGTCCAGCGTCACAACCGCGCTATGCGCCTGCTACGCGAAAACTTCGGTCACCTCACACCGGAATTGTTTCAGAAACTGCTCGGCGACCACGCCGGATACCCCACCTCCATCTGCAAGCATGGGACAGAAACCGTGACCGTTTTCAGCATCGTCATCCAACTCGACCAGCTACGCGCCTGGATCGGCCTGGGTCGCGCATGCGAGACTGAATACGTTGAATACAAACTTGAACCGTACAAAGGAAAACCATGAACGACATTCTCTCCCTTTTCCCCGAAACTTACGAAGCCTCCCGCGAGCGCTTCCGCCAGAACCTGGCCGTTACCCGGCAATCTTGGCCTAAAGCAGAGTTATCCCAACACAAAATCGCAGGCGACGAAGACCTGACCATCGACTGGATCTGTTCCGATGCAATGGAATCAAACGAGAAGGTGTTCATCCTGACGACTGCCGAGCACGGCATCGAAGGCTATGTGGGATCAGCCATGCAGCAACGCTTTATTGACAAATTTCTCCTCCGCCTCGATCCCCGAACGACAGGCTTGCTCCTCATTCATTCGATCAATCCCTGGGGGATGAAATACCACCGCCGCGTCAATCCACACAACGTGGACCTGAACCGCACCTTCGTCTATGACAATGCCTTCGACAAAACCGTCAACCCTGACTATGACAACCTGCTCGACCTCCTCCGCGCTGACAAACCTTTCAGAAATCTGGCATCCTCTAATATTGGCTATTATCTCAAGCTGGCGCAAAAAGTTCTGCAAATGAGCTGGCCAGGCTTCAAGAGCGTCTACCATCTGGGACATTACCGCCATGCGGACGGGCTATTTTACGGTGGTGAAGGTTATCAGGAAGAGACGAAAGTCGCCATAAAGTTATATAGACAGGCTTTTGAAACTTATGAACAAATCCTGCACCTCGACATGCACACCGGTTATGGTCCTCGTTACCAGATGAGCCTGGTCAATTCCATGCATGAAACCGGCAAATCGAAAGAATTCGAAGAAAAATTCAACTATCCCCTGGTGGTGGCGGCTAATCCTGATGAGTTCTACGCCATAACAGGTGACATGATCGACTACATCTATGAGATGTGGCAGCATGAGTTTCCAGAAAAGAAACTCTTTGCGACCGCCTTCGAGTTTGGCACTTATGGGGATGGTTTTAAAGGCAAAATCGGTATGCCACGTGCAATGAGCTTTGAGAACCGCCTCTACTGGCAGGGCACGGACAGTGAAACGTTAGCAGCAAAAGTTAAATATGATTTCGAGGAATTGTTCAACCCCGCCGCACCGGAGTGGCGCGGGAAGGCCATGCAAGATGCAGACCAGGCCTTTGAAGGGATATTGAAGGCGGAGGGATATTTACAAGCCGCTGGCTGATCTCCCTTTTCGAATCAGGTAACGCGATTATTCTTTACAGATTCACGACTGATAACAGAAAAAACCGCTCAACAATTATTTGCTGGCGGCTTTTTTCTGTTCAGTCACATACATCAGCATCAATCTATCTAACTTTTTACCCGCAAACCCTTTGGATCATACATCGGACGCAGCGAAGCTTTGGCAGGATAGCGCGCTCCGTTCACTTCGATCTCGAACTTTCCACCGGTGATGAAGTCAGGGGACACGCCCTCATCATTTTTCACAAAACCCAACCCAACTGCTCCTCCCAGCGTGAACCCATACGCGCCGGATCGGACATAGCCAACTCTTTTACCATTCCGGTAAATTTGCTCGCCATAATACAGCAAAGGCTCGGGATCTTCTAACAAGAACTGAGCGAAGCGCTGTTTAAGAATTCCAGATTCTTTCTGTTTGACAATTGCCTCTTTCCCGATAAATCCACCTGGCTTGCCAAAGTCGAGAACGAAACCTAAGCCGGCTTCCAGAGGCGTATCGGTGTTATCCGTATCATGCCCATAATCCCGATAGGCTTTTTCGATGCGGAGTGTATTCAGGGCTTGCAGCCCGGCGTGTTTCATCCCGAAAGCTTTCCCTGTTTCAACTAACGCGTCAAAGACCGTTGGCGCAAACTCGGTTGGAATATATAGTTCATAGCCCAACTCACCCAGGTAGGTCACCCGGAAAGCCAGGACACGCGCATAGTGAAGGTCGATCTCCTGCATGGTCATATATGGGAAGGCTTCGTTTGAGATGTCAGTAAACGTAACCCGACTTAATAGCTGCCGAGAATTGGGTCCCTGAAGGTTGAGCATCGCATATCCTGAAGTCACATCTGTGACAGCGACATGCGCATCTGCTGGGATGTGACGCCTGAGCCAGGTTTCGACGTGGCGGTGCGCCAGGTCAGAACAGATCACCATGTAGGCGGCCTCAGCAAGCCGGGTCACGGTCA
>Ga0209536_100008002_pt1 | contig 15942 bp, 14 predicted proteins | sample DeeMarSeWOR28_12_FD_187461 | JGI IMG/M metagenome (GOLD analysis project Ga0209536, IMG submission 187461) | Marine sediment microbial communities from White Oak River estuary, North Carolina - WOR-2-8_12 (SPAdes) (version 2) | ecosystem: Environmental > Aquatic > Marine > Intertidal zone >...
TGCGAATGAGTACGACTGCGGACTCAGTATTCGAGCCTGCACGAACAATACAATCGTGTCCGAGCCCGCGAATCAAGTACATCGGGCGTCAATCTTCCCAACCCTAAGGCTGTCAGTATAATCGACTTAAACGATCCGCTACCCTCAGTCACCTGATGAATCGGATCCCATTCTCAGGCCTTCCATGACAACCAGTAATTCAATTATTATACAGTCACTTAATGATGTGTTGTTTATACCTCTTGAAGCAGTTCATACAAACGACAGTCTTTCATTTGTTTATAGAAAAAATGGGAGCAAACAAATTGTTGTTCTGGATGAATCAAATGAAAATGAGATTATAGTGGAAGCGGGATTGGATGAAAATGATAAGATTTTACTTTCGATCCCGGAAGATGCTGAGGATCAGAAATATGTAGGACTTGAACTGGTTGAGGTTATACGGAAGAAGGAAGAAGAAAAAAGAAAACGTGAAGAAGAACTGCAGGCTGAAAGGGAGAAACAAAATGAAAGGATGAAAATGCGAAGAATTCCTGTTGAAAGACCTGAAGGTTGGTCGGAGGGAAGATCTGAAGAAAGAAGCCAGGACTCTGAAGCAGGTAGTACTGCCCGCGAGGAAAGAACAGGTTCGTAAGTCTGGGTATATATAGAAATAACCTATGAATTCTTTAAACCTGGTACAGATATATTTGGGATATTATGGATTGGAATGATTGAAGAATGGAAGAATTGAAATTTGAAATGCCTTACATGCAATCAAATGCCTCAAACTAGAATAAATATTAATGTCATTCTGGTTTTAAGGCATTTAAGGCATTTGTATTTTGAGACATTAAGGAAAAACAGTATTCCAATATTCCACTTTTAATTATTATTTACGATGAACAGATACCTTCATGATGTAATTATTGCAATTGAATCGCTCCTTGCGAACAAGCTGAAATCCATCCTTACTGCACTCGGGATTATTTTTGGCGTGGCAGCTGTAATCAGTATGCTGGCTATTGGAAATGGTGCACAGCAGGAGATTCTTGAGCAGATCAAAATGGTTGGCGTAAATAATATTCTGATAACTCCTATTGTTACTCCGGTTGGAGAGGATTCTGAGGAAGAATCTGAAGCAGGTGAAGATAAGCAAAAAACAAAATTTTCTCCGGGTTTAACACTGGCCGATGCAGAAGCCATCCGTAGTATTTTGCCTACAGTAAAGAGGGTAAGTCCTGAAATTGCACTGAATTCCTATGTTATGCAGAGTGGAAAAAGGGAACAGGCAAAAACGATTGGAGTCTCAAATGAGTATTTTGACATTTATAATCTGAACCTTGAACATGGATCATATTTTAATGAGTACCAGGAAATGAACGGTATTCCGGTATGTATCATTGGAGCTAATATTGAGAGCAAATTTTTTCCAAAAGAAAATGCAGTCAATAAATATATAAAATTCGACCAGATATGGTTGAAAATTGTCGGAGTGCTTGAAAAAAATGAAATAAACCTGACTGCTTTTGAAAATACTGGAGTTAATGTATTCAATGATAACATTTATGTACCCACCAAGACGATGCTTCTTCGTTTTCAGAACAGGGCCCTGGTGAGTTCACGTTTGAAACAGGCAACAACCTTTTTCCAGCGCGGGCACCATATCGCCATAAGTGTCAATCCCAAGCAGAACACATCCTCAAATTATCACCAGCTTGACCGGATCATTGTCCAGTTAAATGAAACAAATGAACTTACCCCATCAACAGAATTTCTTAGCAGGATGCTTTTCAGGAGACATGAGGAAGTAAAAGATTATGAAATTACTGTTCCCGAATTGTTATTAAAGCAGGAGCAACGGACAAAAGATATCTTCAATATCGTTCTGGGTGCGATTGCCAGCATCTCATTAATTGTAGGAGGAATTGGTATCATGAACATTATGTTCGCATCAGTAATGGAGAGGATTAAAGAGATCGGGACGAGAATGGCAATCGGTGCAAAAAAGAGCGATATTGTTGTACAATTTTTATCTGAGGCTGTATTAATCAGTGTGACAGGAGGACTCATAGGAGTTATCCTTGGAATCATTATCTCTAAACTTATAACTAAACTTGCCGATATCTTAACTATAGTGTCGCCTTTTTCAGTAATAATTGCTTTTTTGGTCTCCGCGTCTGTCGGGGTGATATTCGGATATTCACCGGCTAAAAGAGCTTCTGAAAAAGATCCTATCGAATCATTACGGTACGAATAATTATTCCTAATCCTCATGAACAAAATGATACGTGTTTTTTTACTGGTGGTAATTACCGGTTCCATCTGTCTGGAATTATATTCTCAGCAGCAGAGAAGATTACAATTTACGCTGGAAGAGATCATCCAACTGGCTAAGGAACAATCTCCCACAGCTATTATGGCGCGGCATAGATTCAGGGGCAGCTATTGGGAGTACAGGACACATAAGGCAAAATTCAGACCAAGATTAACGGTCAATTCAGTTATGCCTGAACTTACCAGGTCATTTGAAAGGATTACCCTTGACGATGGATCCGAAAGTTTCGTCGAAAAAAGTGTAATCAATTCTTCAATAGAGGCTTCACTTGTACAGAATATTGCCCCAACAGGGGGTAGTATTTTTATGGGATCAGGATTGGAACGGATTCAACTTCTGGATGAAGAAGAGAATGCACTGTCTTACCTTTCAACCCCTATTAATATTGGATTCAGGCAACCCATTAAGGCACATAACAGTTTCAGGTGGGAACGAAAAATAGAACCATTAAAATACGAAGAAGCAAAAAAAGATTATATAGATGCAATGGAAATGGTTAGCCAACGGGCAGTGAATTATTTCTTTAACCTTGCAGTAGCCCAGGTTAACCTGCAGATAGCCAATGTGAACTATTCAAACAACGATACACTTTTCAAGATTTCCCAGGGAAGATATAACATTGGAACAATTGCTGAGAATGAATTGCTTCAAATGGAACTGGCATTTTTAAATGCAGGGGCTGCATTAAATGAAGCAAATGTTCAGCTGGAAATCAATAAATTCAGGCTTAGATCATTTCTGGGATTTAATGAGACCGTGGATATTGAACTGATCATCCCTACAGAGATACCTGAATTTGAGGTAGATGTTGCATTGGCACTTGTCGAGGCAAGAAACAATTCACCCGAAATACTATCCATGCAGCGTCAGCTTCTGGAGGCCGACAAAAATGTTGCAGAAGCAAGAATGGAGAAGGGACTTACTGCTGATTTATTTGCCACGTATGGTTTGACCCAGAGGGCACCAAATATACCCGATTCCTATAAAGAACCAATTGAACAGCAGTTATTAAGGGTAGGGCTGGAGATTCCGATAGTAGATTGGGGATTGGGTCGTGGCAGCTATAAAATGGCACAGTCGAACCAGGAAGTAGTCAGGACAACTGTATTACAGGCAGAAATAGATTTTGAACAGGAGATCATGTTGCAGGTCCTGCAATTCAATCTGCAGGATGACCAGGTCAGGATTGCAGCCAAAGCAGATACCATTGCGCAGAACAGGTATGCTGTCACCAAAGAAAGATTCTACATCGGGAATGTTGATGTTCTTGAGCTGAATATTGCCCTTACAGAACAGGATGCTGCCAAACGCAATTATATTTCTTCGTTGCATGACTACTGGACATACTATTACAACATCCGGAAATTAGCCCTTTATGATTTCGAAAATAAAAGGCCATTGGATGTTGATTTTGAGGAATTGATCCAGTAATCCATTTCCCGATATGTTTTCCATACAACTCTGGGTATATTTCCAGGGTTTATCCTTTTCAGGTACCCGTTTTTTATTAAATTTGAGTTTCCCTTGAATTCTAATTCCCTAAAGACAAATCAATATGGAAAAAATCACTGTTATTGGCGCTGGCAATGTTGGCGCAACATGTGCAAATGTTATTGCACACGGAGATCTTGCGAAAGAAGTTATCCTGGTGGATATTGTTGAGGGCCTGGCTGAAGGAAAGGCGTTGGATATGTGGCAGACCTCACCCATTAACCGTTTTAATACCCGGGTAACAGGTGTGACGAATGATTATTCGAAGACAAAAGGTTCAGGAATTGTAGTTATAACATCAGGAATACCCAGAAAACCTGGTATGTCACGTGATGATCTGATCGCTACCAATGCAAAAATTGTGAAAGAGGTAACAGAAAAAGCAGTAAAAGAATCTCCCGATGCCATTTTAATTATCGTTTCTAATCCGCTGGATGTCATGACCTATACTGCGACCCTGGCTTCAAAAAAACCCTGGAACAAAGTATTCGGTATGGCAGGTATTCTTGATACTGCAAGGTTCAGGGCATTTCTGGCCGGTACCCTGAATATATCTCCACTGGACATCCAGGCTCTTTTAATGGGTGGACATGGTGACAGCATGGTTCCGTTGCCGAGATACACTACAGTCAGTGGGATACCTGTCACACAATTAATTGGAGCAGATGAGCTGGATCAGATTATCAGCCGGACAAGAACAGGTGGAGGTGAAATAGTTAAATTAATGGGTACGTCAGCCTGGTATGCCCCTGGAGCAGCGGTAGCACAGATGGTTGAAGCCATTATTGATGACCAGAGAAGAATCTTCCCCTGTTCAGTACTTCTGCAAGGACAATTTGGCTTAAAGGATGTTTATGCAGGAGTTCCTGTTAAAATAGGTAAAGAAGGAATTGTTGAGATTGTGGAGATTGAACTCAACGATGAAGAAATGAAAATGCTACATGAATCTGCTGCTGCAGTTAAATCAACCATGGATGTTCTTGATAATATGAAACTCTTTTAGTTGGCCAATCTTTGAAAATAGGCATTTCAACTCATGGAATGCCTATTTTTTTCTTCCATTGTGACACCTCGCATCATGATTTGCATTCCCCTAATTTTCCAAATAAAATCAGGGTGTTGTAACCAAAAAATGTATATATTTGCCGTTCCGTTTCGGATATGTAAAATCGTTGTATAGTAATCTAAAAATCAGAGATAAATGCAGAATAAAGGTGCCATACGATTTCTTGCCATCGCACTCGCTATTGTTTGCTTGTACCAATTATCATTCACCATAGTTACAAGCAAAGTTGAAAGCGATGCCAGAAAATATGCCCAGGGAGATACATCAAGGTATGATGCTTATATTGATTCCGTATCCAGCCAGGTGGTTTATAATATACTGGTCAGAAAATATACATTCAAGGAGTGCAGGGAGCGTGAGATAAACCTTGGCCTTGACCTGAAGGGTGGCATGAATGTGACATTGGAAGTATCGATGGTGGATATGATCCGCTCATTGGCCAATTACAATACCGACACTACCTTTAATCGTGCCATTGAACTGGCCACGGAATACCAGAAAGAAAGCCAGGAAGATTTTGTAACCCTGTTTGGCAGAGCCTTTGAAGACATTGATCCCAACGGTCGGCTGGCAGCAATTTTTGCGACTCGTGAATTACGTGGCCAGATCGATTTTAACACTTCGAATGAAGAAGTTCTCAGGGTAATACGTGCTGAGACAGAAGGTGCAATGGATAATGCATTCAATGTGTTGCGTAACCGGATCGACCGGTTCGGGGTTGTTCAACCCAATATCCAGAGACTGGAAACCCAGGGCAGAATCCTGGTTGAACTTCCCGGTGTAAAAGAACAGGAGCGTGTTAGAAAATTGCTGCAGGGAACAGCCAGCCTTGAATTCTGGGAGACTTATGAGAATGCTGAAATATTTCCTTATTTGCAGGAAGCAAATACCCGTATCAAGGAAATCCTTGATGCTGAAGAAGCCATGGCACAAGCCGCTGGAGATGCAGAGGATGAGGCAACAGAGGAAACAGAAAGTGAAGCAGAAGATAATCCCCTTTTGCAGGCTCTGACAGATCCAGGAATTGCACAAGATGACACGGATGAGGCAGATTCTGCAGGACAGGAACTCAGCCTGCTGGACCAAATCCAGGCCGACAGCCTGGCAGGCGATACAACTGCAGCCTTAACACTGGATGATTTTATTAATGAAAATCCCTTACTTGGTATATTACAACCCAATGTTACACGCCAGGGACAATTTGTGCCGGGTGCCGGTGTAGGATTTGCCCACTACAAAGATACCGGGAAAATAAACTATTATCTGAGTCTCAATCAGGTTAGGGCACTGCTTCCCCGCGATATCAGGTTCATGTGGGAAATGAATCCATTTGATGAGTCAGGCAATTATTTTGTACTATATTCCATTAAAGTAACAGGAAGAGATGGACGCGCTCCACTTGATGGAGATGTGGTTAACAACGCAAACGTTGATTTTGATCAGACCAGGGGTAATGCCACCGTAGTTATGGGGATGAACAGTGAGGGTGCACAAATATGGCAACGGCTTACCAGGGAAAACGTAAACAAAGCCATTGCAATTGTGTTGGATGGATATGTTGCTTCGGCTCCAACAGTGAGTGAGGAAATCCCTAATGGCCGGTCAACCATCAGTGGGAATTTTACCTATAATGATGCTGATGACCTCGCCAACGTATTAAAGTCTGGTAAACTTCCTGCTCCTGCAAGAATAATACAGGAAGCCATTGTAGGTCCCTCACTTGGACGGGAAGCAATAAGCGCTGGATTAAATTCTTTCATACTTGCTTTCCTGGTGGTTATGTTATATATGATATTTTATTATAGCCGGAGAGCCGGATTAGTTGCCGACGTGGCACTTTTGGCTAATATGTTCTTCTTAATTGGAGTTCTAGCTTCCCTGGGAGCGGTACTCACCTTGCCTGGCATTGCAGGAATCGTTCTTACAATCGGTATGTCAGTGGATGCTAACGTGCTGATCTATGAGCGCATAAGGGAAGAAATTGCGGCCGGGAAAGGTTTAAAGATGGCCATCGCAGATGGATATAAAAATGCCCGGTCCGCTATTATAGATGCCAACTTTACTACATTATTGACAGGAGTTATTTTGCTTGTTTTTGGTACGGGTCCAATTAAAGGTTTTGCTACAACACTGGTTATTGGTATTCTGACATCCCTCTTTTCTGCAATCTTTATTACAAGATTAGTATACGAATGGATGTTAACCCATAACAGGAAACTAACCTTTGCCACCAGGATGACTCAGAATGCATTCAAAAATCTTAATATCCAGTTTATTTTAAAGAGAAAAACCTTCTATCTCATTTCTGGAGCCATTGTTATTATTGCTGTAATTTCTCTTTTTACACGTGGTTTAAACCAGGGAGTCGACTTTACAGGAGGAAGGACTTATGTCGTACGATTCGAGCAACCTGTAAATACCCTGGAAGCTCAAAATAATCTTGAAGCTGTTTTCGGAGAAACACCGCAGGTAATTACATTTGGTCCAGATAATCAAATCCGTATTACAACCAAATATAAAATTGATGATTCTTCAGTGGAGATTGACGAAGAAGCTGAACAACTCCTGTACGAGGGATTAAAGCCATTTCTGGCTGAAAATGTCGATTTTCAAAATTTTATGGATAATTACAGGCAAAGCTCACAAAAAGTAGGGCCTACTATTGCCGATGACATAAAGATACAAGCAGTCTGGGCCATTTTATTTGCCCTGGTAGTTATGTTCATTTACATTCTCTTGAGGTTCCGAAATTGGCAATTTGGACTCGGAGCCATTGCTGCGTTAATACATGATGTACTCATTGTACTGGGAATATTCTCGATCTTTTATGGAATAATGCCTTTTTCCCTTGAGATCGACCAGGCTTTTATTGCCGCTATCCTGACAGTTGTGGGTTATTCGATAAATGATACCGTGGTTGTGTTTGACCGGATCAGGGAATATGTTGGCCTTTACAGGAAAAGGGAAAGGACAGAGATCATAAACCTGGCTCTCAACAGTACGATAAGCCGTACATTCAGTACTTCATTAAGTACGTTCTTTGTACTCCTGGCCATATTCCTGTTTGGCGGAGAAGTGATCAGGGGATTCACATTTTCACTGCTTATTGGAGTAATTGTAGGAACTTATTCCTCCTTGTTTATCGCTACCCCGGTGGTTTATGATACGATATTAAAATCTGAAACAACACGGGTACTCAGGGCAAAGAAAAGATCGTAATAAGAATTGGAATAGTGGAATAGTGAACGTTCTTTGTGGTCCTTTGTGAACCCTTTGTGCGACTTTGTGCAATTCTTAAGAGCTATAACACAAAGGTACTCAAAGGATTCAAAAAGAATCACTAAGTTATATCCCTTCATACCTTTCTTCCTGTCATACCTGATATATTTATTTATATCAACTGAGGTTATTTATTTATATTTGTATTGTCAATTAAATCTTCATTCATGTGGCATGTGTTATTCCTTAGCGGTCAGGAGATTGTCATTATAGCATTGGCAGTTCTTTTACTCTTTGGTTCAAAGAAGATACCAGAAATGGCACGTGGATTAGGTAAGGGTTTACGTGAATTCAGGAAAGCGGCAGATGATATTAAAAGAGAGATCAATGAAAGCTCCCCTGAAGTATCCAAAGAACTTAAGGATTTAGGGAAAGATATTAAAGATAGTGCGGATGACCTGACCAAAGATTTTAAGAATTTCAAAGATGATATCCAGGGATAACTGGTCTCCAATACGGTTAAAAAAGAACTAAATAGCCTTCAATACACTCACCTGATTTTTTTATGGAATACCCATTGCTCCTTGCTGGATTTATAATCCTGATTTACAGTGGTAAATACCTGGTAAAAAGCAGTGTCTCTATTGCAAACTATTTTAATATTCCTAAAATCTTTATCGGATTAACCATCGTTGCCATGGGTACAAGCGCTCCTGAATTACTGGTGAGCATTAATGCTTCCCTGACAGGACATCCTGATGTTGCAATGTATAATGTTATTGGATCCAATATATCCAATATTGCTTTTGTCCTTGCTATTACTGCAATGGTTTATCCTGTTGCGATCAGGTCCTTAACGCTTAAATCAAACCTGCCAGTTATGATCGGGATACTGCTGGTCATGTATGTTCTGGTGTTGGATAAGGAATTGTCCAGGTTGGATGGATTTTTACTGTTCGCATACCTCGCAGCATCAGTAATATTGTATTATTATCAAGCAAGGGGAAGTGACGACAACCATAAAATACAAGGTGAAAAGGACCTTAATTTGGGTTTATCCTTAATACTTATTCTGATTTGCTCGGGTGGGTTGGCTTATGGAGCTCATTTATTGGTGGATAACGCGATCATTATTGCCCGTCATTTTGGCATCAGTGAAAGGATTATCTCTGTGACACTGGTTGCCGTTGGAACCAGCATACCAGAATTAACTACCTCGGTCATCGCCTCACTCAGGAAAGAATCGGATATTTCAATTGGGAATATCATCGGATCAAATTTGTATAATGTAGGTTTTGTTCTGGGTATAACAGCACTGATCAAACCCATCTCTGTAAATCCTTTGGCTTTAGGATTTGATATCTATATCATGATAGGGATTTCTGTAATGTTATTTATATTGTTCGTGTTACCACTAAAATTTAATTTATCCCGCTGGAAGTCATTTTTCCTGTTTTCAATCTATCTGATATATTTATATCTGATATTGGAGAAAATAAATTAAATCTTTGTGAACCTTTGTGACTACTTTGTGTAGCTTTGTGTTATAGCTCTAAATCAAGTACTCTTTCATGATCTTAACAGAAAACATTACAAAATCATTTGGTGATCTCAACGTCCTGAAAGGGATCAATCTTACCATTTCAAAAGGGGAGATTGTAGCGATAGTAGGTGCAAGCGGTGCAGGCAAAACAACACTTTTACAGATCATAGGAACGTTGATGAAAAAAGATTCCGGGAAGGTGGAGATTGGAAATATTGATATCGACAGCATGAAAGAAAACCAAATGGCCCGCTTCAGGAATAAATCCATCGGTTTTGTTTTTCAATTTCATCATCTGTTACCTGAATTTACTGCGTTTGAGAATGTTTGTATCCCTGGCTATATTGCAAGGACTCCCAAAAAAGAAGTGGAAGCACGTGCCAGGGAGATCCTTAGTTTTCTTAATTTAAACGACCGTCTTGATCACAAACCTTCTGAGTTGTCAGGAGGGGAACAGCAAAGGGTAGCAGTTGCCAGGGCTTTGATCAATAATCCGGCAGTAATTCTTGCAGATGAACCATCAGGTAACCTGGATAGCCAGAACAAAACTGAACTTCATGGGCTTTTCTTCACATTAAGGGATAATTTCGACCAAACCTTTGTTATTGTGACACATGATAAAGAGCTTGCCGGCATGTCTGACCGAATGATCCAGCTTAAAGACGGTGTAGTAGTTGAATAATTCACAGTGTTAATATTTATCTTTGTTATCCTTTGAGATACTTTGTGCAATAGCTCTTTACTTATCGCTGAAATGCTTTTTAATTCTGACTTACCCTTCTCCTGAAAAACCTCCCTTTCGTATAAGATTAAAATCCGTTTATCACTTGGAAAGAGTTGTTAGTAAAATCAAGACATAAGCCCACAATTTAGACTAAATAAAAATAAGATTATTTGTAAATTTGGGTCACAATTTCATTAACCTAAAAATTTTAACAATGAAACAGCTTATTTTTTTATCGATGATTGCTGTCGGCCTGATTTTTATAAATATAGGCTGCGACAAAGATGAAGTGCCTGAGTTAACAGAAAGAAACATTCCTCAGGCAGTCATCAAAGGAAAAGTATTTGCAAACCTGAATGTTAGCAGTGGTTTTTCGGGGTACGAAAGCGCTCCTTCAGGTACCAAGATCATGGCACAAGTATGGACAGGAGACCTGATGCCTGGTGTAGAAGAAGGTGAAGAAGACGGTTTTGTACACACATACAAGAACTATGAGACTACTGTTGATGGTAGTGGTGAATATTCCATAAGTGTGGATGCTACAACGGATGGACTAACTGTTCGTGTTATCTGTGATGATTTTGAATATGATCAGATCCAGGGTATCCATCCGATTGATAGTACTCAGCTTGCTCCAATCAGGAGGGTTTACAGGGTCAGTGACTTTGAAGTGGCAGTTGTTGCCGGTAAAACTTCTATAAGGGATATCTATTATTCTGAATTTTAATTTTTTAAAAATTCTATCATGAAAAAATCAATATACATTACAGGAGTATTGTTGTTGTTCCTGTCGGCAAATATGTTCGGTCAACTGTCTGACAGGGTCAATAATCCCAGTACCCTCAAGATTGGAACCAGGCCCGTACAGGGAAACATGGGGATTTATTTTGGTATATCATATGCAGATATTAAGGATTGGGTTGAAGAAGATGATTTTGAATATGCTGGTATTCCCATGGTAAGTTTTAAATATTATGTCACTGACAGATGGGTTGCCAGATTGGGTGTTAAGGCCTCAAAATTGTCCAAAATTGAAGAAGGTGAAATCGATCCGCTTGTTGATGGATCATTTTTAGAAGAAAAAAGATTCAGGGAAATTGAATCAGAATTTTTGGTCACACCGGGATTTGAATACCATTTCACGAATGCAAACCTTCTGGATGTTTATGCCGGAGGTCTGATTCCTTTTGGAAGGGTGAAGGAAGAATTTGTGTCAGATTCAAGGTATACCACCGGTGAGTATAATTACAGTACCATCACAAAGAAAAACTTTGCCTACGGTTATGAACTGTTTGTTGGTCTGCAGGCTTTTATTGCTGATCTTCCTCTCGCTATTGGATTTGATTTAGGTCTTGCTGGTCTTGGATATTTCAAGGATAAATACAAACATGAGACCAACCTGTCGGTAGGAGGCATAACAAGTGAACAAATATATTATACAGTTGAAAAAGATACCGGTACTAAATACCGTTCTCTTACTTCGAAGAATTTTGAGCTGGAAGGAAATATCAGAATAACCTTGAGTTATTTCTTTAACAGATAACAATCAAAAATAATTGAATTATGAAACATAAATTAAGGATATTCTTGTTTCTGCTGGCTTTATCCTCTTCATTTTTATTCACGTCATGTATTGGAACTTACACAGTTAAGTCATCACGAACCGCATCATTCTATCCTGATCTTGTCAGGTTTGATTTAACATCGGATGATGTGGAATACCTGGGTGAAATGGATATTTCTGTTGCCTACAGGAAATATCTTGGGATGTTCAGGATATTTGAACTGATTAATGATGAAGAAGTCAGTAAGAGAACCAGAAATTCAATATCTTTATATGGGGATAGAAATCTACCGATTGATCCTCTACTTCGCAGGGCTTTATATGATGCTCATGTAACGTTTCCAGAGGCTGATTTTCTTATTCCGGCATATGTGATCAATGAGGTTGAAACACTGTTTCTTGGAAGGCGAGTAAGAAAAACGGCCAAAATACGTGCATATAAGTTAAACATATAATTATCTGTTGGTTAATTGAATAATCCGGGAAAAATCTGGTTATTCCTGTTCTCAATCTTGCTTTTTTCAGGTTGTGATAAAGAGAATAAGGATCCTGTTCTTTTGGTATCTCCGTACGACATATATATTACGGCTGAACCGAAAGAAATCGTAACATTTAATATTACCTGTCAGGCTGACGTTGAAATACAGCGTTTGCTAATAACCAGCAAAGTAGCGGAATCCTATACACAAACTGAACTGGATACAATAATTTCAGGAACCTCCTTTTCACTTAAGTATGAGTTTTTTGTGCCGGAAGTTTTTGAGAATAAAACAGTATACCTTGAGTTCACAATGGAAATGAAGAATGGAGAAACTGTGGAAACGGGCCGTGTTATTGAGATCCAGGTTGAGGATAAGCTTCTTGAGGAGACAGCAGGGCATGAAATGTATTCCGGGTTATCCGGTAAACAGAATGCCTATGATTTATACCATGGGATTCCTTTGTATTCGCATCTTGCTGATTCAGCTATAATGCATATCATGGATACAACAGATACGGATGTTTTACTGGACAGATGGATATCTCCGGCAGGCGCTCTGTTTGTCCGGTTTAATGATTTCAATTATGCTAACTGCACAAACAGGAGTGTTAAGGAGGCATTCCATTCCGGAACCAGTCATGAGTTTATCGATCACCTCGTAACAGGTGATGTGTTACTCATTAAGTTGTTTGAATCGGAAGCCGACAGCAGTTATATTGCGCTAAAAATTACTTCAATACTGGATGAACCCGGGAATGAGGCAGATAGGTATATTTTCAATATCAAAAGATAATATTGCTTGAGGATCAGAAAATAACAATGTAATTGGATATTGTATAATTGCATCTGAGTTGAATAAACCCTATGAATCCAGAGTGTCTATTTTCATTCCAGCAGGTAAACTGGGTATTATACTGGATGATTAATTAATGCCATTATAATTAGCATTACAATCTTTATTATGATGAGAAAGACAGGATTATTTTTTCTTTTCATTTCTATTTCGTTTTCACCATTCAGTCAAACATTTTTTGAAATTGAATGGGAAAGAACTCATGACATATCGTTAAGCGATAAGATTTATTCCATCATTCAATCTCCAAACGGATATTTGATATCGGGGATTACAGATCCCATGACAGGAGAGGGATCAAAGATCCTGGTTAGTGAAGTAAGTGAACAGGGTGATTTAATATGGAAACAATCTGTTGGTGAAGGCAACTATCTTTTCAAGGATGCATCCATTACATCAGGGGATGGTTATATTCTGCTAGCAGGGAGTGAAGGAGAAAGTAATAACATACAATTATTTAGGGTTGATCATGCAGGGCAACTTGAATGGAGTAGCTATCTGGGAACAGATGAGAAAGATGTGGCTTACCGGATCCTCAGATCTGCAGACGGTGGCTATGTGGTTTGTGGGGCAAAAGAAATACAGGGTGACCACGATACAGATGGATGGCTGGTGAAGTTGAATAAAAAAGGTAAGATGGATTGGCAGGGTTTATATGGGGAAAGGTATATAAATGAAGAACTAAGAACGATCACGGCAAATCCGCTGGGTGGATACCTGCTTGGGGGTTTAACTCATGCAGATTTGAGAAAACCAGTTGTTCCTTTCGTAATAAAAGTAGATGACCGGGGAAAAACAATCTGGGAAAAAACATTTTCCGAAATGGAAAATATGATAGCCCAACATATTTACCTCGATTCAGATGGATTTATCATTGTGATAGCTGAAGCCTTTTCAGATGGTTCAAAATTTACAGATGAATTCAGGGTACTTAAGCTCAACCAGGCAGGACTTCTCATTGCTGAATACAGTATTCCAGGTTATGAAGGGTGTTTTTTCCCTCATTATTATGTAGAGGATGATCATCTCTTTTTAATTTTTGATATCCTGGATAACCAGGAAGAATATTCAGGATCAGCGGTTATGAAGACAGACAGGAATTTCAAACCGGTTTGGATAAAACACCTTTCAAAAAGTGATCCACACATCAAATCAATAATATCTACAGGTGATAACAGTTATATGGCTGTTGGTTGGAAAACGTCGGGTGAATCGTATAGGTCTGATATCAATCTAATCGTATTTACAGATCATTCTGACAGACTTGTTAATGAATATGTTAACGAGGAGCAAGGTAAATGGAATGTACAAAGGGAAAATGAAAGTGAAACAGACTATGAATCAAGAATGCGAATGGATCAGGATGAAATGATCGAAGAACTTACATTGGAGGCAAGGGTTCATTTTGGCATGCTTGAGGCTCCTGCAAAACCTTCTTCTGCCAGACAGGAAAGACCTGCTGGAGATACACCTCAGTTGGTTTTCAGATCAGGAAAATCAAATGAGGAATCGATCCTTATGGGAACATATTACGGACTCCTGATAGCTGTGAATGATTATGATGATCAAAATATTACGGATCTTGATCAGCCTGTAAGAGATGCGGAAAAGCTTTATGATGTCCTGATTAATGAATACCTGTTCGAAAAGGTTAATGTCACACTATTAAAAAACCCGACACGGGAGGAGATTATAAACGCCCTTGACAGGTTGGAAGCGACCATAACGAAGGAGGATAATCTGTTGATTTTTTATGCAGGCCATGGATACTGGGATGAGAAAACGCAGAAAGGTTACTGGCTTCCGTCTGATGCGAACCAGTTCAGTACAGCAAACTGGATCAGGAACACCTCCATCAGTGGATATATAAAGGGGATCAATTCAAAACACACCCTTTTGATTGCTGATGCCTGTTTCAGTGGCAGTATTTTCAAGACCAGGTCAGCCTTCGGATCAGCAAACATGGCCATTTCCCGGTTAAATCAGTTGCCAAGCCGCAAAGCCATGACAAGTGGCACCCTGAAAGAAGTCCCGGATCAAAGTGTGTTTGTGGAATACCTTATCAAAAGGCTTTATGAGAATGAAGATCAATATTTACCATCTGAACAATTATTTTTCAGTTTTAAACCTGCCGTCTTAAACAACAGTGATAACATACCGCAGTTCGGGGAAATAAAAGATGCCGGTGATGAGGGAGGCGATTTTATTTTTATGCGTAAATAGATTATTTTTCTGAATGATGATCGATAAAGCGGATCCCTTGATCCTCCAGTTCTTGAAGAATCGGATCATAGAAGATCTTTTCAATAGGGATCTTAACACCGGCCGCATGAATTTTTTCCTCGAGGATCATTTTAGTGGCAATTCCCACGGGCAGGCCAACCGATAATGACATGGCTGTTTCACTGGTATCTTTGCCCATCACAACCATCGAACTGACGATTCTTTTTCTTTTCTTTTCATGCAGGTATTCGAACTGATGCTGCATAACGATCATGTCTTTATCTTTTGGTTCTAATTTCCATTTTACCTGAAGAAGATCCTGAAGTATCCTTGCCGGTGTTTGATTCATGTTTGGGACAATCTGCCTGTCGAATAATCCAAGCCATTTCAACTTATTCATAACCTCACCATCTTCTTTGACATTTAGATATTTGGCCAGCTTTGTTTCAACCGGATCTTCA
>Ga0209536_100008003_pt1 | contig 15942 bp, 14 predicted proteins | sample DeeMarSeWOR28_12_FD_187461 | JGI IMG/M metagenome (GOLD analysis project Ga0209536, IMG submission 187461) | Marine sediment microbial communities from White Oak River estuary, North Carolina - WOR-2-8_12 (SPAdes) (version 2) | ecosystem: Environmental > Aquatic > Marine > Intertidal zone >...
ATGAGATCGATATCCTGCTGGACGAAATTGCCGAAGCAAACGGGCTGGAAACTTCAACAAGCCTTTAGCGGTTAGAATTCGATTTGGAACTGGTACTAAAGGGCCATATCTGGGGGTAAACGGAAGCAAGCCCGAGCTTAGGTAGAGGCGCGGCCTGTGGATAAGTCGTGCAAAACTGTGGATAAGTCGGCTCAACTGTGGAGAATACGCTCACTTGTTCGAGGGTAGGCAGAATTTGAACAAAAATGATACCCCCATATCTGGGCTTCTTTTTATATCAGACCCTATATCTGGAATGATTGAATTTTATCTTTTTTTATCCTAACTTTATGCAATGATTCTCCACAAGATCCACTTTAAGGTCACTGGCTCTTTCCCCGTAGATGTGCGTTCATCACTGTAGGGCTATCTACATGTGGGGCTTGTGAACAGCTTGAACGTGGTTCTCCACATTATCCACACACCCTACTATTACAACTGAATCCATATATTAATTAAAATATACTGCTTGAATCTCTTGTGTAAATCTTGTACAATTTTGATAGGAACACTGTGCCCCTTCTTTGAACCAAGCTGGGAGGCTTACATGGAGATGATCAAGGTTTCTGCCACTTCCCGTACATCGGCTGTTGCCGGGGCCATCGCGGGTGTTATCCGCGAGCATAAACGGGCGGACGTTCAGGCGATTGGCGCCGGCGCTGTTAACCAGGCTATCAAGGCGCTGGTGTTGGCTACCGGCTATCTCAGGAACGATGGCATTGAAATATGCTGCGTCCCCGAGTTCGTGGACGTGGAAATCGAAGACAAAGTACGCACGGCTGTCAAGCTAGTGGTTGAATATCGTGTACCAGAATCGCCACTACCAACATCAACACCAGAAAAATTAGATATTTCTTGACAGCCAAAGCGTTGCCTGGGTACAGGCTGGAATCTGTTGAGGTGTGATAGACTCAGCCTCAACGATATTTGCTTTTGGGATACAATGCTGTTATGCAACGTCGAAAGTCTTTCTTTCGCTGGTTGAGTGGTTGGCTGTTACTGTCTATGCTGGGGGTGGGGATTCTGGGCGGAGCAAGCTTGTCTGTTCGCGCGGCGCCGGTGCAGCAGGCAGCAACAAATATTGTAATTAGTGAATTTCGAACAACAGGCCCTGGTGGGGGAAATGATGAATTTATTGAACTATACAATCCAACCTTAAACCCAGTAGATATAAGCAGTTGGCAAATTAGTGGATCAAATGCAACGGGGTCAACAAGTATTAGAGTAACAATTCCATCAACGCCTCTATTACAACCAGGACAGTATTTTTTAATAGCTAACTCAAATGGTTATAGTGGAACAATAACTCAAGATGTAAGCTACACTACTGGAATTACAGACACCGGGGGCATCGCACTTCTTAATGGTGGCACAATAGTTGATGCAGTCGGAATGAATTTAGGTTCCGCTTATTTTGAGGGAACTCCATTACCTTCAAGAAGCAGTACACAAAATCATAGCTATGAGCGGAAACTTGGTGGCGTAGATGGTAACTGTATTGATTTTGGAGATAATTCTAAAGATTTCATTTACCATAATGGCTCGGTAGGTAATATAAGTAATCCTCAAAATTCTACAAGTCCTACAGTATCTTGCGGTATTCCAACTGCACCCCTCATTGAAGTTCTAATAAATGAAGTTGCTTGGGCTGGTACACTGGCTTCTTCTGATGATGAATGGATAGAGTTGTATAATCCGAGTTTAACAAATACTATCAATATTTCTGGGTGGCGACTTGTAGCAGAAAGTGGAAATGTTGACGTAATTTTCCCCGCAGGTACAGTTATTCCTCCTGATAGCTATTTTCTGATGGAGCGCGCTCGGGAAGAAGTAACGAATGCTTCAAGTAATATGATTTATTTTGGCGCTTTATCAGATACTGGGGAAATTTTACGTCTGCGTAGAACCGATGGCACAATAGTTGATACTGCCAATTCGGATGGTGGTTCATGGCCAGCAGGTTTGACAACGACAAACAGCATGGAGCGCATGGGGATTCTTGCAGATGTACCTTTATCGTGGGTGACAAATGTAAATACATCATCCTGGAGTAATTCTGATGCTGCTTTCAATCCTGTTCGCGGCACTCCTGGACGGGCAAATTGGGGTTTTGGTGTTACACATACACCAATCCCAACAAGTACATTTACGCCATCTCCCACTCCTACTCCACCTCCTACCACTCCTCTGACTATTGTCATCAGCGAAGTTGCCTGGGCAGGAACATTATCATCCTCAGACGATGAGTGGATCGAACTCTATAACCCTGGTACCAAGGATATCAACCTGACAGGTTGGAATTTACGTTCATCTGATGGCAGTCCTAATATCCAGACTGAATTCGATGGCATTATCATCAAGGCAGGTGATTATCTTCTACTGGAGCGCACAGATGACGACCCGACAGATGTTGATGCAGATGTAATTTATTCCGGTTCACTATCCAATAGTGGAGAACGGCTTTATCTGTACGATTCAAATGGGTATGAAGTTGATAGAGCCAATTCAAATGGCGGCGCATGGCCGGCTGGAATTGCAAGTACGTACTCTAGTATGCAGCGCAGCCTGATCGCTACCGATAGCGACTATGTCTGGGTCACATATGATGTAGCCAGAGACGGCCTGACTGTAAAAGATAAAGATGCCTCCGGGAACGATATCAAAGGTACGCCGCGCCGGGGTAACACACCCTTCAACGTTACACCCACACCCACGCCCAGAACGAATACAGGTGGAGGTAATTCCGGCTCTGGTGGCAGCACAGTTGTCAGCCCCATTCTGGGGATTAGTGAATTTCTCCCCCGCCCCGGCTACGATTGGAACAATGACGGCATCGTAGATGTGTTCGACGAGTTCATTGAGATCATCAATGCTGGTACCGTCGACGTCAATTTAAGTGCCTATCGTGTGGACGACGAAGAAAATCTAGGCTCATCTCCCTACACCCTTCCCAGTCTGACGCTAAAACCCGGAGAGCGTGCAGTATTCTATGCTTCTGAAACCGGCATCCTGCTCAGCGATGCCGGTGACACTGTGCGTCTGCTCAGGGGTAGCACCGTTGTAGATGCTTACACTTACAGCGTGGTCGGCTACCCTGATCAATCCTGGTGCAGGATACCGGACAGATTAGGTTACTGGAACGATCCCTGTTTCCCCACGCCAGGCAATCCCAACTCCCTGACCGGGACCATCCCGCTTCCATCCGGCCCCCTGTCTGGTTACCGTCCCCGAGTCTGTCTCTTGCCTGACACTACTCCCGATGAATTTGTCTACGCTGAATGTGAAGCCGGTGGTGACGAAATTTGGAGCCGCCAATACTGGGATGGAGCAGATATCTCGGAGCGCCTGAAACTGGATGAAGCCCAGAAATGGGAGACGGTATTCGAATAAAAAGGTTGTGGTCTTTGGGGATACCCTCACCCTCCGCCCTCTACCCTTTCGGGTACACCTCCCTTTGGGAGAAGGATAGGATGAGGAAGAAACACTGAAACTCAGATTTCATCGTATTACTGTGTAACATTAGTTGTAAAAATAGAATTATGACTCTCCCTCTCCCATCATCAGACAACGTCCTCAATATTTATCTAACGCTCAGCCAATACCCCATTTTGGGGCATCGCATTCGCTCGCGCATGCGGCGTGAAATGTTTGAACGCGGCATTATCACGCAGGAGGCATTTGAAGCCGAAGCGCGCCGAAAGGCAATTGATTCGCAGGTACGCGAGGGCTTGCAAAACCCATTCGGGGAGGAAAGCTCGGAAGTTTGGGAGAAACGCCTTTCGCGCATCCGCGCTTCACTGACAGATTTCTACTTTGCTTACAACCTACCTTACGATGTGTTTGAACGTATCATCCGCGACATACTAACGGAACGTGGCCGGAACGAGTTGGATTTTGTCTGGTTCAACCCTGAACTGGCTCCACAGGACATGCTCTTTGAGCAGGCAGAGATGATCGCGCACATGCCGGAGGAAGAACGCGCCAAGTACAGGCCGCGCTTGCAGGAGATCAAGGTGGTACTCATCCGTACCATGGTCAGTGATCATTTGAAGTACATCAAGCTCGCCCGTAAATGGTTCAAAGTAGCAGACCTGGTGGAAATCCGTAACCGGAAAATTGGCAGCGGAAAGATAGGCGGCAAGGCAGCCGGGATGCTGTTAGCCCTGCGAATCCTGAAAGAAACTGCACCGCCGGAACTGCGTGACAGTTTCAAAATACCTGAGTCATTTTTCCTGGGTTCAGATGTTTTTTATAATTTCATGTCTCTGAACGGACTGATGCACTGGAATGATCAGAAGTACAAAACAGAGGAACAAATCAGGGAAGATTTTCCTATCGTCCGTGCTGAATTCTCAAAAGGGCAATTCCCGCCTGAGATACAAAAACGCTTGAAAGAACTAGTCAGGAATGCCGGGAAAACGCCGTTGATCGTCCGTTCTTCAAGTTTACTGGAAGATAATTTTGGTACATCCTTTGCCGGAAAATATGAAAGCATTTTCTGCCCCAATCAAGGCACATTGAGAGAAAACCTGTTTGCCTTGACCAATGCCATTTCGCGAGTTTATGCCAGCAGCGTCAACCCTGATGCTCTCATGTACCGCCATCAAAACGGCCTGGCAGATTATGATGAGCGTATCGCCATCTTGATTCAGTACGTGGAAGGGGAACAGTTTGGCCGTTATTTTCTCCCGCATGGTGCGGGTGTGGCCTTCAGTCGCAACTTGTATCGTTGGTCGCCACAGATCCGTCAGGAAGATGGCTTTTTACGATTGGTGTGGGGGCTGGGTACCAGAGCTGTAGACCAGGTAGCAGACGATTATCCGCGGTTAGTTGCGCTCAGTCATCCCAAGCTGCATCCGACTGCCGAAGTGCGTTCCATCTTGCGGTATTCACAACAAAGCCTGGATGTTATCGATTTGGAAGCCAATCAATTCTGCAGCGTTCCAGCCCGTGAAGTGCTCAATACACGTTATCCACCGCTGCGTTATATTGTACAGGTGGAGCAGGATGGCTACCTGGGGGCCATGCGCAGTAATATGGTGGAGCCTGAAAAACTGGTCATCACATATGAAGGTCTGCTTTCACGTACCCCCTTCCCCTCACGCATGCGTGATGCTCTGGAATTGTTAGAAACTCACTATAATTCGCCGGTCGATACTGAATTCACCCTCGAGGTTTTGGATCCAAATACGATAAACCCGGATGTACGTATTACGCTCTTGCAGTGCCGTCCGCAGAGCCATATTCAAGAAACCAGTCAGGCAAAATTGCCGCGCGAACTACTGGAAAAGGACATCATCTTCTCTACTCATCGCATGGTGCCACAGGGTGTGGTCGAGGGGATTCGTTACATATTGTTCGTCTCTCCTGAAGGATATTTTAGTATCACCACGCAAGCACAGCGCACCAAGCTAATTCGCGGTATTGGTCAGCTCAACGCTGCTCTCAAAAACGAAACATTCATCGCTGTTGGCCCCGGGCGTTGGGGCACTTCCACTCCCGATTTGGGCGTCCATGTAGCCTATGGTGATATATACAATGCTTGTTCGCTGGTCGAGCTTTCAGGTGAATCAGTCGGTACTTCGCCCGAACCTTCTTTTGGCACGCATTTCTTCCAGGATTTGATGGAGGCCCACATCTATCCTCTGGCGGTTTTTCTGGATGACAAGGATGTACTCTTCAACCAAGACTTTTTCTACAAGACACCCAACAAGGTGTTCAAATTCATCTCAATTGATAAACGCCTCACCCGGACCCTGCGCCTGCTGGCCGTTAAAGATTACCGTTTCGGCCATCACATAAACCTGGTGATGGACGGCCAAAAGGGTCGCGCGGTGGCGTATTTGGTGCCAGATGAAGATGAAATGTAGATTCTTTCGATGGCAAGATCCAGTAAAATTTCGTGGCAAGTCACATCCAGCGAAATTAGGCCAAGACCTAACAGAAGGATTACGTTACTTCGAGGGCAACAAGTTTCCAATTATGGCATAACGAAAATCCCTTCCACGAAAGGCTTGCAGTGCGCCCCATAAGCCATACAATGACCAGACCAGCATTGCAAGGAGTGGAACAACCATCGAGATCATCCCAATCCAGAAAATCGGTGGAGGAGGCCCATCTAGTAACTCAGGGTTCTGCACAAATGGAATCCAGGTGAGGGCATAGAAGATTCCCCATGCGAACCACATAGCCATCGTCACAATCATGCCGATCAGTTGGAAGACAGCGGCTTGCAAACCCTGATTAGAAGCATAGGCCGCTTTTTCTTTTTGGGTGAGCCAGATGAATACCCCTACAAGGATGCCCGGTCCAAAAACAACCACAGATGCATGGGCAATGGCAGCCATCAGACGCTCCTCGCTGGAAGGATTTGTAGACATTTGATCTCCTCCTTTACTAACTCAACATTTCAAAGCAATCAATCCACCAGTTTATACATTACAAACCTGCGGTTCTGGAAAACCATTTCCAGCGGTAAGTTACACTCGTCAATATGCTCTGGAGGAATTTGTAAATTCTCGCCCACCTTCTTGCTCAAGACTAGATAATCGCCGAGAAGGATACGATCACATTCGGTGCTGGCCAGTGTATTGCGGTCAGTCATCAAGCGCATAGCGCGCGGTTTGAAAAAAACAATAACGCCCTCGAGAGGGGTATTGGCTTTGATGAAGGCGTACATCTCCATGCTAAGGGGGTCAAAGGGGCCGTTGATATCCCGGTCAGCGCGCATATTATCATACGCATTGGATCCCGCACTGTAAAGAAACAGAATCACGATTAGCAACAAGTAGGCATATGCAGATTTTTGAAGAAGGGCTTTTCGTTTACCACCGAACTTGTTAATCGTCGCTCTAATGCCCTGTATTGCAAAGTATACAAACAAGGGTAACAGTGGGAACAAGAAACGATAGCCTTGTCTTTCCGGCCAGCTCCACAACACAACGAGATACAAGGTAGCATAGAGCACGAAAAGTAAGTCGTATTTAAATCTTGATACTACTCCGATGAAAAATAACACGACAAAAATACCAAAGACCAGCGATTTTCCAGGTAGTGTTTCAAAGAACTGACTAAAAACACTTGAGTAATAGGGTATGTTATCAATTAGCAAGTCCAAGCTGAAACCAGAATAAAGCGCCAGGTAGGAAGTTTGACCGCCTGGAAAAATAAGTGCAGAAATTACCCAAAGTAAGCTAAAAACCACTGCAATGAGCAACGAGTCGGTAAGGATGCTCTGACGCTGTTTGCGCTGTCCTAAGAATCGGGCGGTCTGGAAGAGCAGTACGCTGCCTAACAGGATAAGCCCTTGTGTACGGAAGAAGAAAGCGCCAAAAATGGCTGCACCAGTTCCTGCAGCTAACGCCAGTCTGCGTCTATTTTTCGTTTCATGAGCATACATATCTGCCAATAAGATTGATAGAGTAGAGAGCAAAAGAAAGGGTATGTCTGAAAGAATATTATCGATGAAATGCAAAAGCTCTGGGTTGAATGCAAACAGAGAAACAGCTAGTAGGCTTTCAATCAATGTGAAGTGTCGTTTTGCCATAAAGAAGAAAACGAGCAGGAAACCGAGGTACGCTAGCAGACCAGGTAACTTTAACCAGAGCGGGCTAACTCCAAACAGAGCATAGGCTGGCATAAGTAGTAGTGGAAATCCCCAGGGATAAGCATAAGGGCCAATCTGCGCTGAAGATTGTGTAATAGTAAATGTGTTGTGCTCAACAAAAGTTTGCATAGTACCATTCGCGATGCTTTTTGCTTGCATAATATAGGCGGCAAAATCATCACCCCAAAGGTGTCCGCGTGTAAGCCCAAATGAGCCAAGTAGCGTACTGGTTAGAAGAATAAGGGAGAGAAGAAAAATAGTCTTTTTTGACATAACCGGATTGTACACTGGAACAAAGAAAGCGAAATTAGAAAATTTGTTCTATTAATGTTTTCGGTTCTAAATTGCCAACGGCTTATGCTTCTTCCTGGACCTGTACTGGTAACCGTTTCGTCAGCACCAACCAGCCGATGAAGAGTCCCATCACGGCCCAGCCAGGAACGCTGGTCAAGGTGCCGCCGAGAGCTGTGTCAAAATCGGGCTTTAGAAATAAATATGGCAAGCCAGCCCAGGCGTTGATCGATCCATGTGCCAATGCGGCCACCCAAGGGCTACGCGTGTTTAGATACATCCAGCCGATTATGATACCCAAGAGAACACAAAAAACAGTCATCAGCATAATGCCGAGGATCGGATGATCCGGATAGTTGTGCCCCTGTGCGATAGCAGGAGCGTGCCAGACTCCCCAGATAATGCCACTGAAGATCAGAGCTTTCCATTGGCCGAGTGGCAACAAGCGGGGGAGCAGGAATCCGCGCCAACCCAATTCCTCTCCCATGGCAAAAACAACATTGATAAGTGGACCAAGGAGTAAAGCCTGGACAATTTGGATGAGAACCAGTGTTCCAGTAGAAACAGGCAAGTGTGTACCGGTCAAATCCATTTGTTTTTGCATGAAAGTGAACTCTGTGTCGATTTGACCAGTGCGGATGATAATGGTTAATAGTCCACTCAAGGTAACTAACACTGGTGGCAATAACCATGCCCAGAGGTAATAGCGTTTGGGACCAAGTGTGTTTAGCCGCAATGTTTTGAACGGAAGCTTTGTAATTATCAACGTTGTGATCAGGGCAGCAATGCCCGGTCCCCACATGGCCAGCGCCCACAGACCCTGAGTTGCTATTAAGCGGGTGGCAGGTTCCAGGTTCTGGAGGAGAAGCGGGGCAAGAAATAACGGCCACGATATAGCAAAAGCGATGATGATAAACCAAATAAGTGGTTTGCGTTGCAGCATGTTAAATCTCCTAGTAAGCCGGCCTCGAGCGCTCACGGCGGACTCGGTCCGTCAGCGGGCGTTTGGCGATGACATTAATTTTATTAGCGTTTTCAATAATATGGGCAGCTACGACTTCCCAGCCATCTTCACCCCAGTCATTGAGCATTTCTTCCAATTCAGCTGCTTTTATGCCAGAGAAGAATCCTCCCACAGTTTGCACACGATATTCCCATTGATTGATATCCTCATACATTTGAAAACCTCAATTTTTACAAAAAAAGTGAAAGTTATTTTTAACAGAAACGAATACAGAGGCTGTTTTTGTTTCACATGGAACGCAAGTTTAGGCTTTGGTTTCTCGTTGATACAGCGCATACGAATAAACGAACAAAAACATTGTTGAGCCAAAGATAGGCACCAAAATCAGCCAGATCGCATATGCCTCAGAAAATGCACCCAGAAGAGCCAAGATACCAGAGATGATGAATAGGACTGAGCCGATGCGATGTGTTTCATCCCAGACCCGATCGCTGCTCAAAGTCCAGGGAGTGCGGATGCCAATAAAGAAATTGCGTTTTGCTTTTCGCATCATGACACCGGCGAACACAAACAGCAGACCTATGGCAGGCAGCATGGCTGTGCCCATGTTGAACTGATTGTAGCCCAGGTTCCAGAGCATAGTGAGGATATGCATGTAGACCATAAACACAACAATAAGCGTGATGAAAGTATTGAAGTATTCTCGGAACTGGGCGATATTAGCTTTAAGTGGGTCAATACTTGGAATAACCAGAAAGAGCGCCAGTATGCCGATGGTCATGATAGGCATCAAAAATGCGCCCCAGAAGCGGGATATATATCCATCAACCTGGTTGGCTGTATTCCAGTGTGAGGCCATTTGATCCGGTAATCTATTGAAGACAGAAACACTAAAGGCAATAGCAAATGCGAGTAAAAAAATTGTTACAAAGATGGTTGTACGTGTGGACATGGTGTTCTCCTTGATGTTTCATGTGAAACATTTGTGTAGGGCAACAGACTGTGGTTAAATTTATTGTTTCGGTAAATTCTGCTGTGCAATGGAAACAACGCCACTCAAGCCTCCCAGATTCATTGTGTCTACTGCGCTGCTTGGGACAATGACTAAAGCGCCTTTCTCTTTCAACCCTTCGAAAAGCATGTTCATTGCGCGCAAATGTAGGGCGGTGGGATTGTCAACATAAGCCTGTGATGCTTCAGCGAATGATGCTGCGATCTGCTTCTCGGATTCTCCCAGGATGACACGTGCCTGGCGTTCGCGTTCGGCCTGCGCCTGGCGGGACATAGTGTCCTCTAAATCCTGTGGGATGACCACATCACGGATTTCCACGGACTGAACTGTCACACCCCAGGGTGTAGTACGTTCGTCAATAATTCTCTGTAGTTCATCGTCCATTTTGGCGCGACCAATCAAAATGTTAGCTAAATCCATTTGACCGATGACTTCACGCAATGCGGTTTGGGCAGCCCAAGCGATTGCGACCTTGTAGTCTTCTACCTCAAGAGCAGCTTTCTCAGCATCCCAGACAACCCAGAAGAGGACAGCATCTACATCCACGGGGACAGTATCCTTCGTCAGTGTTTTCTCTGCAGAAAAGGGCGTGACCATGACGCGATGATCGATCCAGGTTGGCGTCGTGTCAATAATAGGGATAATCCAGAATGGGCCTGGTCCAGTCAACTCCTTAAATTTTCCTAGGCGTAGGACGACAGCCTTTTCCCATTGCGAGGCTACTTTCAGAGCGAACAAAATGTAGATTCCAATAAGGAGCGTAACTGTTACATAGATTCCGATAGTTGTGTTGCTGACGTTGTTCTCAGACATGATGATCGCGCCTAACATGCTGGCAATCAGGAAGATAGCAAAAAGCGCTCCGGCGATACCAGAGATGTGTTCATCTTTCTTATCTTTGGTGGATTGAAGGGTTTTGTCTTTACTGTATTTGTTGGACATTGTAACCTCACTTATTATCAAATTCTCTTTCTAGTTGCACTTTCAGGGTTTTGCTGATTTCATCCGGACTACATCCCAGACGATGCGCTTCACTCAGATAGTCGCGGGTCAGGGCCTCAAGCGCTTGCTGTCTAAACTTATCTGTTCGTTCCGGCGGCGGAGCATCGAGAATGTAGGTGCCGCGTCCTTGCTGGGTGGAGATGATGCCTGCCTCATCCAGCAAGCGATACGCCCGGGCGACAGTATTGAAATTGACTCGCAATTCCAGCGCTAAGGCTCGCACAGTAGGCAATTGATCTTCGGGTTTGAGCTCGCCACTGATTACCTGTTGCTTGACCTGTTCAACGATCTGGGTATAGATCGGAGTGCCGGAGCGGAAGTCAATTTGAATGTTTTCAATCAATTTTTTCACGTCAAAATTGTATCATTGTATAATTGAATTAATTGTATCATTGTACTAATTGTATACTAAATTCCTGTTTTGTCAAGATTTTATTCTCGGGTTTCATGCAAAAGAACGAGCAAAAAAGGAGAAGGAGCATCTAAACTTAAGGAAAAGTACAACCAACTATTTGATAAAAGGTGCACTAACATACAAGCTTATGCAAATTAAAAAAATTCGCCAAGGTGATCTTTGATAATGACAGAGCAGCAGAGAAAGCCAGATTGGTTGTATCGTTAGGCTTGGATAACTTTTCTCTCCCTACCTAGAGCCTTTGAAAAAAGAGTGCATGCTCTTGAGCATCCCCCACCACTCAGTCTCGGCATCCACTTTGCGCTGGACTTCAGCAGCACGTACGGCCATGATGCCCATTACGCGCACATCCTCCCCGGCATCCAGCCAGAAGCCGTGCTCATTTTCGCAATAGTCAAGTTTCAGGCTATATAGGCGATACTGGAATTCCTGTAAGTTGGATTCGCAATGTGGACAAGGATAGCCTGTCTCGGTTTCGCGATGCAATAACGAGCCTTTGTAATCATCCTGATCAAAGGCTACATCTTCCAAACGGTCAAGCTCGCCAAAGTCCAGCCACATGCCGCGGCAATTCGGGCAGCAATCCACTTCCATCATACCTTTGTAGGATTTCTTGACCAGTGTGGATTTACATTTCGGACATTTCATGAAATTCTTCCTATCTACTCTACCCGTTCCCTGTAACTTTATAAGCTGACAGCCGACTTTTCATCCACGCGGACGAGGAAATACAAAGCAAGAACCCCCACGGCTAAAAGCGTCAACGCAATGCCAACACCGAACTGGTCAGCCAGCGCGCCCAACAGCGGCGCCAAAATCGCCGCCAGCAGTGTGGTGAACTGCGACTCGACCGACAGCCCGGAAGCCATCACTCGGTTTGAAATCTGGTCGCTGATAAAAGATACATTCATAGGCCGCCGCAAATTGTGTAGCACGTAGAACAGCAAGAATACCAAGATTGCAAGCCCGTTAATATTTTTCCAGGTTGACAATCCGGCCACAAGAAGAAAAACTGCGCCAGCTAAAAATGTCAGGTTGATAGCACGCCCCAGGCTGCTGAAGCGCTGGCTAAATTCTGCCGCGCTGCGCGATGCGTAACTTGTGAAAAGGTAAATTACAAAATAGACCAGCCCAACCACCAGCGCGCTGCGGCGTTTGTCATCTAGAATCAGAAAAACTGGCAAGGCCAAAGCGAAGCTTTCTAAAATGGGTTGCAAATAATCTTTGCTCGCTTTGAAAAGACCGCTGAACCCGGAACTATTGAGAATTGCTTGCAGTGCACGCCAATCAGTGAACATGCCCCTAAAAACCTGTAGCGTATCCTTAATTTGAGCACCAACTGTCTCGCGCGAGAATCGGGTTAATTCACCGTCCAGTTCACGCGGATAGCTAGCCAGATTGAAGAAATCCAGCACATAGGGGATAGTTGCAGCCAGGAACATAGTGCGGTAATCGCCGCTGTAAAAGACCAGTGCCGCGGCAATCAGGGCATTGATGGATGAGCCGAATTGCGAATAAGCGCGCGTGCGTCCGTAATATTCCACCTTCAGGTGCCCCATGTTGTTGAGCGTTAGGTGTTCCAAAATCAAAGCCTTGTGCGTTCCTGAACGGAAAGCTTCGCCGAATGCAAACAGAACCATTGCCAACGCATAGATCGAAAATCCAGTGAACTCATAAAAAATCAGAAACGAAATAATATATGCTCCAAAAGCCATCAACATGGACTTGCGCCGTCCAAAGGCATCTGCGAAAACACCAGTAGGGATTTCAAGGATGTTCGTCGCTACATCCCGGATGGCATACAACAGTCCAATTTGCAGAAAAGTGAGTCCGGCTTCGCGAAAGATCAGGATGATGAACGGATCGAAGAAGCGCAAGTTTTTCAGAAAGCCATACAGCGCAAAGCGCGAAAACATGCGATCTTTATTGAACATTAGTGACTATTTTCTTGCGATACATCACCCAATGGGGCGACCGCATCGATCCACGCGGATAATTGCTTCTCATCCGTGGGTAGGATTCCGATTCCCAGCCATGCCAGAAATTCAACATTACCCTTCGGCCCCAAAACTGGCGAACGCAGCAGGCTCTTGACACCAAATCCTTCGCCCTGTGCATAAGACAGGATATCAAGCAAAACCTGACGATGAATTTCAGGCTTGCGGATAACACCGTCTCCACGCGAAACGTCTTTGCGCCCGGCTTCGAATTGAGGTTTGATGAGGGCAATAACGCCCCCCTCGCCCCTCCGGGGCACTCCGCCCATTTGCGAAGCAAATGGGCGGAGACGGAGGGGAGCAGGGATTAACCACCCTTTAACCACCGGCAGCAAAATCTTCAACGAAATAAACGATGCATCAATTGTCACAAAATCGACCGGCTCCGGCAGGGATTCCACATGCCGTGCATTGGTCTTCTCCATTACAATCACTTTTGGATGGTTGCGTAATTTCCAGTGCAGGATGCCTTTGCCCACATCGATGGCGTAGACTTTTTCCGCACCACGCTGGAGCATGCAATCGGTGAAACCGCCTGTGGATGCGCCCACGTCTGCGCAGGTCAGGCCGCTGATGTCGATGCTAAAAGCCTCCAGCGCGGCGTCCAGCTTTTCGCCGCCGCGTGAGACGAAGCGCGGACCGGAATCCACCGTCAACACGGAATTTGGCTGAACCCCGGTAGCAGGCTTGAGCGTGACCTGATCGTTCACACGTACCTGCCCGGCCATGATCATGGCCTGGGCTTTGCTGCGGCTTTCGGCCAGTCCGCGTTCCGTCAATAAAACGTCCAAGCGTACTTTTGGCATAAAGTTATTATATCGCTCTCACGGGGGCTTAGCCCCCGTGAGAGCCAAAACAAAGGTAAAATAGCCGCATGCTGAAAGCTCTCTTCAAAACCATGCGACCCAAGCAATGGGCCAAGAACGTTTTTTTGCTGGCTGCCATCGTCTTCGACCGTAAGCTGACCAATGTAGATGCCATGCTGCACATCTTCCTCGGCGTGATCACCTTCAGCCTGGTTGCCAGCGTGGTCTACATCATCAACGATATCACCGATGTGGAGGCCGACCGGCAGCACCCAACCAAACGCGAGCGGCCCATCGCGGCTGGAAAGCTGTCCATACCGGCCGCCTGGACATTTGCAGCTATCTTGCTGCTAATCTCATTCCCTGTGGCATACTGGCTTTCTCCAACCTTTGCTTTCATAACCCTGCTATATTTGATTTTCAACCTGACCTACTCCAAGTGGATCAAGCACGTCGTACTGCTCGATATCATCGTGTTGGCATCTTTTTATGTTATCCGCGTAGCGGCAGGCGTAGCGCTGATCAACGTGGAACGCTTCTCCCCCTGGATTTATATCTTCACCACCTTCCTGGCCTTGCTGATGGGTACCGGCAAACGACGCGCGGAACTTTCTGAAATTGCAGACGGCCCCAACTCCCAACGCCGCGTGCTGGATGGTTACACCTTGAGTTTTCTCGACCAGCTCATCACGCTGGCTTCGGGGATGACCATCATCACGTACAGCCTGTATACTTTTTCAGCACCCAATCTGCCTGAAAACCACGCCATGATGCTGACAATTCCTTTCCTTATGTATGGTATCTTCCGTTACCAGTACATGCTACAGGTCAAAGGAACTGGCAGCGCGCCCGAAGAACTGGTACTGTCTGACCGACCATTGCAAATTGCTGTCATGCTCTGGGGATTGGCCGTGTTAGTGGTGTTCTACATCTCATGAGTAAAGCTTCTGCACCTGGCAAGATCATCCTGTTTGGAGAACACGCCGTTGTATACGGCCAACCAGCGCTGGCAGTCCCTGTTACACAAGTTCAAGCTGAAGTGCGGATTGATAAAATCTTCAGTCCCGGGATTCGTATCAACGCCCCTAGCATTCAACTGAACGAAAAGCTGGATGCCCTCGCACCTGACCACCCGTTGGCCGCTACCGTTCGAAATACTCTCGACGCCCTTGAAGTAGATTCACTCAACAACGCTGCCATCCTGATCCGCTCGAACATCCCCGTCGCTTCGGGGCTTGGCTCTGGCGCAGCCGTTTCGGTTGCCATCATCCGGGCGTTGGCAAAGCAGTTGAAAAAAACATTGACCGACGAGCAAGTCAGTGCGCTGGCTTATGAAACCGAGAAGTTATATCACGGTACGCCCTCTGGGATTGATAATACTGTTGTGACTTATGCCAGGCCGGTTTACTTCATCAAAGGTCATCCGATTGAAATCTTGCAAGTCAAGAAACCGTTCACAATCGTGATTGGAGATACAGGCGTTCCGGCTTCCACCAAGGAATCTGTGCGTGATGTACGTGTACAGCAGCATAAAAGAACTGAACGTTATGAAACACTTTTTGCAGCTATTGGGAGTATCGCCGACACGGCGCGTCAACTGATCGAAAGCGGCATGCCCGAGAGTCTCGGACCGCTGATGGACGAGAACCACGCCCTGCTGCGAAACATGAAAGTTTCGTCGCCAGAGCTTGATAATTTAGTAGAGACAGCCCGAAAAGCAGGCGCGCTGGGGGCTAAAATGTCTGGCGGAGGGCGCGGTGGCAATATGATCGCACTGGTGCAGACCGGAAAAGCGGGAGCAGTTGCCAGG
>Ga0209536_100008004_pt1 | contig 15940 bp, 10 predicted proteins | sample DeeMarSeWOR28_12_FD_187461 | JGI IMG/M metagenome (GOLD analysis project Ga0209536, IMG submission 187461) | Marine sediment microbial communities from White Oak River estuary, North Carolina - WOR-2-8_12 (SPAdes) (version 2) | ecosystem: Environmental > Aquatic > Marine > Intertidal zone >...
TAGATCGGATTTTGTCAGATCAAAGCCCAGAAGAACAGCGCGTAAACCGTCCTTTTCATAAGCATACATCAGTCCGGTTTGTGTTGACTCAATCACCGGCTGCAATCGTTTATCTGCCTTGAGTTTGGCAGCCTGTTCGACAATCAGCCCACCGACATTTGCATTTGCCATCAGAGGGCTTTTGCGGTCCCAATCCAGATTTTTGGGAAAACCAACATGGCCGGTTTTTAATATGGGTATTGATGGCGAATAGGAGTCAATTAAAAGAAAATTGCCTTTCTCTGTTTTTTTAGGAATATTCATGCGGTCAACAATTACGATGTCATGCCGCAAGGTCTGTTCGTTCCAGGAAGAAGGTATGATTTCTTTAACTGAATTCACCTTAAAATTCGGATGCGCTTCTAGAAGTTTTTCTAAAAAGTGGTTTCCTTTTGAAACCAATAAAACCCAAATGTCTTTGGATGAATTCAGAGATAAATAGGCACGGTTATCAATTGAAAAATCATCGTCAATCTCAAGAATCGCTTTGGCAATTCCGGTGATAAGCCCCGAATAAGGATAGATCAGCAACTTCTTTTCTTGAGCTTCAAACGTGATGGGGCTATCGAATATTATAACATTGTCAATAGACAAGCGAACGGGACACTTGATCGAAGCCGGATTGAAATTTTTAATCTCCAGCATGATTTCATACTTTTCATTCCGATCGATTTCCTGCCGGAATTCAAATTTAGTGATCCCGATGTTACGGTTTCCACCTGCAACGATAATCGGTCTGATTTTAGGATGATTTTTAACAAGCGCAGAGAAATCTTGACCGGCACCATCGGTGATAAGATAAAGCAAATCATCTTTAGAGGGATCAACAAAGGACAGGGCCAGGTAAACGGCCGGTTTCAACTCAGCAGATGCATCAGAAGGGGTAAGACTTTTGACAAGGCTTTTTGCTTGATTCGAATTGTCTAATAAACCGGTTTTGACGACCGGTTTTTTTCCGGCATCCACAATAAGAATCTTTTGATCTGATTCACGCTGTTCAATCAATTCAAACGCTTTTTCTCTGGCCACGTCAAAGCGTGTGCCGGAGCCTAATTTGGCTCTCATGCTGGCGCTGGTGTCGATAACGAGAATCATATTTCCCTTATTTGAACTAAAATACATCCAGGTGGGTTTGGCCAGCGCCAGAGCAGCAAGGATTACGATGAGGATCTGAAATAAAAGCGGCAAATTCTTTTTCAGGCGTTCAAATGCCAAATGGCTGCTTCGTTCCTTTAACACCTCCTGCCACAAAAAAAGGTTGGTTACTTCAACCTGCCTGGGTTTGGGCTTCAAGGTGTGGATAAGGATAAGGATTGGGATCAGACCCAAGGTTGTTAGCATGTCGAGGTTTAGAAATTGCATTATCTAAACAGCGCACCCCTTGATAAATAATTCGTTAAAAGATCTTCAAACGGAACGTTTGTGTCGCATAGAAAATAGTTGATACCATAATGACCGCAATAGCTTTTAATATTGGAAACAAACGCATTGATCTTTTGCTGATAAAGCTCCAGTAAATACTTATCCACAAAGGTCACCTTTTTTTCTCCGGTTTCAGCCTCCCGGAGTAAAAGATTTCCGGTCTTCGACCAAAAAAGCTCTTCATGATCCATAACCTGAATTAAATTGATATCGAAATCTCTGTAGGCCAATGCCTTCAGTCCGTCTTCATAACCTTTCGGATCAAAAAGATCACTGATAATGATGGCAATACCGGGATTTTTACAAATCGATGCATATTCCGCCAGGCATCCATTCAGATTGGTTTGATCAGAAGGGTTGAGGGATAAAAAGAATTTAAGTACCTCCGGGTATTGTTTTTTACCTCGTGACGGTGCTTTGACTTCGACAATTTTATCGTTAAACGCCATTAAACCGGTTTTATCCAAATTGGATAAACAGATATAGCTTATAGCGGCCGCAATCTTTTTCGCGGTGATGTCCTTAGACGGATTACCGGTCCCCATAGATAAGCTTGTGTCCAGAAGAATGTGGGCTGTCTGACCTTTTTCAGCGTGAAATAGTTTGATAAACAGCTTATCGAGGCGTCCATAAACACTCCAATCCACATAGCGCAAGTCATCTCCAAGGTGGTACTTTCTGTAATCCAAAAACTCAAGACCTTCTCCGCTTTGCCAGGAGCGATGCTCACCTCTTTGCGGACTGCGCGTACTTTTTCTGGTAATTATCTTGAGTTTTTCCAGTTTTTTTAAAAACTCATCATCTATGAAGGACTCAAAATTTTCCACCACTATGGTACTCCGGGCATTTCCCTAAATGGGGACTAACTTTTTCGATGGAACCCAATTTGGGTACGCCTTGCGTGTTGCGAGGTACGCGGTAAGAATTTTTGCTCAAAAGCCTAACGTGAAACTCGATACGCGACACCTGAACACTGAAATCTGGAACCAATAAATAGAACTAAAAACGGGTAGACTGCTACTTTTATACTTTACTCAAAATTTCTCCGATAATATCGTCCGTATCAACTCCCTCCGTTTCACCCCTAATATTGAGCGCAATGCGATGCCGTAAGGCCGGCTTCGCAACATCTTTGATGTCTTCTATTGAAACGTTATAACGTCCGTCTATCAGAGCAGATACTTTTGCGGCCAGAATCAAACTCTGCACACCTCTGGGACTTGCTCCAAATAGGACATATTCTTTTATCTGCTCGGTGGCATGCCTATTGCCGGGATGGCTGGCTAATACCAACCGGATGGCATAATCTTTTACATGGCTTGCAATGGGTACCTGTTTGACAAGGGATTTCATCTCAAGAATTGAATCTACACCAATGACCCCCTTCAACTCATATTGATAGTCTTCGGTGGTTTTAGCGATGATTTCTTGGAGTTGATCTTGATCGGGATAAATAATCTTTAGCTTGAAGAAAAACCTATCAACCTGGGCTTCAGGAAGCGGGTATGTGCCCTCCATTTCGATGGGATTTTGAGTCGCAAGTACCATGAAAGGCGGCTCTAAATGATACTTCGTGCCGAATACCGTAACTTTTTCTTCCTGCATCGCCTCTAGAAGGGCCGACTGAGTTTTAGGGCTTGCCCGATTGATTTCATCGGCTAAGATGAGTTGACCGAATATCGGCCCTTTGTAAAATTCGAAATAGCGGCTTCCCTTATCATCCTCTTTGACAATATTTGTGCCGAGTATATCCGCTGGCATCAAGTCAGGTGTAAATTGGATGCGGGAATACTTGAGATCCAAAATTTTGCTCAGTGACCGAACAATTAGCGTTTTGCCCAGCCCCGGCACACCTTCGATCAAGGCATGGCCACCGCAAAGAAGGCAGGTGAACAGATGTTTGATTAAGACATCCTGGCCCACAATTATTTTTGCCAGCTCATTGATAATCCGTGCGTAATTTCTTTGTATGGTATCTATTTTTTCAGTTAATTTCATGGTAATGTTAGTTTGTTATACCAAAGAAATGGATTCTATTTTTTTTCTTGACAGGATCAACAGGATTTTCAGGATATTTCTTCCAGGCTTTCCTGAAGAAAGCCTGGAAAACCCAATCACCCTCGGCGATAAATAAAACTACGTATTATTGGTCACTTCTTTGCTTATCTATTTGCGATGAATCTGCTGTTTCTAATCCGATTGATATAAAATATTGCTTTATATACTCGCGATAATTTAAGGGAATATCTTCTTTTTGAAGAATGCTTTCAATCTCTTGCCGATAGGTTCGGATAATATCTTCTTCTTTTAATTTGGACTCACCGATGGCTGTCAACGAGCGCATATGAATGAGGTAATTTTTCGCTTGCGATGACATCATTTTATCCTGAATTCCGCGGCCGGCTGATTTTTGAAGTTCATCACTCGCTTTTTTTTGCCCTGTTGATTTTGCACGACCCGCTGGAGAAGAATATCCTTCATGCAGTTCTAATTCATCTTCTAAATCGCGGCCATTTCCTTGTGATCGATCGGAACCCTCCCGACCCTTAGTACCCGCTCTGCCCCTTTTTCTGCTCGAAAATTCCTGCTTGTTCTTTGAACGCTTGGGATCATCATGGGCGTTCTTAAGATCATTCGTGTATTGAGATCCGTGAGTTTGATTATCTTCGGATTCAGCAAACTCTTCCGGATAAGATTTGTCCTCATCGAAATCATCAATAATCTGAGAAAGCAGCTTCTCCATACTGTAAAGTTCCTGCAGGGTTTCAATCTTTTGGTCGATGGAATCGGGAATCTGGTTGTTCAGCGCCCGATTAAGAAGCATTTTGAGTTTTTCCAATCTATCCACCGATAAGTTTTCCAGCTCAGGAATTTTTTGAATGGGCATCTCTTCGATTCTTACAGCATTCAGTTTGGCATCAAGCTCATCTGCCAGACGTGTTTGCTCTGCCTGAATTTCTTTTAAAAATCTATTTAGCGAAGTAAATAGCTGGTCCTGAGTTATGGATCGGTTATCAAGCTGCTTGGCAAGATGTTCTAATTTCTTGGAATAAACGCTAGATTGTCTTGTTTTTTCAGTTCTTTTATCTTCAGGCCGGCTTATGGTGTAATTTCGCAACAACGAGCTGACCTTTTCCATTTTATTCTGATCAGCATGCGTCGATTTGTAGCCGAACAATATATAGTCACTCGAATACAGCACCACATTGATCAGGATCAAAAGGAGCAACACGAGATGCAGATACGAAAATTTTGCAGGGAATAGTTGTTTGGTGCTCAACTGAAGTAGTTTGGCGGCTGCGTCTTGCATCAGTAAATCTGAAAAGTCAGATTTTTTTCTAAATTCCCGATATTCGTAAGCCGTGCTGATTCTATCTTGAAGTTTGAAGCGGGTATCGATATCGATTAAAACATTTAAAAAATTTTTTCTCCTTACACATGCAATAAATAAAGCAGCAAACAGAGCTGTTCCAACTGAAATGACATAAAATGAAACAGATTCGCCGTATTTCGAAAACCCTGCTTTATCGATGATGAGTAAGATTGTGCAGATAATCAAGAAGATCAAGGAGGTACGCAGCAATATTCGGTGAACGGACCTGATGATCACACGCCGTTTTAGTTTTGCTATTTCGCTTAAAAATAATGCTTCGGCACTCACGTTGTTTTCTCCTGATTCATATGGCGTCTGACCAGCGTGTGATTTGTTAAAATAAGTAACAGTGTCGCAAACATCACAATTGCCATATATAAAACAAAAGGCAAACCCATAGCGTCCGGACTTTCATTCAGCAGGTATAGAAACTGTAATGGATTGATATACGGGGCGAAAATAAAGGTACCAAAAATAAAAATGATCATAAATGCTCTGGCTGTAAAGTAACCGATTGTGCTCAACCTTCCCCAAAATAGATACACCATAAATCCAAACATTCGACAAAGAAGTGAAGCCGTGTATAAAATGAACACCGCCTGCACAAATGTGATCAAAGATACCGCTGAAATGGATGCAGCCAGGATCAGCAGTGGCAAGAACGGCAGCAACAAAATCAGCGTATGCAATAAAAATTCAATCAGTCCATATCGAAAAAAATCAATCTCCTTTTCAAATGTGGATCTATCGGTTCGATACTTTATGATGTGGTAACCTCTCTGAATCATATCCCCGCTCCCACAGCAAAGATTGACATAGGAATAAATGATCAGGGTCGCCGCAAAAATCAGAAAAAACGCAAGCGGAATTTTATTTACAGTTATAAAATCGGCGAGCGGCTGACGGGGCCAAAATATTAACAATATTATACTAATAATCACAACACTAATAAAGCTGGCAGTCAGCACCATCTTCGAAAAAAAAGGTGCCAGGCATTTTTCTGAATCCTCGGTTAAAAAATAATACTTCATGAGGTCATCTCCACAGTTAGTTCCCAGTTGACCAAAGTAAGGTTCTCACCCAACGGATGGGTCAGTTTAAATTCGGGTTGAATCACACCCGCTTGAACCCACCCAATAAGAAAAAGACGATCTCGCTTGTTTTTGTATTTGGCATGGATCCTAAGTAACACATCTTTTGTAAGATTTTTTTGGGATGTTCTCAGATAGGATAGAGAGCCATTGATATCAAACCGATTGATGATTTGTTCTGCCTCATGATCGTTGAAAATTTCTGTTTTTTTCAACTCCGATAATTTCAGCTTTATTGTCTGCTGTTTATTGGCCGGAATATCATCAATAACTAAAAATCGCTTCTTAAAATATATTAAACAATCGACGATCTTGTGGGGCAACTTATTTTCAACTTTGATGGTTAAATGATGGGGATCTCGAAGGGCATGACCCTCGAGAGGAGAATCAAATGTTGATTTTATCATATAAAAGCTGTGGGACCATTCCTCTAAAGAACCCGCAATTTGTAGTCCGTTATAATTTTCATGCAATACGTATGGGTTGGGGATTTTTTTCTTCAAACGTTTCGATAAAACGTGTGTAACAGGATAGGAAAATGACCCGAAATCTACTCTGTAAGCTGTTTTTTTTAACGCATAAAGACCAAGGATACATTTTGCGGACGCCGGGGTGTTCAGGCCGGATAGATCCAATTGACAAAAGCTATTATAGGTAAATTTTTGCTTGTTGTTGGGGTAAAAGAAGCGCCAATAGCCGACAGTTGTAAATGCAGTAATAACCAATAAAAGAAAAAAACCGTTTTCCCATCTCCGTTTTCCGGGTTCTCTAATTTTTTTTAGAAAATACCTCAGGAAAACAAGATACATACCAATAAAAATAAAGCCTGATTTAAGACCTGGAAAATGGACCGGTATTTTTGCTAACATCGAATCTAAAATTTTTTGATTCTCTAAAACAATCCCTTGATCGCCAATCAACGGCCGCATCGACAATATTTTATCCCAAAAAAATTTTCTCCCCTCCCAACGGCTAAACGGGGGTGTGTTATAATCAAAAGATAGAAAAAAAATTTGGCCGAATCCCAGATTCTTTTGGAAAATAAGGGGGATATCCTTTTCTTTTACGAGCACATTGGAATTGTCAATCCTAACATTTAACACAAGAAACGGTTCCTCACTGATAAGCGTTTGACTGCAAAATTGGGCTAACGATTTTAATTCAAAGAACCGTTTATGGCCGAATACGTTTATCGGCAATATATGTTGTATCCGTTTTTCAAGTAATGAACCGTAGTTTAACCCACCGGTGGTGACCAGATAACCGCCCTGTTTTATCCACTGGGTTAATGCCTGAAACTGTCTTTCTCTTAATTCTTTTAAGGCGGCGGCTCTCATGATGAGCAATTTCACACTATCGTATCCGTACCAGGTTTCCGGAAGAAATTTAGGACGCACGTTGACCGGGTACAAAGCTTTCGGCAACACAGATAAAATGTCCGGGGAAACAAAATTGTCAGCAACAACCGCAAAACTTTTTTCGGTGAAATGGGGCCGCAGATTTATTGATTTTGAAATAATTACGGTATCGTTTTGTTTTAACCGGATGATCAGTTCATGGGTAAAGGATTTAATCATAACCGCAAAGGCATAACGCTTTTTTGAATTATGAGGTAGATCAACATCCATGGCATAGGTGCTCTGGTGCACATCCTGGTGGTACTCACTGCCTGAGGTTACAATAACTTCTAATGTTCCGCGTGTGGGTCTGCCCCTGTTTTCAAGAACCACGGTTAAAGGTGTCCATGTATTCAGCTGAAAATGACCGCCAAGCCCCAGCGCATAGTCTAACGAAAACGCAGCAGATAATGCAGGCAAAGGTATGAAAATAACCATCAATGCAGCCGCAAAAATAATAACCTTTGACCGATTGCTATGAGATTGACGCATGAGATTACGGGACTTTAGCAGCATAGGGCATAGCGTAAAGAGCAAACATTTTACCCACTGCAATTTGTGGTGAGTGCAAAAGCTAAGGCACTTTCAATCGGAAAATGTCTTTGAGAACCGCTTAAGTTGTTAAGGACAAGAAATTTTTAATGTCAGAATAGACCAAAAACGGGTTGCAAGTCAAGGAAGGTTGCGCAACCCAATTGGGAGTTATTCGTTAAAGGTTCAAGGTTCAGCGTTCAAGGTTATCTTACTCATGAATAGTGAAATCTGAATCTCTGAAGCTCTAAACCCCGAAACGTGAACACTGAACCTCTGAACCCTTGATCGCTGAACCTCTGAACTCTGAACCCTGTGATCCCTGAACTTTAATTCAGAGAAACACTCTCCATAGACTCGATGAATGCTTCAAGCCGGGTTTCCACCTGGGCGTCGGAATACACTCTGGGATCGTTTTGATCGGCTTCGATGACGACTCCCGGTTTGCCGGTCAGTTTGGACAGCTCTTCCTGCAGGCGATACATGCCTATAGAATATGGTTTGCATGAACGGTTGGAGTGCATGATAAATCCGGTCAAAGAAAACTCATCGATCAGCTGGGCGAGATATTTGATGCGATCTTCGAAACCGATATTTATGTAGACATTGAGATAGGCTCTGGCTACGGATTCATAAACATCATCGGTTTGATCGAGGTTAAAGTTGCCGTATCCACCCCAGCTATTGGCATATGTGGTGACGACAAGGGTGGTTTTCTGTTCTTCGAAAAATTTTTCTAGGCGCCGCATCTTAAACCAAACCGGCAGGTTGTCCCACAACACGCGGTAGGTTTCACCGGGCACGGATGCCAGTTTTTTCTCAGCCCGCTCTGCCACTTCATCATAAAGCAGCTTATAATAATCCACACATTCCTTGGTTCCGCGCAGGGTGACAATCGGACCCAGATGGATAAAGGTATCCAGACTGTTAAAAGGAGAAGGTATATTCTTGCCGAGGTAAAGCATTTTCTGCCAGTAATTCGCAGCTTCACGGCTGAGATATAAAACTTCAAAGAAACGTTCACGGTCAAAGGGGTTGCCGGTGAAATCCGACAAGAAATTTTCAAGATCCTTAAACTGAGATATCGTATATTCAATCAGCTCTTTGGTCAGCCCGTCGTGGAGAAAGGGCGTATCCACAATAAACAACGGGACATCGTATTTGCGGGCGATGACTTCATACCATTTGATGACAGTTTTGCAGATATTGGTGGAACAAAGCAGAAAGTGCGGTGGTGGGAGTCCGGCCGCCGGACCGCCTTGAGTTAAGTCTGCACCGAAATCGGTGCGGGCATAGGCGCAAATATCCTGGGAAAAGCCCTCGGCTTCAGCCGCTTCTATCAACTCACCCGATTGATGGTTGGCAGCACACATGGCCGCATAATTTTCCGGATAAATGGGCAGGATATCCATAGCATAGAGAAATTCCACCGGAGCGCCGCTGGTGATCCAGGCGATGGGCTTTTCCTGAGTGGTTTTGGCCTCGATATAATAGTTGGTTAGAAGTTCTTTCATCTTCTTGAAAGCAGCAAATTCCGTCATTTTTCTAGCCCTCCAGGATTTCGCAAAATGCGCTGACCCTTGTTTTTACCGCATCAAAGTTCGCCATGGAAAGTTCAAGATCAACAAAGGAGGTTGGAATATTTTCATCTTTAAGGCGTTTTATCAATTGTGGCCGGTCAAACGCATCCGGCTCGCAAAACTTCATATACCAGAATAAAACCCCATCGGCCCCGGATGCTTTCACCTTATTTAGCAGATAGGCATGGCGATCATTATCCGGGTTATAAATACAGCAGCAGGGCGCCGGATGAAATAGGTATTTGGTGACGCCTTCCAAAAGATTTTCAAGCTGCAATTCTTTTTTTGAAACCGTGCGCCAACCGTTGGCAAAGTCGTCATCAACGACATCTACGCCGAATTCATCCATGAGTTTGTATATTTCAAGCGGATCAAAAACCATACCGGAAAGAAGAAGTCTGGGGCGTTTCCTATTTGGAGCCTCAAGCTTTTCCAAATTTCCCGACAATTCTTCCAGCATCTGAGCATAGACAGCTGCAGGTAAAAAGAAGCCGGCTTTAATGACCGTATAAAAATCATGATTTTTGATTAAACCCGGCTTTTCACGTCGAATTTGATAAAGATTTCTCTGAAGCGCCCGAACACGGCTATACAATTGAGACGCGTCTTTCAATGCATCCGGAGTAATTTTCTGTCCGGTAATCGCTTCCAGCCCGTCTGTAACATTTTGGACCACACTTTTGAGATACGTACGCCGGGCTTCCATGGTTTTAGTAATCGGTATTGAAAGCTCTAAAGTCGGCTTAGAAAAAAGCCGCCGGTAAACCTCCCGCAAATTAATCAGCGTGTCGCAAAGAGAAGTAAAAGCATAGGCCTTAACCATCTTGGCAATCCCGCGCATTTCCAGCTCCAAAACGGATCTGGCGATCGAGCAGCAATAGGTCTGCAGGTAGGCGTCCGATTTCTCGAGCGGCAAATTGTTCCCCCACAATTGAACCGGATACCCTCCGGCAGCCCAGATCAACTCCATGGGAAAGTAAGCCGGCATCACCCCGATGATCGGACGGCTCAACTTTTTCTCATGCTCCAGAATCGTCTTGGAAACATTGGTTACCACCTCATGAAAGGGTTCAAACATGAATTAGCTCCAAATTACGATGTTTTCAGATTAAATCCGTTAATGCTTAACCGGCCGACGTTTGTCACCAGTCGCTGGTTGATGGTTATGTGGGAGCGGCTTCAAGCCGCGATAAAAAATCCAAATTGCGGGGAAATCGCGGCTGAAAGCCGCTCCCACCACAATCTAAGCGCAGCACTAAAGCTCACAGTGGTTTCAGTGCAATCCAAAATGCAATTATTACGGCAGGGGTGGGCAGAATATATTACCAACCGTACTCTTCTCGTTCGATGATGGTGGCCACACCCTGACCGCCGCCGACACAGGCGTTAGCACATCCGTAGCGTCCACCTTTTTCATTAAGGATTCGAGCCAGCGTTCCTGTCAAACGAATACCGGTGGCCCCCAGCGGATGCCCTATAGCCGTACCACCGCCCATGACGTTGACCTTATCTCCATCAATCCCGAGCTCTTTGATACAGTTTAAGGCCACAATGCAGAAGGCCTCGTTGATCTCCCAATAGTCAATGTCGGAGGCTTTGAGTCCGGCTTTTTTGAGAGCCTTTCGGCTGGCCGGCACCGGACCATACCCCATGATGGTCGGATCCACTCCGGCAAATCCGATGGAACGAATGGTTGCCAGTGGTTTGATCCCCTTCTTTTTGGCGGTCTCCTTTGACATCAGCACCATTGATGTGGCCCCGGCATTCAATGGTGAAGAGATACCGGCGGTAATCACACCATCCGGTTTGAATGCCGGTTTCAGATCAGCAATACCTTCCAATGTGGCGTCATCCCGTACGGCTTGATCTTTGTCAACGGTCATGACCGTTCCGTCGGCCTGCTCGGCCTCTATGGGCAAAATTTCGTCGGCAAAGAAACCATCGACCTGAGCCTTGGCAGCGAGCTGGTGTGAACGGACGCCCCACTTGTCCATGTCTTCCTTCGTGAAATCGGTTTGAGCAAAAAGCTTCTCAGCGGTGAGCCCCATGTTCATGGCGGTCATCATGTCCCAGTGCTGAAGTGCCGGATCCATGAATAGGTTCATATTCGGAACCATGACCCCTCTGTCTACAAGTTGTCCGCCCATAGGCACCCGGGTCATATGCTCCATGCCCCCTACCAGCACGATATCCGCGAAATCCTGGGCGATTTCCATAAAACCGATTTGAATTCCGGCCATGGCCGAACCGCACTGCTGATCCACAAATTTGGCAGAGATGGTTTCGGGGAGGTTGGCCAAAAATATAGGGTTCCGCCCTCCGTAACTCCATTGTTCGCTAACACCCATTGCGGAACCCACCAGAAAATCATCGATCTCCTCGGGCGCAATGCTTGCTCTCTTAATGACCTCGGGCAACAATTTCGCCAAGAGTTCATCCGACCTCATCTTACAAAACCAATCCCTGGCTGGATCATTGGGTCTGGATCGGGATTGTGCTGTTCTCAAATAGCCTGCGATTACTACTTCTCTCATGGGTATACCTCCATAAATTTCGTTAAATGGTTTAATCGTTCAATGCTAAATTCTTTACTTAATATCGGATTAGCTATTAGAACAAATTCCTAATATTGATAAAACGTTTTCCCGGATTCAGCCATTTCCTTGACCAAATCCGCCGGTTTAAAGCGAGGTCCATACTGCTTTTCCAGGTCCGCCAGCTTGTCATATACATTTTTTAGACCCCATTTGTCTGCATAACGCAGGATGCCGCCGCGATAAGGCGGAAATCCGGTGCCGTATATCATGGCCAGGTCCATATCCTGCGGCCGGTCGCAGATGCCCCCCTCGATCATCAGCGCCGCCTCATTGATACCGAGAGCCAGCATGGCATCGATGATGTCCTGATTGGACATTTCTTTGGGTGAAACCTTGTTATCCTTGAGATATTTTTGCACAACCTCCACAACCTTGAGATTGGGAACCGGTTGATCGCCGCTGTAGTCAAAATATCCGGCCCCGGTTTTACGACCATAACAACCGGTCTGATAAATCAGTTCGGTAAGCGGATGCATCTTATAACGCTCACCCAATCGCTTTTCATAAGTCTTTCCCACATGATACCCGATGTCGATTCCGGTAAGATCAGCTAAACTGGCCGGTCCCATGGGCATGCCGAAATCCGTAATTGCCCCTTCCACAGCGGCGCCATCCACACCGTCGGCCGTCAGATACACCGCTCCACCAAAAAGACCACCGAGCTGTCTTGAAACATAAAATCCCGGCCCGTCATTGACCACGATGGGGATTTTCTTTATGGCTCGTGCAAAAGCCACACAGGTAGCCAGGGTTTGATCTGAGGTTTTCTCTGCACAAATGACTTCCAGCAGCTGCATCCGATGGGCCGGATTGAAAAAGTGCAGTCCGATCATGCGGCTGGGATTTTCCAGAACCGAAGCCATCTCGGTGATCGGCAGGGCCGAGGTGTTGGTTGCAAAAATGACATCAGAACGACAAATTCCCTCCAGCTTTTTCCAGATGTCCTGCTTCACCTCCATGTCTTCCAGTACGGCCTCGATCACCAGATCCACATCTTTGCAATCTTCCAGAGACGGGGTCGTGGTCAGCTGATTTTCGAGCATGTTGACCAGGTCTTCCGGTTTCATTTTCCTTTTTTTGATGGGGTAGTCAAAAGTCGCTCGAACCGAACCGACTCCCTTTTCGATGGCTTCTTGGTTGATGTCCCATAGTACGGTCGCAAAGCCGCCCTTGAGCAGCAAATTGACGATACCGGAACCCATCACACCGCCACCCAGCATGGCGACCTTTTTGATTTTAGCCGGCTCATAACCTTCAATACGTGGGAGTCGGCCCGCTGATCGGGTGTTGAGAAATATGCCGATTAAGTTTTTGGCCACATCCGATATGACACAGTCACCGAACAAATCGGCTTCTAACTCGAGATCGGGTTCGATATCATAATTCAGCCCTTTTTCCATGGCTTCAACGGCCTTAAGCGGTGCAATGTAGCCTTTGGCCTGGGCGGCAACCATCGCTTTGGTGAAGTTCATCATCGCCTTTTTCTCGGCAGCACTTGGTATCCAATAGTGCCGGTTCCGGGTCGCCCGGGTTTTGATGTTCAACTCGCCCGATAAAAACCGCCCGGCAGCTTTCACGGCTGCATCGACAAGCGTATCCGGTGCGACCACCTCGTCCACAAGTCCCCGTTGAAGGGCCACTTCCGCTTTAATCGGTCTGCCGATTGTAATCATTTCTATTGCATATCGAAGGCCTATGAGTCGAGGTAAGCGCTGGGTTCCGCCGAGGCCCGGGATGAGACCTATCTGAACCTCGGGTTGCCCGAGGTCTACGCCATCAACTGCCACACGGTAATGGCATACCATGGCGATTTCCAGTCCTCCCCCTAAACAGTTGCCATTGATCGCCGCAACCACCGGCTTGGGACCGATTTCGATGCTGTTAATAAACTGCATCATGGCCTTCATACCTGACGAAAGCTCATCCTTTGTCTTTACGTCTTTAATCTGGGTGATATCCGCCCCGGCGATAAAATTTTTACCGGTGCCGGTCAGTACCATCGCCTTCACCGAATCATCTTTATATCCTTCGGCCATAGCTTCGGCCAGCTCTTTCACGAAATGGTCGGAAAGCTGGTTGACCGGCGGGTTGTCCATGAAAAGAACCGCCACGCCATCTTTTAGTTCCACCTTGATGGTTTTAAAATCTGTTTTCATTTTTTAATTAACCCCCTCTCTCCTCAATGTGGTTATATGTTGACACCTACTTATTCTGCTTCGCTGCTTCCTCGTCTCGCAGTACTTTGCGCAAAATCTTACCGACGGCGGATTTGGGCAGCTCTGTTCTAAATTCGACGAGTTTCGGTGATTTATAGGCTGCCAGCTTTTCCTTGCAGAAATCAATAATTTCATCTTCAGTCGCGGATTGGCCCTCTTTTAAGATAACAAATACCTTGACGGTTTCTCCGCGGTATTCATCGGGAACCCCGACCGAGACCGCATCCGCAATTTTCGGGTGCTGGTACAGTACCTCATCAATTTCACGCGGATAAATATTATACCCTCCGGCAATTATCATATCTTTTTTGCGGTCCACAATAGCAAAATAATCGTCCTCGTCTTGAACTGCGATATCACCGGTAAACAGCCAGCCGTCTTTTAGTTGCCCGGCTGTCTCTTCAGGATTGTTCCAGTATTCTTTCATAAGCAGCGGGCTTTTTATTATAATCTCACCCGGTTCCCCTTTAGCTACCTCTTGCTTGCCTTCCTCAACGTCCACCAGCTTCACGTCAGTGTCTGGAAACGGTATTCCGATGCCGCCGACTTTTTTGAGACCCAATATTGGATTGGCAATTCCCAATGATGTGGTTTCACTCATCCCCCAACCTTCACTGAAGAATATTCCCATATCTCTGGCCTTTTCAATGAGCTCCACCGGCATCGGAGCCGCACCGCTGTTCAAAAGGCCCAGTTTCTTATCCAACTGCAGCTCCTCCGCTTTGGGATGATTCAAAATGGCATTAATCATGGTGGGAACGGATGGGAAAAAGGTGATCTCTTTGAAATTGGCTAAAAGCCCCATAAGTTCATCGAGTTCGAATCTTGGAACCAGAATCTGGGTGGCACAATTGAACATGGCCCAGCTCAGAACAACCACGGTGCCATATACATGGAAAAACGGTAAAACAGCTAATACCGAGCGCCTTTCCGCGGGTGTTAATCCCATGGTGGGTGAACCCCATAGGGTACATTGTAACGTGGCAGCAACCAAATTGGCGTGGGTTAGGACCGCTCCCTTCGGCAAGCCTGTGGTTCCCCCGGTGAATTGAATCAGAGCAGGGTCTTGCGGCACAACTTCGACCCTGGGAAGATTTGTACTGGAGGTGTTTTCCAAAAGCTGTGAAAAATGGTGCCATCCTTCCTCCAACTCCAATTCTTTCGGTGTGCTCTGGCCAAATCCGTCAATAAAGTCCGTGACTTTTGTGACAATCACCCGTGGAATCTCTACTTGCTGGCACAACGGTCTGATATTGGGAAGCACCATGTCAAAAGTAAACAGTGTGGTGACCCCCGTATTCGATGTCAGGGCTGTTAACTCGTCGACCGTATACATCGGATTGAGATTCACCACGATGGCACCCAGATGCAACGCTGCATAATAGGCGATAATATATTGGGGGCTGGTGGGGAGATGAACGCCTATGCGATCTCCTTTTTTTACGCCCAATTCCCCCAGGGCATTGGCCATTCGCAGAATCTGTTGACGCAACTCATAAAAGGTAATTTCAGTACCGTAAAAATTCGTAGCCGGTTTATCCGGCAACGATCCGGCGGGAATATTGATGAGCTCATGGGCCGCAAGCCTTGGATACCGAATCGTGGTGGGAACATTGTAATCATAATGACGCTGCCAGGGTCTGTTTTCCATCATTTACCTCCTCAACCTGCTATGTAATCAATTCAGCTCTGAA
>Ga0209536_100008005_pt1 | contig 15940 bp, 12 predicted proteins | sample DeeMarSeWOR28_12_FD_187461 | JGI IMG/M metagenome (GOLD analysis project Ga0209536, IMG submission 187461) | Marine sediment microbial communities from White Oak River estuary, North Carolina - WOR-2-8_12 (SPAdes) (version 2) | ecosystem: Environmental > Aquatic > Marine > Intertidal zone >...
AATTATATTAAAAGTATTAAAAAAATTTATCTATAGCAATATATCATTTTCAAATTTTTATATTATAGGGTTGTTTTGCAGGATGCCAATCTATATTATACCAAAAACATACTGTTTTTTTGAGAACCCAACCTGGACGCATTATAAAAAGAATTACTTTTTCACCTTTTATTAGTCGAGGTAACGAATATTTCCAATCATCCCAAAAATTTCCTTTCCATTTTATTCTAGGCATAAATTGCAAATAAAGTACATACTCAAAATACGCATGCTGTTCATTGTCAATAAAGTTGTTATTATTTACCTTGTAATCATCTGCTCTAAAAAATGAAATTCCTATTTGATTTTGTGTTATTGTGTTATTTTGTATTATTGTATTAAATGACCCTGAAAGAGCTATACCTACAATATTATTTTTTATAATATTTCCATAAACAAAAAAGAAATATTTATCATTAGGTGGTGGAAGATAAAAATTTAGAATACCTACCTCTGCATTTCTGATAGTAAATCCACTCAGATTAATATACCCACAAATTTCAATAGCTGTTTCTATACCTTGCCCATCGATTATTGTTTTTTCATTGTCTTCACCAAAAATGTCAATATCTTTTTCTATACTAATATGTTCAAAATAAACATTGTTGTATACAAATATTGTATCTCCATCAAATGATGCATTTATCGCACTTTGAATAGTAGTATAATTCCCAGCACCACTACCACCAACATATAAAATATTACCATTTGAAACAAACGCAGAAGATTTCTTTAAGTTTTCAAAGGCAGATGATGGAACAATACTTAGAAAGATTAATAATATTATTACAATAATTAGGGTTTTAGTATATACGCCCTCTGATATATACATATCATTTTACCTCCCTCTCTTAAAATTATCATCTTTTATCAAATATTTAAAGTCTATTATGTATATTATCATAGATTATTAAAAAACACAACTAATAAAAATTATAGCTTTTAGATTAGAATCCAAAATAATATTATATTATTATAAAACTAAATAAATTCCTAGATGACAAATATTTATTTTAAATAAAATTCAGAACATTAATACTATTTAATAATATATTAAATTTCTTAAACCGAATGCAAATAAAAAATAAATTGAGTTAATATAGGTAAAAAATGTTGAATCAGAAACATTGGATAAAATTAGGAATACAAATCTGCAAACTTTACTTACAAAAGAAAAATAATCAAGAGGAGTTAACTAATCGTAGTTATAACAAAATATCATCAATTTACGATAAAAAATGGACAGATCATATGAATAAATTTTCAATAGAAATGGTTCAGAGAATCAAATTTCCTAACAGCGGTTCAGCAGTAGATCTAACTTGCGGTACTGGTTTTGTAACTAATTTAATTAGTAAAAATTTTACAGGAGAGGTCTTTGGTGTTGATATCTCAGAAGGTATGCTAGAAATAGCAAAGAAAAAATATGGTAAAAACTGTAAATTTATTAAACAAGATGTTCTTGATTTTTTAAAAAATCAACCTTCCGAAAGTATAGATTTAGTAACAAGTGCATGGGGGCTAGGTTTTTTAAAACCATATCAAGTAATAAAAGAAATTTCCAGAGTTTTAAAACCAAATGGAAAGCTAGCAATTATTGACAATAGTTTATTTACGGTATATGAAGTAGTTTTTTCAGGTTTATCAACTGTGGCTGAACACCCAAAATCAGTAATAAATATAATTAATGTTAGATGGCTTCCCACAAAAGGATCTATTATAAGAAGGATGAGATGGTCCGGTTTAAAAATATTATCCTCATGGAAAGGACAAAAGACATATTATGCAAAAAATGCTGAGGACGCGATAAATTTTTTAATTTCAACAGGTACTGCTGCTGGTTATCAATATTGTATTGACTATAAATATTCAGATATAATCAAAAAACGTTTTGGCGAAATATTTAAAAAATACTACGGTACAAAAGAAGGTATACCTATTACTCATCGATATATTGCAGCAATAGCAAAAAAACCTTAAATTTTTATTTATTTTCTAGTTTTTTTGTGTATCTATATATTTTAGGATATTGAGATTTTTTATCTAATTTTGATATTATTTTTTTACTTAAATTTTGAGATAATAGCAATAAATCGGAATCTATATCATTTGAAATTTACCCATTAAACAAAAGGCTCTTGGTCCAGGAAAATTATTTTCCATTTGGCTCTAAATTTGCTTATTTTTTCTTTTATTTTTTATTATTTAAATCTATAACTTTTTCATATATTTTTTCAAATTGCTCTACGACTGATTCCATAGAATGTCTTTTAATTAATTTTAAACTATTTTTACCCATATTTTTTCTAAGTTTTTCATCTGAAAGTATTTTAACAATAAAATCTGCCATTTGTTTACTGTTTTTAGGCTCAAATACAAAACCATTGTTGAAACTAGCAAGCTCAGGAAGAGCTCCACTATTAACTACTACAACTGGTAAACCTGTTGCTACTGCTTCCATAGTAACAATACTTTGTAACTCTGTTTCAGAGGGTATTGCAAATAAATCAGCAATAGAATAAATATTAGGATAATCTTTATAGTCTAAAAAATCAGTAAAAGTTGTATACTTTTCTACATCTAGTTGTTTAACAAGACTAATAAGCCAATTTTTATAATCCCCGCCTGAACCAACTAGTAAAAAATGAGCATCTATTTCTTTAATTACATCTGGTATTGCCTTTATCAAAACATCAAGGTTTTTCTCCTCGTTTATCCTACCTGCGAATAAAACAATATTTTTATCTGGTAAATTAAAAATTTTTCTAAGATATTCTCCATTATTGTTTGGATTGAAAATCTCTGTTTTTAATCCATTAGAAATAGGGATTATATCTGTTTCTAAACCTCTTTTGACATACATATCCAAACCTGTTTTTGTAGGTATTGTTGCCCCATCTAAGAGATTAAAAAAATATACTAGATATTTCCAAGAGTATTTCTCAAGTGTTTTGTATAATCTATATTTAAAAAATGGTGCTAACATATTCTGAGGTAAAATATGAATTGATCCAATAAGAGGTATATTGTATTTTTTTGCCCATATCATCGCACAAATAGAAATAGGATATGGGGAACACACGTTTATGACATCTGGTTTAAATTCTTTTATAATTTTTCTTACCTCAAATAAAGGAAATATTGAAAAATGATATTTACTGTTCATATAAAAAGGCAGTTTAAATGCTTTTATCCTATATATTGTAGTTTCATTGTCCTTTTCTACTATATTTCTATAAGAATATCCAGGTGCTATTATACCAACATTGTGACCTCGTTTTTTTAATCCTTGAGCTAAATTGTGTTGTGCTACTGCTCCTCCATCAATATTTGGATAATATGACTCTGTTGTGAGTAATATTTTCATAATTTTTCAAACCTTAATTCTACAAAAGGTATTATCCGCTAATAATTGATAAATATTTTTTTTTCTTCAATTAAAGAAAATTATTTTCATAAGATTTTTTACGACTTTGTACTAATGGTAAAAAAATTACCATTTATTTTTCTTTTTGTTCAAATATGCAGAAAAAAAATTTATGTAACATACTATTGATTTTTACTAGAGGTGTTTTATGGCAAAAAAAATAGTTGGAATTTTAATAATCGGGCTGTTGATTTCAACCATTTTTCCAGTTGTATGTTCTGTTAATCAACCAAAGCTTTCACCTAAAGTTGAAATTAAAATAAGAGGTGGATTTGGTGTTCAAGCAATTATTAAAAATATTGGTACAACAGATATTAATAATGCGGATATAGCAATTACTCTTGATGGTTCTAAGATTTTATGGGGAAAGCAAAAAGTTGGGGGAAAGATAAGCATTGATGCAGGAAAGACACACTACATGATAAGTCCAGTATTTGGATTTGGTATTACAAACATAGAAATAACTATTGATTCAACAACCCAGATGGCATCAGCAAAGGTTATGTTCTGCTTTATCTATGATGTCAAATAGACTCAAACATTTTTCTTTTTTTTGATTCTAGGTATTTGTTTTTTATCCCAAAAAATGTTTTATTATAGGATATATATACGGTAACTTTTGAAAAAATCTCTCAAAAAATTGTTTAAAATATAGATTTTGATTTGATGGTGTTTTAAGATATACTGAAATTAAGCAGATATCTGATAAATTATCTTGATTCTCTACTTTTAGGTTGCCTCGAAATTCGGAGTTTTTTTCATTTGGAGCTACAACAGATACTTCAATAGTTAATTTACCATCCTCTGGAGTTAAATTCTTTCCAGATTCTGGATTGAAAGACCAAACCCCCCAAGCTATTGAGGATTTATTTACAGTCCAATTTAAAAGTGATCCAGGGTCTCCAATATTTTGTATTTGAAAACTTCCGAATATCGTTTCACCTGGTTCTACATCAGGCCATACAAGACTTCCAAAACATTCTATATCAGGATCATCAGGTTTTGGCGGCACATATGGTGGAATATAATCGATTTTGAATACATCATTTTGATTTTGATTTGGATATGGATTAGTCCATTGCCAAACTGTGGTTTTATCTGGAGTTACTTCAAAAAATTTTCCAGTTACACCACCGCAAATGAGGGTATTACCGTCCTTTAGACGCAGTGCACCACCAAAAACAGGTGAATAAAAGGTTGTTGGAGGATCTGCTGTATAACTCCAAAGAAAATCCTCAGGTCCATATGCAGAACCAGGTTCAAGATAATATTCACCATTGGAATTAACAGGCGGAATAAATTCATCAACTGAAGAATATTGTCCACTAGGACGGTTATTACCATTATTAAAAACAAGAATATTACCTTCACCGGGATAACCTTGTTTTATCCATGTTGCATCATGTTGAAAAAATAATTTTTGATCACTAGCACTCCCGGCATCATAGGATTCTGGATTACCCCAGCGATATAATAGATCACCTCCTTTCCCACTGTTTCCACCAATATGACCTGCTGCTTCTTCTGTTGTCGTACTATGATCTATTACCCATACCTCATTGAAATTATGTACATCAATTAATATTTGATCAAATACTGGATTATAATCAACAGAATTTGTATGAAGCCAATCATAAACAAAAGTATCACCAAAATTAATATCAATCAACTCTGGGTGATCACCTACAACACCATAATTTGCCTTCAAAGGATCATAATCCTGAATAAGATGATCCCAAACATTCCACTCCCAGACAACCTCCCCACTTGTTGCTCCAGTTGGCTTTATCTCAATTATTTTATCAGGTGTAAAGGTGTTTCCTGGAATAGTATTTGGATTACGTCCCGCAGCAATAGCTTCAGTACGTGTTTTTGTTACCCAAACTATCATAAGAACATTTCCATTAGGTAGATTTTTAATATCGTGATGACAGGTACAACCATCAATTGTATATCTATAGTCCCAAGCTAACGTTCCATCCCATAAAATTTTTTGAACTCCACCTCCACCAGAAATTATTGGACGTAAAATTGTACCATTACCCAGCCAATACGCAGAGGTAAAAGGTCGATAAGAACTTACCCAAGTATGATTTATTGTACCAGTGTTATCGATTAAATAAGTTGTTCTACTGTCATAAGGGGCAAATAGTATCTGTCCATCAATCATACTTTCTATTTTTTCATTAACAGATATAAGTTTTTTAGAAGATGAAATATATGTAAAAGATGTACTTATCATTATAACGAGTATCAATAATAAAATTAATCTGGATTTCACGTCATGTTTCATAAATATCTTTTTTATTAATATTTCATTATGTATATATGTATATTGGAATATTAAATTTAAAGTGTTGAATTTTTTGTAAACCTTATAATAAAAAATTAGAATTGTTATTTGAAAAAGCATATAGAAATGTTAAAAACTTACATGAAAAAAAACGTATAAATTTAAAATAGATTAGTACATATCGACAAAAGGGGAGATAAAATTATGATAGAAGAAATTTTAGATTTATTAGGAGAAAAAATTCCTTTTACCGAGATTAGTTATATAAACGTAATATCAATGATTATTGTATTAATAGTTGGATATTTTGCAACGATTATTATTAGCAAATACATTAAAAAATCAATGTTAAGAGCAAAAATGTCTGAGATCCTTGCAGAGTTTGCACGTCGAATAGTTAAAATCATGCTTTTAATTTTTGTATTTGCCTTTGCTATTGGTTTTTTGGGAATTGATGCATTTGCAGGAATTTTAAGTTTATCTGTTGTTTCAGGTTTTATTTTAGGTTTTGCATTGCAAGATACTCTTGGGAATTTAGCAGCAGGTTTTATGCTTGCTGTTACAAAACCATTTAGGAAAGGAGATTTTGTTGAAATAGTAGGTGATTCTGGATCAATAGAAAACGTTGGGATTAGCATCACAACAATGACAACTATTGATAATAAAAAAATTATTATTCCTAATAGCAAGGTATATGGGAATCCGATGATAAATTATACTGCTTTAAATACTAGAATGATAGATATGAAAATTGGTATAAGTTATGGGGATGATATGGGTAAAGCAATTGCTGTTGTTATGGATGTTCTTATGAAAAATAATAAAGTCTTAAAGAATCCCTCTCCAAATGTAGCTGTTGCAAATCTTGGTGAGTCAAGTGTTGATATTCTTGTAAGACCTTGGGTAAATACCAGTGATTATTGGACTACTAAATGGGAACTTACTAAACAAATAAAAGAGGCATTTGATAAAAACAATATAATTATACCGTTTCCACAGCGTGATGTTCATTTGTTTCAAAATAAAATAAATACATCATAAATTTTTATTTTTTTTATTGAAATAAAGAATTTCATATAATAACATAAAAAATTTTTAATTATTCACTAAAAAGATTACTAAACATAGGTTAAAAGCTTGTAAATCTAGTTTTTTATAAAAATATACTTTAAAACATGGATTTTATAAATGAAAGATATATATCAAAATAAAATTTTGAGAAGGCAAAAAAAATGAAAAAACAAATATTAATAGTTGGATTAACGCTATTATTAACTGCTATTGGATTAACTGGTTGTTTAGGTGGTCAATACACTGATTATTTTAATGAAGAGTATGCATCAAATGAAAATACAATATTGAAGGTAACTACTCTTAATGGTCAAATTGAAATATACACCTGGGAGAATAACACAATTTCATTAAATGCAATAAAAAAATCTGGAATTAGTAGAGATGAACTAGATAATGTTGATATTAATGTTGATGAAAGTAGCAATATAATAAAAATTGATGTATTATATACTGGTCAAAGAATTACCCAACCCTCTGTAGATATGAATATAAAGATCCCAAATTATGTTACAGTTGATACTGTTACAACATCTAATGGAGCAATTATAATAGAAGATGTAAAAGGTAACATTACTGCAGATAGTTCCAACGGAGCAATAACAATTGATAATGTTGACGGTTTTGTAGCAGCAACCACAAGCAATGGTAGAATAGTAGTTACAGATTCATCTGGAATTAATAATTTACATTCATCTAATGGTATAATTAATGCTGAGATATATGACTTCCAACAGAATATCACTATAAGTACAAGTAATGGAAGAATTACTGTTTACATAAATCCTTTATTAAATGCTTATATTGAAATGGAAACATCTAATGGTCAGATTAACATAAACGGTATAACATTGAATTTAACAACAAATGAAGAAAAACATAAACAAGGATCTTTAGGTGAAGGTGGAAATAAAATCTACATAAAAACTTCTAATGGTGATATTAATCTTTACAAACTAGAAGTATAATTCTAACTCCGCTTCTTTAAAAAAATGTTTAACTTCTTTGTTTATTATAAGAAATATGATTATATTTATTAAAATATTATTAGGAAAAATATATAAAAGTATGTTTTTATATTAATATAAGGGAAAATGCATCGAAAATCAATATATATAAAATTATGTTTATTAACGATTCTTCTCGTAATACAACCTTTATGCCAAACAAACAACATCACCTTATTACAAGAGAGGATAATTCAGGCAGCAGGTGAGAATCTTGGTGAAGGCGTCTATGACCTTCTTATCATCGCGCCCAAGAGATTTTGTAATGAGCTTAAACCTTTTATAAAACATAAGGAAAAACTCGGTATCAATACGATTCTTGTTGATACAGATACAGTTTATCATCATATGTTTTGGCAGGGTCGAGACGCTGCTGAGAAAGTAAAGTATTTCATTAAAGCTGCGGTTGAAAACTGGAGCGTTAATTACGTACTACTTGTTGGTGGTCGACGTAACCAGGGTGGTAAAGAGTTGTGGTGGGTTCCGGTGCGTTACAGTTTTCTTGATCGTCCCTATGAGAATTATTTGGAACCAAAGTTTCTTTCAGATTTGTATTTCGCAGATTTATATAATGAGGATGGCAGTTTCTCTAGCTGGGATAACAACGACAACGGTGTTTTTGGTGAATGGCCAATTGGTCAGGTAGCTCTAGACCGTCCAGATTTAATTCCAGATGTGAGTCTAGGTAGACTTCCTTGTTTAAATGCTCGTGAGCTTCGTGTTGTTTTACGTAAAATAATACGTTATGAAAAGAGAGTGAGTATAAACGACTCTTGGTTTAAAACTATGGTTGTTGCAGCTGGTGATACATATCCTGGACGAACACCTTATTTCGACGGTGAGGTTTATACTCAGCAGGGCTTGGATTTAATGACAGATTTTCGTCCAGTTAAACTTTGGACCTCAGATGGTACTCTAAATAATGGTTTTGACATAGTTCGCGCTGTTAATCGTGGTTGTGGCTTTTTATGGTTATCAGGCCATGGTAATCCTAAAATTTGGGGCACACATCCACCAAATAATAATAAAACCTGGATTAATCTTCGTCTTCGTCAATTAATCTTTTTACATAACTGGTTCAAACTACCTGTGGTGATTACAGGCAGTGGTTGCTTCAATAGTATGTTTAATGTTAGTATTGGTAATCCACATTGGGTTTATGGTTTACCCACCCCGTTTTGTTTTAGTTGGGCTTTTATGACTAAGAGAATTGGTGGTAGTATCGCAACAATTGGTGCAACGGCTTTTAGCTACGAATCTCCAGATATTAGTCTTGGTTATGGTGGTATTGAAAGATTGGATTTACAATTTTTCTCAGAATATTCACAAAATAATACCTACATTTTAGGTGATATTTGGAGTAATTCGGTTGCACATGTTTATCAAGATAGCCCAATAGATTGGAATGATTCATCAAATAATGGATCTGCATTAGTGGTAAAGAATTTAGAACAGTGGATATTATTTGGTGATCCCAGTCTTAAAATCGGCGGATATGCTTAGAAATTGGAAAATTTAATCAAAAATCAGAAGGTTTCTACTTTTTACTTTAAAACCTATAGTATTCTGGATCTATAAAATAAACATGTTTCCTTTTTTCTTATTAAATAAAGGGGAATAATTCTGATAAAACCTGAACGTTAACTTTAATAAATATTAACTGGATAAGGATTATTAACAATAGTTAATTTAGGGGATAAAAAAATATGAAAAATAAAGTTTTAGGAATTTTTGTCTGCGTGCTTTTTATTGCAACAGTTGTTCCTGTCACTGCAACAACTAACCAACAAACATATGAATATACTAGACCCTTTTTTGATCGAACAACCGTTAGTACTCCACTGTCTGAAAAAATTGGACAACCTGTTTCGTCTTTATTATCAACAGTAAAGGATTTTGATCCATTGGATGACTATATCAATGTAACAGTTACTATCACTGAAATACGAGCACTCAAAACTATCGATATACTAACAGATCCTGATTTTTACGTCAAAATTACTATCAACGACCAGGTATTTACCAGCATTGTCTGGAAAAACATCAAATATTTAGAAGATTTGAACTGGTCTGCCTCCTGTGAAGTCCCAAAAAATGAGGAACTTGTTAATATAACCATAGCCCTGTATGATAAAGGTATTGGAGTTGATGTATTATGTGATATCAGCCCTGATGTCGGTTCATTTCAACAGCGTCGTACCGCAGAACTTACCTATAGTATCGCAGCAGGAATTTGGTGGGGTGATGATAACGGTTGGATAGACCCAAGTGGCATAGGACGATTAAGTGGTATTGATGATAACAGTTGTTACGAGGAAGATAGAGATTGTGAACTATGGTTTAATATAACGCAAACTGATTTTGATCAAGATGGTTTACCCTATTGGCTCGAGACAAACATCTATAATACAGATCCCACAGTAGATAATCGTGGGGATGATTCAGATGAGGATGAAATACCGATAGAGTGGGAACATATCTTTGGTTTATGGTATCAGGAATGGCGTGAGGAGTATCAAATGATCTGGGACCCATCTACTTGGGAGGATCATGCAAATATTGATTACGAACAAGACGGATTGACTAATATCGAGGAATACAAAACATGGCAATGGGAATCTGATCCATGGCAACTTGATATTTTCCTTGAAATTGATCAGATGGAAAAAGGTCCAAATGGTGAAGGTAGTACTATTCCACCGGAAACCTTTGATATTATTCGAGATTCACATGCAAGACACAACGTAGTCTGGCATGTTGATGACGGGCGTCTTGGTGGTGGAGAAATGATACCATACCAAGAAATCATCACTGATGGATACCTAAGTCAATCCTATTGGAGATATTTTATGCATCAGGATGCACAGACCTGGCGACGAGGTGTGTTCCGTTGGTGTATAGTTTCCTATAATTATTCCTGGGCAAAAGGATTTGTTTTCCTCTCAAAAATTGCTGGGAGCTATGCAGTGGATTGCATCTTCTTATCTACAAAATATATTGAGCAAAGAGTGAAACAATTTTTCTTTATTGGCGCTTGTTTCCGAGGTACATTTAATATGGAATTAAACCGCGCGTGTGTATATGCCGGTTCTATAATGCATGAAACAGGACATACATTAGCAATACACGCCCCAGGTTGTGATGCACCCGGTAGCGAATGGCCTTGGCAAAGAAATTTCTGGGTATATGCTCCATACAAGAGTGTCATGAATTACCGCTATATATACAATGGAATAAATGATTATTCAGATGGATCACGTGGGAAGAATGATTATAACGATTGGGCTGAAATGGATCTGACCTATTTCAATCCTTTTTCTAACTAAATAAAAAGATTAGTAATTTACATAAAAGGAAGAATATTCTAAGGTTTTAAACAGTAAAAAAAAAACGGTTTGTATCTGATTTAAACTCTTTCTTTTTTCTATTTTAATAAAATAAAACTCTTATAAAAAATTTATTTTCGTCAAATTTAAATGTGAAAAATCTGTTAAAGAAATAATTTATATATCTACAAAACAAAGGGTATTTAAAATGAAAACAGTAGAAAATATGCTAAAATCCGAATTTAATAAATTTCATGCAAAATTTAAAACTGTTTCAATTATTCATTTACAAGAATTACAAAAGGAGATTAACAGATGGAAACAAAAAAAATTGATTACTGAAAAATTTTTTAAACAGAATTTTAAAGAATTTATTTTCCAGCCACCTAAAACACTTTATAATGCAAGCTTTATTATTATCATTGGTATTCCACAAAAAATTACTTCTGTAATTTTTTTTCATAAAGGAAAACAATATCAGACAGTCATCCCACCAACATATATATATTCTAATTTAAGGTCTATTTGTAAGGAAATCTTATTAAAGATTTTACAGAAAAAAGGATTTTCCATCGATCGTGCAATACTGCCTTTAAAATTGCTTGCAGTAAGAAGTGGATTGGGACAATATGGTAAAAACAATATCTGTTATATCAAAGGAATGGGAAGTTTTACTCGATTAGAAGCATTTTATACAGATTACAAGTTTCCTAATGATAATTGGTATGAAAAAAAAATTATGAAATCATGTAAAACCTGTCTCCTTTGCAAAAATTCATGTCCAACTCACTGCATACCCGAGAGTCGATTTTTAATTCACGCAGACCATTGTCTCACAAATTTTAATGAAAACAAACAAGATTTTCCTAAATGGATTCCTATTCAATCTCATAACGCACTAGTGGGATGCATGCACTGTCAAATCGTATGTCCTCAAAATAAAAAATTTCTTCAAAGGGATGAAAATATCATCAATTTTTCAGAAAAAGAAACATCAATTATATTAAAAAAAACTCCTAAGAAAAACATTCAACCATCGCTTATGAAAAAATTAATAAATTTAAACTTAGATGAATACTATCCATTATTGGGAAGAAACATGAAGGCCCTAATGAATAAATAGTTAGGATGGAATTTAAATACATTTTTATTAATAAGTTAGTATGGATTTAATAGTAAAAATGAAGAATTTTCTTCTATTAATAGATTGTAACTTATTTTTAAATTCATAGAAGATATAGTAAAAAAAATATAAAAATTCCAGATATCAGTGTTATAATTCCAACTGCAACAGCATTTTTCCTAATCTTTATTTCAGATTCTGTAAGAGGTCGAATCTTGCCATCTTGTTTATATTTGTTTTCTATAGATTGACCTATGGACAATCCAAATGCTACACCTATAGCTGGCCCAATCCCAATAAATCCTGGATTATCAGTAACAATACTCAAAGGAATACCGATTAATGAAAAAATAACTATACCTATACCCATCCATATACCTACAAAATGACCTTCTGGATATTGCTTGATTTTGTTATTCATAATATGGAAAAAAAAGCTATGTATTTAAAATTATTTTTTTAAAAATAGAACAATTAAATAAATTTCTTTTTAATTTTTGATAAAAAGGATAAAAAAGATTTGGATTTCTTTTAATAAAAAAAATATATTTAGTAAGCTTATGACTTACATATACAAATATTTAAAATAAAATTTATAATATAACTAAATAAATTATTTAATTATAAATTACATTAGTAATTGTAGATGATAAAAAAAATAATTACAACTTGGATTTTAATACTAATTATTGGATCAGCTACCTTACCTTCTATCAATGGTTTTAATGAATTTGAAAATATTATAAATCCTAAAAAAGATGAATTTATTTTAAATGAAGGAAACACCAGCAAAATCAAGGGAGCAGATGGTCCACTTGGAGAATGGCCAAACTTCATCCCTATCGGTTTTATCACAGCACCTCATCCTGATTATCCTCAATACCAAACACACCTATATGGTGACTGGGGAGGTATTGTTGGAGAAGAGTTCATTTTTTTACAAGAAAATAAAATCAAACTTTTATATCATAGTTATCATGAAACATACATGACAGAAAGAATACACGAAGAAAATATACTTGATGATTGGACACTTGGATACGACCCAATAACCAAAATTAAATACACACCTCTTGTAAGTCCGGGGGGACAAAATCCAGGTCCTGCATGGGAACACACTGACACACCAGGTTACATTCAACACCCAATAACTGGTGAATATCTAATATACAACACTGTAAGACCAGGCACTAAGTATCTTCACCCAGAGTGGGAGGGTTTACCCGGATGGGAAGGTGCTATACAAGTTGCAACAAGTAGTACACCACCAGCAATAGGTGTTCCATTCAATCAAACCTATGAAAACATATTGGTTCCTGAATACTGGTGGGAACAGGGTTGGAATCAAAATGGAGAAATCAAAGGTGGACTATCAGAACCGACGCCAGTATGGAATCCACACATAGGAACACAAGGTAAGATAAGACTTTTTTACAGAGGATTACATGGTAGCGTAGGATCATATTGGTACTGGCGAATATCATATGCAGATAGTGAGGATGGAAAAACAGGTTGGGTAAAAAACCCTATACCGACATGGGACCCTTCAGACCCAAACAATCCTGCGCAACAATGGGCACCATTTAATGGGGCTTGGCAAGCACATTGCACAGGTGATATACGTGCTGATGGTGTTCATATGGTACTTATAGTCTCAAATCAAAATTATGCTGGTGGTGGAATTATAGCATATTATTGGTCTCCTGATTGGGGCGATACTTGGATTGGTCATCCTGATAATCCAATTATCATACCAGGAGAATTCCCAGATGGTGTACCATGGAATGGATTTCAACGAACACCCACCTTACTTATAGATGAGGATTATAATCGATATATTCTTGCTTACAACGCAGGATTGGATGTTAATCAATATTGGAAAAGACGTACGTATATTGCGGTTGCTTCACGTCCAACAATTAATAATAAACCAGATATACCTATGATTACAGGTCCAATAAATGGTAAAGTATGGACGTCTTATAATTATAATTTTATAGTTAATGATCCTGATAATGATAATGTTTTTTACTCAATTGATTGGGGTGATGGAACAACCTCGAATTGGATAGGACCATATCCCTCTGGTATTGAAGTTTCTGCGTCTCATACATGGTATACATCAGGCACTTATTCAGTAAAGGTAAAAGCAAAGGATATTTATAATGTTGAAAGTAATTGGTCAATACCACTTTCTATGGAGATTTTCGATCTAAGTCTTGAAATAATTGGTGGATTAGGTGTAAAAGTATATATTTGTAACAATGGTGAAACTAACGTTACAAATGTTAACTGGATGATTACGGTAAAAGGAGGATTTCTTAAATTCATTAATCTTATGGTAAATAATACAATTAGCAATATTCCCAAAGGAGAATCAGTTCCTGTGAGTACAGGATTATTTATAGGTCTAGGAAGTATTAAAATCACTGCAAAAGCAAATGATGTAGAAGAATCAAAAGTAGGCTTACAGCTAATTACGTATTCTCTTATTAAGAATTAAGTAATTATATTTATTTCATTTTCTTTTTTTCATTCATTATAAAAATATTCTATAAGATCTGATTTTTTCTGTTTAAATCCATAATACGTTTTATTGCTACAAAAGTAATATTCAATAGATGAAAAAAAAGTAAAACTAACCGCTGGAGGGATTATATAACCAGGGTTAAAAGCTCGTAATATATTTTTATTAAACGTCCTGTGGGATAAACGGCAAAGTTATGATTTTTACCCTATAAAAATAGAAAGATCATTGTGCAACATTTTGTAATAATAAATTGTTTATATCTTACTATTGTTGTAAAAAAATATCTGGGAAGTTTTATAAAAAGTTAATAGATTTCAATATGGAGAAGAGGGAGGTAAAAGATGAAAAAAGGATTATTTTTTAAAGGATTCGTTTTTGGAATAATAATATTGTTTCTTGGGGCAGGTGTCATGCCATCAATAGAAATAAAAGTTGTAAAAAGACATTTTTCAGAGTATATTAAAACAACTTTTAAAAACATTAAATCTCCTGGTTATATTCAGGATTTAATAGATAACGCATCAGATGGTGATACAATTTATATTCCAAATGGAACATATTATGAGAACATTGTGATTAACAAATCAATTAATCTAATTGGAGAAGATAAAAATACCACGATTATTGATGGCAGTGGAACAGAGGATGTCGTTTATATTTCTGCTGATTGTGTAAATATCAGTGGGTTTACGATTCAACAATCTGCTTATTTTGGTGCTGGAATAAAATTATGTTCATGCTACAATAACATCCTCGATAACATCATCACAAACAATTATAAATCAGGGATATATCTAGATCAATCTCACAATAACACCATCATTCACAACAATATCAAATACACCTGGGGATCTGGGATATATCTCAATGAATCAGGGATATATCTGGATGAATCTCACAATAACACCATCATTCACAACAATATCAAATACAACTGGGGATCTGGGATATATCTCAATGAATCTCACAGCAACATCATTATTGATAACATCATCACAAACAATTATGAATCAGGGATATATCTGGATGAATCTCGCAATAACCTCATCATTGGAAATAACATTATAAATAACGGTAAATGGTATTATGGTAGAAGTGGCTCTGGTTTATCTCTATATAATTCC
>Ga0209536_100008006_pt1 | contig 15939 bp, 14 predicted proteins | sample DeeMarSeWOR28_12_FD_187461 | JGI IMG/M metagenome (GOLD analysis project Ga0209536, IMG submission 187461) | Marine sediment microbial communities from White Oak River estuary, North Carolina - WOR-2-8_12 (SPAdes) (version 2) | ecosystem: Environmental > Aquatic > Marine > Intertidal zone >...
ATTTTCGCAATTCCAGGGAAACTCATTCCATGTGAAGGTAATGCCAAAACGCGATCCAACCGCCTCGAGCACCCGAATGCCTTCCGGGACGACCTCTTTACCGATACCATCGCCAGGTATGACTGCTATGTTGTGGGTTGACATAAATTATCTCCATATTTAATGTTCAGGGTTTAAAGGTTCAGGGTTATGTTGGTTCCAGGCCTAAATAGGTTTCAGGTGTCAGGAATGAGCTACGCAGGTGCTGAAACCTGACACCCGACACCTGAAACCTCAGCCTAGTATTTTAGATAACCTTTTCTTCTCTAAAGCGTTCGATTTCTCGACCGGAATAGTTGAGCCAACTAAGTATTTCCTCATTGTGTTCGCCCAATAATGGAGGTCTGAGATTTGCTTGAGCCGGGCTTTGAGAAAATTTGAAAGCAAACCCTAACTGCTGAATAACACCCTCAATTGGATGATCAAGTGTGAACATCATTTTTCTTGCCAAAACATTTTCATCGGCAAATACTTCACTAAGATTTAAAATGGGACCACACGGCAATTTGGCTTCCTCAAATAACTGCAGCCACTCATCCCGGTTTTTTTCGCGCATTTTTTCTTCCAATAGCGGCATGATTTCATTCCGATTGGCCACCCGTTTGGCATTGGTATCGAACCGGGGATCGTCAATCAACTCTTCGAGCCCGAGCAGCTTGCAGAACCTGGGATACATGACTTCATTGGTGGCCGCCACTTGGACATATTGCCCATCTTTGGTTTCAAAGGCTTTGGCCGGCACCCGGTGGATATGATCGAGTCCCCATCTGCCGGGATCTTTTTGGGTGACAAAATATTGCATGGCCATAATCGTCAAAAGAGAAACCATGGAATCGTACAAGGCGATGTCGATGTACTGGCCGGTTCCGCATCTAAGCTTTTGAATATAGGCCGCTTGAATTGCTATAATCGCATACAAAGCTGCGACGAGATCCGTGATCGGAATTCCAACCTTTACAGGAGAGCGATCTTTCTCGCCGGTAATGGACATAATGCCGGTCATTCCCTGAATAATAGGATCATACGCCCTTTTGTCACGGTAAGGGCCATACTGGCCAAAACCTGATATAGAACAGTAAATTAGACCCGGATTGTTCTGACTCAACATTTTGTAATCTATTCCCAGACGCTCAACCACTCCGGGTGTAAAGTTTTCGATTACCACATCGACTTTACCGGCTAACTTGTAAACAATCTCTTTTGCGCGTTGATCTTTTAGATTTAAAGTGATGGACTTTTTGTTGCGGTTCAAACTCAAAAAATAGCCGCTTTCGCCTCTTTCCAAAATAGGAGGCCAGCTGCGGCTTTCATCTCCGCTGGGCGGTTCGGCTTTGATGACCTCCGCTCCCAGATCTCCCAAAATCATGGTGGCAAAAGGTCCGGCCAGCACTCTGGTAAAATCGAGCACCTTTATACCTTCAAGCGGTTGCGTCATACAATAGTCTCCTTCATGTATTCGAGCAGGTATTTTTCGGCATATTTTCAGCCTGACAGAGTTAGTTAAAATTTTCGATTTGTCAGTTGTCCGTCGTCCGTTGTGATACAAGGACAACTGACAACGAACAACAAGCGACGGACATTGAGCGATTACGCTCAATTTGTTTTATTTTCGAAGATCAAACTTCCGTTTGAAAATGGAACGGGCAATCATGTTTAATTGGGCCTGGGAAGTTCCGCCGCCGATTTGGAACATACGAACATCTCTTAACATTCGCTCCAGCGGCATATCCTGTGAATAGCCGTAAGCTCCGAACATCTGAAGACTATCACTGACGACTTTAAAGCTTGCGTGACCGGTATAGGCCTTTGCCATGGAGGATTCGTCCATATAGGGGAGTTTCACATTATTCGGCAAATCCCTGGCATTGCAAGCAGCTTTGTATATCAACAAACGTGCGGCATTGAGTTCCATTTCAGCTTCGGCCATTATCCACTGTAAGCCTTGAAATTCAGAAATAGAGCGGCCGAATGCTTTGCGTTTTTTCATCCAGTCGATGGCAAGGTTGTGGGCCCCTTGAGCAAGTCCGAGAGCTACCGCGCTGGCTCCCACCCGTTGACCGTTGTAACCATACATTAGATTTTTAAACCCCTCCGAACCGTCACCGGGGACAACAACATTTTCTTCCGGTACTTCACAATCTTTAAAAATCAACTCCGTTTCCGGTATGCCTCTTAATCCTAAAGCTTTTTCCACCGTACCAAAAGTAAACCCGGGGGTACCTTTGTCTACCAATATACCACCGATACCGAGCTCTTTTCCGTCGTCGAAAAAGCGGACAAAAACCAGATTGGTCACCGAAACGCCACCACCGGTAATCCAGTGTTTGGTTCCGTTGATGACATATGTGTTTCCCTTTTTATCTGCCCTTGTTTGGAGGTCGGTGAGGGCCGTTCCGGCCTCCGGTTCCGTCATGGCAATGGCGGGTTTATCCCCGTTGTCTAAAATGCGATGCGCCACAAGTTTTCTCTGTTCATCCGTACCGAAAGCCATGACACAGCCTAGGGCTCCCATGTTGGTCTCAACAATGATGCGGGCTGTAACCCCACAATACTTTGCGGCAGTTTCAATTGCTAAAATCGCGTCAATGAGGGGTCTTTCCTGGCCGCCATATTCTGTTGGGATTGTCATGCCTAAAATATTTGCCTCACGCAGCAATTCAATATTCTCCCAGGGATATTCATGATTTTTATCCCAGCGGGACGCTTTGGCCGCGAATTCCTTTCTTCCCATCTCGTCGACAGTTTCAACAATTCGTCTTTGCTCATCACTAAGTTGAAAATCCATTTTTATTCCTCCCACAAGATTTCCTCAAATTTTTAGCGTCAAAATTGTCTTCAGAAAATTGGAATCCGAGTATGTATGAAAACCATTGGAGCGTCAAGTTTAAAACAGCTGCTTTAAATTTGCTTTCGGTTGTGTTACAAGGGTTTTTGAAAGTTCTGAATGATATATTAAAATTCAAGGAGGTGAACATGCGAGTAGTGAATGTTGGTGAAGTTGAAAAAGAAAGTTTTTCCGGTGCCCTTTTTACCGGATCGGATGTAACCCGACAAATTCTTTTACCGGATAGCCAGGAGTACAATTTCAATGTCGTCAATTTCGGCAAAGGGGTTCGTAACAAGTTTCATGCGCACGACCACGAGCAAATCCTGATTGTTATCGCCGGCAAAGGCATCATTGCCACCGAAACCGAACAACAGGAAATCACCGCAGGCGATATTGTGATTATACCTGCAAACGAAAAACACTGGCACGGCGCAACCGAGGACTCCGAGTTTTCTCACATTTATATCCATAGATTGGAAACCCAGTTGACCCAGTTGGAAGAATAATTCGCTTCGCTCATCGTAGGAATACTGGAATCGTAGAATACTGGAATATTGAAAATTTCTGCTCCGTCGCATTATATTAATATCCCAACATTGATGACTTCGTAAAAAGTCTCAAAATCGTCATGCCGGTCCCGGATCAAGTCCAGGATGACGGATCCGGCATCCATAAAATATTGAATATAGAGCTTTTAAGATAGATGGTGAATTGGTCGGCTGCATCCAGAGTGTTACGATCAAAAAATGATGAGCTACTAGGCGCTTAACAACATCATATCGACAATTTACTATTCGTATTTGTAATTTACGGTTTGTGATCTTTGTTGCCGTTGCTCGATGCTGGATGCTAGATACTCGATGATCTTACATGAGCATCCGAGCCATTACGTTATCCAGGATCGCGAATTGAACATCCAGTATCTTTATCTCTTGTGAAAATGTATAACACCGCTACTCCCACCAGACAGCCCACACACAACAGAAATGCCGCATTAAATGCATCCGGTCCCCGGGAAGCATCCGGGTAAAGTGTCTGCATTAGATTCCCCAGCCCCTGCAAGAAAACGGCCGGGCCGATCATGGTAAAAAAGTTAATGCCGGTCATTGCCGCACCGGCCATTTCTATGGGCATGAGATCCTTGATATGAGGATACATCAGAAGCCCGCCACTTGAAAAAAAACCAAACCCTAAGAACATAAGCGCCATCACGATCAGCGTTGTTGCAGGGGGAATTGTCGAAAAGGCAAATGTAATCACAATCAGGACGATTAGACTGAAAAAAATTATCCATTTTCGGTTTCTAAAAACTCTATCAGAGATCACCCCACAGAACGGACCACCGACTAATAAACCTATATTCATCAAAAAAATCAAATTGCCAGCGTTCACCGCAGAGTAACCCATCACTTCAATAAGATACGGTCCGGCCCAAAGGGCTTGAAATGCCGCAAATACGCCATAGCGAACAAAGGTGGATACTGAAATAATCCAGTAGTCCCCTTGCTTTAATAGAAGTATTAAGTTATCAATGGCCTGATGAAAGCTGGTGGTGGCCATTGTGCCGGAAGATACAGTTCTTATTTCTTGAGGCTTATCGCGCACAATAACGTAAAGCATAAAGGTTAAAAACAGATTGATACCAGCGATGAATTGAAAACTGTGTCGCCACCCCATTTGTTCAACTAAAAGCACCAACGGTGTCGTTGCAACGATGTTGCCCAAGGTGCCGATCGAAAATACAACTCCTGAGAGGGTGGCAAAGATGAGCGGGTTAAACCAATCCGATATAAGTTTCAGAGTCCCCATCAAATTACAGGCCATCCCGACACCGAGAAGAATGCGACCGATCAAACCGAGACCCAGCGAATCGGCCCATGAATAAATAAATGCACCAAGGATTCCCACTAACGACAGTACGGTCATCATCCGCCGTGCTCCGATCTTATCCAGAAGAAGACTGAGGGGAATTTGGGTTAGGGCGAAGGCATAAAAAAATGAAGCCGACATCAATCCCAACCCTTCTGTATCGAGAGATAGATCATGAATCAGTTGGGGAGCAATAACGGCATTAGATGTCCGGTAAAACTGAGAAAGGAAAAAATGCGAAGAAGTGATGGCAAATATACTCCAGCGAAGAGACATAATAATTTTAGCAATTAAAGACTTGAATCCTTTCTAAACGTTTGATTAGTATAGGGACATCTAATAAGGCTTATGTCAAGAGAAATATTTCACTGATCAGAAGCTTACCAAAGCAGTTAAGAGGCTTTGGTGATCGGATTTAAACTCAACGAAAGGAATCATCCCATGGCTGAAATTAGCTTTCATGGTGTATTTCCCCCAATTACGACTCCCTTCATAGATGGTAAAGTCGCACACGACAAACTTGAGTCCAATATTGAACAATTGAGCAAGACTGGACTGAAAGGGATTGTCGTGCTTGGTTCTAATGGAGAATACGTTTATTTATCCGAAGAAGAAAAAAGGAAAGTACTCGAAACCGCTGTAACGGCTGCACCTAAAGATATGTTTGTCATAGCGGGAACAGGGTGTGAGTCTACTGAAGAGACGATAAAGCTAACCAATGACTGTGCAAAACTTGGCGCCCACGCTGCGTTAGTAATAACGCCGCATTATTACGGCGGGGAAATGAGTGATTCAACCCTGATAAAACATTTTACAGTCGTTGCCGATAATTCTTCGATTCCTATTTTATTATACAATGTTCCCAAATTTACACATATAAATGTGACAGCCAGGGTGGTATCGGAGTTATCACAGCAACCAAATATTTTAGGTATCAAAGAAAGCTCAGGCAATGTGAATCTACTCGGCCAGTATATAAATAACGTTAGCGAAAACTTTAACGTAATGGTCGGTACCGCAGGCGTATTATTTGGAGGATTGAGCATTGGGTGTGTTGGTGGAATCCTTGCACTGGCCAACGTTGCGCCGGAGCAATGTGTAAAAATTTTTGATCTTGTGAATAAAGGTAAATTTGAAGCAGCGAAAAATTTACAACTAAAGATGATCCCGGTCAACAACGCGGTTACGGCCATATACGGTGTTCCCGGTTTGAAAGCTGCGATGGACCTGCTGGGATATTTTGGTGGTGAGCCCAGACTTCCATTATTGCCTTGTTCAGAAAAGGAAAAGTCTGAGATTAGCGAAATACTAAAGAAGGCTGAGCTTTTGTAATAATCGGCATGAAATCAGAGAAGAATAAAATTCTCACCATCAGCATCATTTACGCAATTGCGATCATAATGAATGTATGGGGTATGGGAATTATGGGGTGGAAATATTAGAGCTGGGTTATCAAATTTTAATATCGATTCTTTGATAGGCTTGATAACCATTGTTGTTTGATAGTTCTAACCATCTCAAATATTCTTGGAGACTAGCTTGTACCGTATCCTCTCTTTTTTTGACGTTAAGCGGAGAGCTTAAATCAAGATATTTAATTAACAATCTTTTTGCTTTATTGCTAAAACCAAAAATATGGGCTGAAGCTTGAATCTTTTGTGCGCCCGAAAAATTTGTAACATTTTTGCCAAACAGATACAGTCCAAATTTCAGGCGATTTGTTGCACTTTCAGCGACTTCAATTGAGGTATCTTTCATTAGGATGACGTAGGCATCATTATTTTTGAAAATTAAATCTTTTCCTCTCCTGAAGTTATCTTCAACAATTTCATCGACTTCATTTTTGTAACTGTTTTGTAAAGAGATATTTAGCTTGATCGCTGCAAATGGAATTTTGCGGCTTTCGAAATTTTCATAAACCCTAGTGGCTTGGGAAAAGATGTGACTATTTGTGACTAAAAGATTCATTATCTATAGAATATTCAATATTTTATAATTAGCACAGCAAATACAGTGCCAAGATATGAATTTAAAAATCGCCCAAAACATAGTCTGTCCTTTATGGTTAATCTATTGATTTTTATTTAGATCCAGTTCGTCGATATCATATTTCCAAAGATTGTTTCTTGTATAAAATCTTGCTAATTGTGAATTTGATTCCAGAATCTCTGGTAAAAATATTTCCTACATGCGCAAAAATTTATGAACATTGAATCAGTTTTCATTGTAGTAAATGTTTCATCATAATATCCATCATCTCTATCCAGACGTCCTTGCCGGTGGAGAGCTCATCGATAATTAAATGGTGTATTTTCCCAGGCTCAGCGGTTTTTTCTTTTTGTACGATGTGAAATGCCCATTGATCAAGTTCTTGTTTTTCAACCATTTTCTTCAATCTTTTGAACGATACAATTTCATCTTTTATATCGATAAAAATTACAGTGGGAACATTTATTTTTAGGCTCATATTTTGGTGAAAATGCTTATAGGATTCAAAAAGCGCATTGTACGCAGCCATGGGAGTCCCATCATTTGACTGGTAGGACATCAATGTGAAACTTGGAATGGTAAGCCTAGGGAAGGGAGATAGTAATCTAAGCAAATAATTTCTTAAATGCATTTTAAGGGCTGGAGCAAAAAGAATCATCCTGTCAAATTTTACCTCTGGCCGTGAAGCAAAAAGATCGAGTCCAATCAATCCACCCAAAGAATACCCGACGAAGAACAAGGGAACGGCTCTGTGATCACTCCTATTTTTGGCAACATTATATGCCTTGTATATTTCATCTATCCATAATTGGTAGGATACCTTTTTAAATGATTCAAGCCGGACTTTAGCCGTGTCAATACTATCAAGGTGGGAATAATTATCTCCATGGCCATGTAAGGATAAATTTAACGCGTCAATCCCGCAATCTGTCAGCCTTGTTATTATGGATTTCATTTTGTCAGGTCGCAAATTGAGTCCGTGAATGACCAATGCAATTGCCCTGACATCCTGCGAAGCGTTGCTGTAAAACCAACGAATCGAATAATCTTCAGAGGATGGTATTAGTTTATCCGCAGGGGCGTCTTGAATTATTAAATCTATCTCCGAAGCCTGCGGGCGGCCTTTTGGGTTTTCCGGGCGTATTCTTGCAAAACAATTACCACTTGAAATAACCGAAACCAATGCTATAAAAAAAAGTACATTAAAATTAAACTGTAGAAATTTCATTGTTTTTTGCCATTGGTCGCATAGTAATCTGATATTTTTTTTCTGATTTTTAAAGAAAAGTCAACATACATCTATTTTCCAGTCTCCAGGATCGGGCATCGTGGACCGGGTGCTCCATACTCAATCCCCAAAACCTATCGTATTGACTTTAGGTTTGATTTCTTGATAAAAATACCAACTTTAACGGAAAAAACTGAAAATAGAACCAAAAAGGGTTTACTTCGATTTGAAACCTAAGACCACTGCAACGCTTTGGCAATGATTGCCATCATTCTTCGAGATTTAGTGAACCAATAAACATCACGCGAGGAGGATAATCAATGAAACGATTTCACGACGTGTCAGTCACCCTCATATTTGCTATCATAACTCTTGTTGCCTTCTTGAATATTACTCCAGCTTATGCTCAACAAGCTAACCGCGCCGCTGAAAGCCAGATTATCTTTCAGTGGGCGTTTGGCTCAATAAAAAATACGTCCCGCGGGCCTCAATTTGAAGTCATCACTCGTGACACCGCAATGAAAACCGGTGACCAAATTAAGTTTTATATAAAAGTTAAAAACAATTGTTTTGTTTATCTAATTTACCAAAGTTCACAGGGCGACTTGAGCGTGCTATTTCCGTATCGATTTAAAATGATGGCCAAAGACTACCAGACTTCCAGACACTATTATATACCCAAAGGAGAGCAGTGGTTTGAGTTAGACGAATTTACCGGAACGGAAAGATTTTATCTGCTGGCATCTGCTGAACGCCTATATGATCTGGAGGCTCTTGTAAACCAGTATGAAAGCGCTGATAAAGTCAAAAAAACAGGACTTGGCCAAAAAGCTATTGGAGAAATTCGTAAGTTAAGAAAACAGCATCGTAAATTTAAAGCCTATGCTGAAAAGCCGGTAACCATTATTGGTAACATGCGGGGCACCGAAAAAACAAAAGCCGTCGGTCTGAATGATCTGGCCGATTATGCAGTAGAGATATCAGCGAAAATTTTCTTCAGCAGGACCTTTACGATTGACCACAAGTAATAAAAGAAAACTCCGAATTCTTCTTTTACTATTACTCGGCTCATTTTTAGCCGTCCATCTCTGTTTTGGGCTTTTGCCGAATGTATTTGAGATATGGAATGCTCAGGCGGTAGATCAGCTATTTGTCCTTCGATCTTTTTCTGAAAGATTTCAACCTTTATATGATAACACCGTCGTCCATGTAGACCTTAATAATAGCAGTATCCAACGCCTCAATAAACTCTATTTTGATCGATCCCATTATGCCCGAGTGATCCGAAATCTGGCGTCCATGGGTGTATCCGCCCAGGTATTTGATTTCATCTTTGCTTCGAGGAAATCCAAACAAGAAGATAACGCCTTAATCGATGCCACCAGTGAGGCAGCCCATGTTTATTTTGGTCTGGCGTTTGAATTGTGGGGGCACGAAAAAGAGCACCGAAAACAGCCGGTGTATTCGGAAAGTGTCCTTTATCTCGATCGGACGAAATGGAATGTTTCGGTGGATGGAGATCCTAACACACTATATACGGGCGAAAATCCATTGATCACCTTTGCCGATCTGGCATCCGCATCCCGAGGGCTGGGTTCTCTGAGTGTAAAATTTGACCGCGATGGTGTTCTGCGCCGGGTTCCTCTGCTTGTGCGTTATAAAGAATCTTATTATCCGCTGTTGCCTTTCAAGGTCATCTGCAATTATCTTAATATTGCGCCAAAAGATGTCCTTCTCAAACCCGGAAAACATATTGTTTTGCGCAATGCCAAAAAGCCAGGAGATGAAAGTCCCCATGATATTGTGATACCCATTGACAAAAAAGGAAATATGATCATCAATTATATCGGGCCATGGGAGCGCATGGATCATTACAATTTTGCGGATATTTACCTGGCTTCCGATGATCGTGATGAACTGGAAATGTGGGCAGAAGAGTTGAAGGGAAAGATAATCATTGTTTCAGATGTTTCCACAGGGTCTACCGATGTCGGACCGGTTCCAACGGATGCCAACTACCCCTTGAGTGGTGCCCATGCCAACATCATCCATAGCATCTTGACCGAATCCTTTCTCAGAGAACTATCCGCCTGGGAAATGGTTATAGTTGAATTGCTGCTCATGGCCGCTTTGCTGGTGTTATCATTTCGATTCTCCTCTCTGCACTTTTCTCTCGGCACGATTTTAGTGGTAACTACCTTTATTGGTTCCGTGGGAGTGAGCTTCTTTTTCCACAATATCATTTTGCACATTGGCCGCCCGTTGCTGATAATTACTTTTGCTCTGATTTCGATTAATGTGTATCGATACATCGACGAAGAGAAAGAGAAAATAGCGATTGTTCGTCAACGGGATTTTATTCGCGATACATTCGGTCGCTACATGAGCGGTGAGGTTGTAGAAGAACTGCTTGGTTCCCCTGGAGGCTTGAAAATGAGCGGTGAAATTCGCGAGGTTACGTTTCTAGTTTCTGATTTACGAGGTTTCACCGTCCTGACATCCAGATTGTCTCCCCATGAAATCATCGAAGTTATTAATCGCTACTTTGAGCACATGGTCGAGGTAATTGCGCAATATCGGGGTGTTGTCAATGAGTTTCAGGGAGACGGCATTCTGGTTTTTTTCGGAGCACCCTTGCAGGCCGCAGACGATCCTGAGCGAGCCGTTGCATGTGCCATTGAGATGCAAAATGCGATGGTAAAGTTTAATGACGTCCAGCGTCGTCTTAATCTACCCGACCTGGCCATGGGTATCGGAATTAATACCGGAGAAGTGGTAGTCGGAAATATCGGATCTGAAAGACGAGCAGCTTATGGTGCCGTTGGCAGCCCCATCAATATTGCCTATCGCATTGAGTCGTATACCGTAGGCGGACAAATCCTGATCAGTCCCGGCACTTATGAGAAAATGAAATCCACAGTGCAAGCCAAGGCCACAAAGCAAGTTCAATTCAAGGGCATCGATCATCCGTTGAATTTATATGATGTTGTCGGTCTAGGTGGAAAATACAACGTCAAGGTAACTGAAAAAAAGATGGAAACTTTGACCCGGCTTGATCTTCCGTTGCCGATTGAATGCTTTTTGTTGGAAGGCAAAACCATCTCCCAAGCAGCCATTTCAGGTCAAATTCTCCAACTTGGTGAAACGATTGTCGAGGCACATTTAACCCAAAAGGTAGAGACCCATGCCAATTTAAAAATATTAATGGCTCCAACGGAAACCTCCGGTCTTTCTGAAGTATATGCAAAGGTGCTTCCAACTGAAGAGTCCGATAAACTATTATCGCATGATACAGTGCACCTTCAATTCACCTGGTTGCCGGAGGAAGTGAAAGCGTTTTTGGAAAAAAGGCGGCACGGAGTTTGAGCATCGGAAAGAAATAATACTGAAATGCTCAAAACCTTTTCTGGCAGATTGGCAGGCTAGTAAAACGGCCATCCTTTTTGAAGGAGGGCTTATGTCAAAAGAAGCTATAGAATTATTATCCCGTTACCTGCAAATCGACACAACCAACCCACCAGGAAATGAGTTGAAGGGAGTGGCATTTTTTGCAAATATTCTCGATAAAGAGCGGGTAGATTACAAAATTTATGAAGCCACCCCGGGACGTCAATCTATCAAAGCCACCATCCCCGGCACCGGTGAAAAAGGGCCTATTATGCTACTCAACCACATCGACGTTGTCCCTGTGCAAGCCGATCAATGGAGTTTTAATCCTTTCAGCGGTGAGGTCAAAGACGGTTTTATCCATGGTCGCGACCTCATTTTCCTGGCCGCTGCCGATGAAGAGGCAGGAGGTAAGAACGGTGTTGAGTATCTTCTCGAAAACTATCCGGATGATTTTAAGGTGGATTTTGTTCTTAACGAAGGCGGCTATGGTATTAATGATATATTGCTTACCCGGCCGGTTTTTATGATCTCTACGGCTGAAAAAGGTCTTTGTTGGCTTAAACTTACCCGGACGGGGGCTCCGGGCCATGGCATTGATGAGAGGGTCTCGGAAGAAAATATGATAAAGGGCACGGAGGTTTACACGGCGATTGTCAAGAAACTTTGTGGCATTTAGCTTCGAAAATTAGTTATCAGTTGCCGGCAACTGGCGACAAGTAGCCGGCGACCAGCAGCCAAAAGATGCGTGTTTTCAACCAGTTTTAGGTGATTCTGTCTTCTCTTACCAGACGTCTAACATTCGGAACTTCCAGATTGGCGGCGTCAATCCGCCAGTCGCCGCTTGCATCCTGCTGGCCGGTAAGCCGTCCGGTTTTTAACCACTCCGTCACGCCCTTCTCGGTCAGGTAGGTTATATCAGCGAATTCAGCAATGGAATATGCTCTTTTGGCTACGGCCGGCTTTTTATCTTCTCCTGCCGTTGGTTTCTTTGTTTTAGCAGCGGCTTTTTTAGGCGCAGGTTTTGCGGGCTTCTTTTTTGCTGATGGCTTATTGTTTTTAGAAGCTTTTGCTACCGCTTTCACCTTAAGTTGACTGGGATCGATCATCCACTTTCCCGACTTTTTAACCGCTTTGATTTTTCCATCACGAATCAGCTTGGAAACAGTTGATGCGGGTATACCTGTCTTTGTTGAAAATTCACTAGAGGTCAACATTTCGCTTTTTTTCGCCATCCCTTTTCCTTTCATTTAAATTAAATGATTCTTTAAACAATACGGATCTGAAATGTCATACATTTGTATTTTAAAAACAGCATTTAAGATACACCCCCCGACGGGCAGCTTTCCACTATCAATATGAAAATTTACATTCTGAAAATTTTATGTCAAGGGGAAAAATATGGAGTCTTGTTCGACTGCCAGATCTAAACATCCTGAATTACATCTGGGTCAGCCCCGACAGTCTCAGCGGGTATCCTCCGCAAACCAAATATCGTTCGAATACCTTATTTGCCGGCATCTATCCGGTGGCACTGGATTATTACGCGAGCAAGAATATACCCTATCCACTAGGCGGTAGTTATGAAGACGAGCATAACCCGGATTCATACTCCGGTCTCATCAACCACTTTAGCCTACTTCACCTCAACTGATTTTATGTGTCTTTCTCTACCCCTTTATAAAATGCTAGGTAATTTTTTTCTTATGCCCGAGCGAAAATACCGCAGTTGGAGGTAAAACGAGCCAAAGCATCCAATTTTTCCTTGGCAGCCCCGGAATCAATGGCGTGCTCAGCTCTTTTGATTCCGTCTTTTAAATTGCTGTCCAGGCCGGCTGCAACAAAAGCGGCTGCCGCGTTGAGCACGACCATATCCCTTTTGGGTCCAGGTTCTCCGCTAAGAATCGTATCGATAATCCGGGAATTTTTGCGGGCATCACCGCCGGCAAGGTCCTTAAGGTCCGCTTTTTTAAAGCCATAATCTTCCGGATTTAATTGAAACGATTTTAAATCGCCGTTTTTAAGATACGAAATTTGCGTCGGTCCACAAATACTGATTTCGTCAAAGGTTCCTTCTCCATAAACCACAAACGCCTGAGTAGCTCCCAGGTTTTTAAGTACCCGGGCCATTTTTGCGGTCAACGATGAATCATATACTCCAAGTACATGGGCCGAAGAATTGGCGGGATTCGCCAAGGGAGCAATCAGATTAAAAATGGTGCGAATACCCATCTCTGCCCGAATACCGTCGACATGTCTCATAATCCCGTGAAAAAGTGGCGCAAATAAGAAACCAATACCAACTTCTTCAATACATTTTTCCACATCGGTGCGAGAAATATCCAGCTTTATTCCTAAGTTTTCCAATACATCCGCGGCACCGAAATATCTGGACCTTGCCCAATTGCCCTGCCGAACAACTTTTATACCGCCTCCGGCAACGACAAATATGGTTGCCGTTGAAACGTTGAACGTGTTGGTACCGGTTTCCATTGACTCGCTGGTTGCCAGGATGGTCTCCTCCTCCACATTAATATCATCTCGATCGAGGTTAATCAGATGATTGTTTACATCCAATCTTACGACCTTAGTTTTCAATGCCTTTGCGGCACCGGTAATTTCTTCAATGGTTTCTCCTTTCATCCGCAAGGCGGTGACAAAGGAACCTACCTGAGAGGCTGTCGCCTTTCCTTCCAATACCTCCAGCATGGCTTTTTCCATCGAAGCTTCTGATAAGTCTTGTCCCATGACGACTTTTTTGATGGCTTCTTTGATCATTTTTCTCCTCCTTTTTTTAAAACTAAAAAAGCCGTGGGATCTATGCCCCACGGCTTTACAAAATAAAAAAGCCGTGGGACCTTTGGAAGATGATCCCACGGCTCTTAGCTTAAATTATTTAGCTCATGGTGGGTACACCTTCCCAACGGAGCTGCACCACCACCAGCTACAAAGTGATACAATTTGAATTTTTTGCACCAATATGTTCATGATTATTTTCTTAAAAAAAACATTACAATAAGTCAAGAAATTTTTTTAATGATCACTTTGATAGAAAACAAAATTTTTGATACCCTATAAACATGGAAAAACGAGTAAACTACAGTCGAAAGGGATAGGAACAAAGCAGTGCGAATCATTTTCTTTGCCGGAAAAGGCGGGGTCGGGAAAACCTCTGTGGCGGCCGCCACCGGTATAAAGGCTTCTGAGATGGGTCACAGGACGGTCATTATGTCACTGGACATTGCCCACAGCCTGTCAGACATATTTGATATCGGAAAAGACCTGCTGGATCAGAATAAGGGCCAACCAATTAAAATCAACAAAAAATTATGGATCCAGGAATTGGATATCCAGGAAGAGATAAAAACCTATTGGGGAGATATTCATAAATACCTTTCCAGTTTGCTGAATACAACCGGCCTGGATGAAGTTTTGGCTGAAGAATTGGCCATTTTGCCCGGCATGGAAGAAGTTAGCCTGCTGCTTTACATCAATAAGTATGTTCACGAAAAAAAATTTGATGTGATTTTACTTGATTGTGCACCCACAGGTGAGTCGCTTCGATTCATCAGTATACCGACGACCTTGGAGTGGTATATGAAAAAAATATTTAAATTGGAGCGAACGGTTGTCAAGTATGTTCGGCCCGTGGCAAAACGTGTGTATGATGTACCGCTTCCCGGCGAAGATTATTTTCAGGCCATTGAGGATCTATTTGAACGCTTGAGAGGTGTGGATCAAATTTTAATGGATCCCCAGGTAACTACCGTGCGTCTGGTTACCAATCCTGAAAAAGTTGTGTTAAAAGAAACCCAGAGAGCGTTCATGTATTTTTGTCTTTATAAAATGAATATCGATGCCATTATCATGAACCGAATTTTGCCGGAAAATTTAACTGATTCCTATTTTGAAGACTGGTTGAATGGTCAAAAGCAGCGGCTTGATGAGGCCAAGGATTATTTCAATCCAATTCCCATCTTTCCCGTCAACCAGTTCAAGGGTGAAATAATTGGGTATAACAATCTTAAGCAATTGTCCGATCAACTCTATGGAAAACAAAATCCGCTGAAACGATTTTTTAAAGAGGATCCCTATGAACTGACCAAAAAAGATGGCGGTTACCGTCTAAAACTCAAGCTCCCGTTTATTGTGAAAAAAGATGTCGAGCTCAATAAATTCATCGATGAACTCGTCGTGCGCATCGGTGGTTTTAAGCGACACATTTTGCTTCCCAGGCGAGTGGCATCTTTAAATTCGGTGAAAGCCAAATTAGAGGAGCAGTATTTACATATTTATTTTGAAGGAGAAAATCATGGCCGAAAAAAAGACTAAGGACCAAGATATTGTTTGCCCCATAGGCAAATTTTTCGTTGATTTGGACAAAGCCTTTGGCAAAGATTCCGACTTTGACAAACACATGACACAATCCCGAATCGAGTTTTTAAAAGCCATTCGGTCTCTGGTCGATGAGCGTATTGAAACCCTTGAAAAAAAGCCATCCGCCAAGGGAAAGAAAAGGATGACGAAGATCAAAGTTGAGTAGAAGCAGTTTTAAAACATCTCCTCTATATTGCCTGCGTTGAATATTTTTTGTGTATCG
>Ga0209536_100008007_pt1 | contig 15936 bp, 19 predicted proteins | sample DeeMarSeWOR28_12_FD_187461 | JGI IMG/M metagenome (GOLD analysis project Ga0209536, IMG submission 187461) | Marine sediment microbial communities from White Oak River estuary, North Carolina - WOR-2-8_12 (SPAdes) (version 2) | ecosystem: Environmental > Aquatic > Marine > Intertidal zone >...
CCTGGACGGGGAGTTGACACCGGAGGTTCAGTCTGCGGTCCGCACTCATTTGAAGGACTGTGCTCCGTGTTTCCAGCTGTATGGGTTCGAGGGGTCCTACCTGGCATTCCTGCGAGCCCGTTCGCAGGCACGCCAGGCTCCCGAGAAGTTGAAGAAGCGCATATTTGAGCAAGTACTCTTCGACCGGGGCGCTGCGGATCCGGAGTGAACCCGGGAGTCGCGGCCGCGTTGGCTTGCAGCCTGGCGTTGCTCGGTCGCGCGCTGGGCTGGCTCACCCTCGCCGGCGGCGCCGCCGCTGCCGCCGTGGGTACGGCGGTCTTCGCCGGTGGCGGTCCGGCAGCTGCAATCCTACTCGCCTCCTTTTTCGTCTCCGGCAGTCTGCTCACGAAGTTCTCTCACACCAGAGGCAGTCGCGATCGACTCGACCTGCAACCTGGCGGCCGCCGTGCGCGACAGGTGATCGCCAACGGCAGCTGGGCCGCAATCGGCGCTGTGCTGATTCCAGGGTGGGAGGGCGGTTGGCCGCTGTTGGCAGGCGCGTTGGCCGCGGCCCAGGCAGATACCTGGGCTACCGAGTTGGGGGCGTTCTCGCACAGGCCGCCGCGTCTGCTATCCACGGGTGGGGTGGTAGCGCCAGGGACCTCAGGGGGAATCACCCCAGTGGGAACCGCGGGAGGAACTGCCGGGGCCGCCGCGTTGGCGGCGCTGGGCGGGGTGGTGGGCCTGCCCGAAACGGTGGTGACGGCTGCGTGCGCGGGAGGTGTGGTGGGCATGATGCTGGATTCGCTGCTGGGAGCGACGGTCCAGGCCAGCTACCACTGTGAATGCTGTGACGCCACCGCCGAGACGGCGTTGCACGAGTGCGGCCGAACCCTGGCACTGAAGCGGGGTTGGACGTGGGTCGACAACGACGTCGTCAATCTCATGGCGACCGGCTCGGGCGGTGTTGTGGCGGTTGTGTTATGGGTGCTGTTGTGAGGGGAGCGGGGAGCGGGGTGCGGTGGTGAAAGCGCCGGTGCGTCGCTGCCGGCTGATTTAGCGGTTACGGTGGCGTTCGCAAGAACAGGAGTCGTTTTATGAATAGCAGCGTCAGACCTGCGATCGCGGAATTCCTGGGCACGTTGGGACTCGTGTTCATCGGCGCCGGTGCAATCGTGGTGAACGCCTGGACCAACAACGCGCTCGGTCTTTTGGGGGTCGGACTGGCTGTCTCGCTGGCATACGCGACGATGGTCACAACGACCATGGCCATATCGGGGGGTCACATCAACCCTGCGGTTACCGTCGCCCTTTGGGTGGCGCGGAAGATCGATGCGGCACGCGCCGGTAGCTACGTAGTGGCCCAACTCTCCGGCGCGGTGGTTGCGGCGCTGTTGGTGCGACTGCTGTTGCCGGCGCCTGCCGTCGAGGCCACCAGCCTGGGAACGCCCAAGATCGCAAACGACGTGACGATGTTACAGGCCGTCGCAGCGGAGGCGTTGCTGACGCTGCTGCTGGTGAGCGCGGTCTTCGGCACCATCGTTTCACGTGAAGCGCCCAAGGTCGGCGGCTTTGGAGTCGGGCTGGTCCAGCTCTGCGCGGTGCTCGTGGTGGGACCGCTGACCGGTGCGGCCCTCAATCCCGCCAGGGCTCTGGGGCCAGCACTCGTGTCGCTGGATTTCGAGGGGCACATAGCCTACTGGGCCGGACCGCTGCTCGGGGGGCTGGTCGCAGGGTGGCTGTGGTGGAAGGTGCTGCTGCCGGCCGCGGACTTGGAACGCCCGCACGGCTGACCGATCAGCTTTCCTGCTTCACCCGCCACGCCAGCGAAACCGCATACACGACAACTACGACTGCCGTGATCACGTAGGCCACGACCATGTAGGCACCGTTGTCAGGATACTGCACTTGCGGCCTCCTCTTTGACGTCCCGCAGTATGGCTATGGCATAGCGCTGCATCACGAACCCGACGTACAACACGGTGAACACGCCGACCGAGGTCAGCAGTGTCACCAACATGACACCCGGCATCGAGGGCGAGCTGGGTTTGAGCAGCACCGGATCGGGGTGCAACGTGCGGAACAAGTACACGGTCATGTGAATGAACGGAACGAGCACCAGCCCCATTATTCCGATCACTGCCGAAAACCTCGCCCGCATCTCCGGATCGACGACGGCACCCCGCATCACGCGGTACCCGATGAACAGCAGAAAGATGAACATGGTGGATGTGAGCCGTGCGTCCCAACTCCACCAGGTTCCCCACACGGTCTTGCCCCAGATGGGACCGGTGGTGAGCATCACGACCGAGAACGCCAATCCGACTTCCGCCGACGCCGCCGCGATGGAGTCGATCTTGCGGTCCTTGAGCCACAAGTAGATCAGGCTCAGGATGCCGGTAATCGCAAAAGCCAGCAGAGCCGCCCACGCGGCGGGCGCATGAACGTAGAAGATCTTTTGCGCCGGCCCCTGGGTCCGCTCGATCGGCGTAAACACGAGCGCCCTGATGAACACCCCCACCAACCCGGCCAATGCAATCCCGGTAATCACCTGGCCGCGGCGGGCCAGAGCGAGAGCGCGATCACGTCGAGTCATTCTTCCAACGTAGCCTCAAACAAGAAGAAACACAGAATCACGAAGATGATATCAAACGAAGCGAGCAACTTAAGCCAGCCAGCAAGGTCACTCAAGGGACGTCCGCTGAGAACCCGGGAAGTGAGTTGTACGGCGCCCACGATGGGCGGGATGAGAAACGGGAGCAGCAAGACAGGTAGCATCAGTTCGGCGAACCGGGTGCGGACTACCATGGAACTCAGCAGAGTGCCGACCGCCACGAACGCAACAGTGGCCATCGCGATGACGCCCATTAGAGCGGGAAGCTGTCTGATTATGGGCAGGTCGTAGAACAGGATGAACAGCGGCAGCGACACCAGCTCCACCACGCCCACGAAGGTCAGGTTACCCAGGAACTTGCCAACGAAGATCGCCGACGGGGGAATGGGTGCCAGCAGCAGGCCATCCATTGCCCGGTTCTCGCTCTCCAGCATGAAGGCCCGATTGAGACCCAGCATGGCGGCGAAGGTGAAGGTCACCCACAGGGCCCCAGGCGCAATGTCGAGCGCACCTACGGCAGTGGGATCGCGCGCGAAGTAGAACACGGCCAAGACCAATACCGCGAACACGAGCGCCGAAGCGAAGGCGGTCTTGGTGCGCCACTCGATCTTCATGTCCTTGGCGGCGATCGCCAGCGCCGCAGTCCAGAAGCTACCCATTGGCTGCAAGCTCCCGGTAGCGGGCCATCACCGCGTGGGCGTCACGGCCGGCCACCGGCTCCAATCCCGCCAGCCGGCCACCGACCAGGAAGCCGACCGTCGTCGCCAAATCGACCACCTCGACCAATTGGTGGGTGGCCACCACCACGGCCCGACCGCGCCGCTTGAGATCTTGCAGCACTTCTCTGACGATCCCTGCGGCCGCGTCATCGAGTCCAGTGAGCGGTTCGTCCAGCAGCAACACCTCCGGGTCGGGCAGCAGCGCCCGGCCGATGGACAGCCGCTGCACCATACCGCGACTGAAAGTCGCCACCCGCCGGTCGCCGTGCGGAGCCAGGCCCATCTGCTCCAGGATGCGCTGGACCAGCGCCGGATCGTTCTTCCCGTGCAGGCGCCCGTGGAAAGCCAGGTTCTCGCGCGCCGTGAGCGCATCGTACAGCATCGAGCTGTGCGCCACCATGCCGGTAGCGCCCGAGCGCTGCACCGTCCCCGCAGTCGGCCTGAGCAGACCGGCGAGCACGCGGATCAACGTGGTCTTTCCGGCACCGTTGTGACCAACCAGCATCAAGAAGTCGCCCCCGGATACCTCGACCGAGATATCCTGCAGAACGACGCGATGCCCGAACTGCCGCTTCACAGCGCGCGCCTTGAGTGTCGGTTCAGCGCGCTGCATCTTGGCGGACTCGTTGGCTGATGGAGGGTCCTGGGCCCGTTATCTTGTTACTCACTCGGCCAGCGTTCTCGTGTTTGACGGGGGCTGCGAACAGGGCCGCAATATAGCACCAAGGGAAGACGGGTGGTGCTCAGCCGGTGGGCGCCATCTCGATTTCGAAGAGATCTTCCAGTTTCGTGAGGACCAAGAGGAACCGCAGCTCTTCACTCACCCCACGCAACACCACGTGCAACCTGCGTTGCGCCGCCCGCCGTCGCACCATGAACAGCACACCCAGCCCGGTACTGTCTACCGACCGGGTTGCTGTCACGTCTATTACGAGTCGACCCGCACCCCTGGGGATGCTCTCGATACACTTGAGAGCCTCGCAGCGAAACTCGAGACGAGTGTCCAAACCGAGTTCCACGGGTGCGACTAGGACCCGCACATCCGACGGCGATCGCTGCACCTCGAGCCCTCCCACCATGTAGCTCGCCTAAGCGTTGCAATCTTTGTGCACGGTCTGCTCGAGAGCGCCGGAAGGCCCCGACCGGGCCCCTGGTCATCCTAGTCAACTCCTTGACTAACAGAGCTTTACGCCTGGTGGCCCGGCTTCGGTCACGGTTGTGTAATGGGGTTTCTCCGTCCGGGCGCAGTTTATGCAATAGCGCAGCGTGGTCCCTGGGGTTATATAGGGCCGCTCGAAGGGCCTCCGCGAGACTCACTACTACAGGTATCTCAACTGGCATGGAGGGAGATGTGTCGGACCAGATCTCTACACTGCTGAAGGAACAACGGCTGTTCCGGCCCGCGCCGGGATTCAAGCGTACAGCCCACGTCAGGGCCAAGCGGGTGTACCAGGAGTCCGGTGCAGCACGGTTGCGCTTTTGGGCCAAACAGGCGCGCCAGCTCGAGTGGATGAAGCCGTGGAAGAGAGTGTTGGACTGGAAGCCACCGCACGCGAAGTGGTTCGTGAGCGGCAAGCTCAACGCGTCGGTCAATTGCCTGGACCGTCACATCAACTCGGCGACAAAGAACAAGGTCGCGTTGCTGTGGGAGGGCGAGCCGGGAGACCGCCGGGCAATCACTTACTGGGAGCTGTATCGGGAGGTGAACCGCTTTGCGAACGTGCTGAAATCACTGGGAGTGAGCAAGGGAGACCGGGTCGCAATCTACATGCCGATGATACCCGAGGTCGTGGTTGCGATGCTCGCATGTGCTCGTATTGGAGCGCCGCATTCGGTCGTGTTCGGAGGTTTCTCCGCCGAATCCCTGCGGGACAGGATCAATGACGCCAAGTGCAAGGTGGTGATCACCGCCGATATCGGCTATCGCCGGGGCCAGATCGTGCCACTCAAACGCAACGTGGACGAGGCCCTGGAGGAGACCCCGTCGGTGAAACACGCGGTGGTAGTGCGCCGCCGCGCTCACGCGCAGTACGACGACTCGCTCATGCACATGAAAGCCGGTCGGGATCACTGGTACCACGACCTGATGGCCAACGAGAAGTCCCACTGTGAACCGGCGGTGATGGATGCGGAGGACATGCTGTTCATCCTCTACACTTCCGGCACGACCGGCAAGCCGAAGGGCATCGTGCATACAACCGGCGGCTACATGACCCAGGCGCTGGCGACCACACGCTGGGTGTTCGATCTCAAGGATGACGACGTCTACTGGTGCACGGCCGACGTGGGGTGGGTAACGGGCCACACCTATCTGGTGTACGGCCCACTGGCTGCGGGTGCGACCGCCGTGATGTACGAAGGGTCGCCCGACTGGCCGGACAGGGACCGTCTGTGGGACATCGTGGAGCGCTACGGGGTCACGATCTTCTATACGGCGCCGACCGCTATCAGGGCGTTCATGAAATGGGGTCCGCAGCATCCGGTCAAACACGATCTGTCGACGTTGCGGCTACTGGGAACGGTGGGCGAGCCGATCAACCCCGAGGCGTGGATGTGGTATCACCAGCATATCGGTGGCAAGCGCTGTCCCATCGTCGACACCTGGTGGCAAACGGAAACCGGTGGCATCATGATCACACCGCTGCCGGGGGTCACGGCAACGAAACCCGGCTCCGCCACGGTCCCGTTCCCAGGCATCGAGGCCGATCTGCTGGATGGCGCAGGGCAGCCTATCGGGGTGGGCGGCGGCTACCTGGTGATCAAGAGTCCCTGGCCGGGCATGCTGCGGACCATCTACGGCGACGACAAGCGCTACCGCGAGCAGTACTGGAGCAAGTATCCGGGCTACTACTTCCCCGGTGACGGTGCCAAGCGGGACGAAGACGGGTACTTCTGGATCCTCGGCCGCGTGGACGACGTACTGAACGTCGCCGGACACCGGATCGGGACCATGGAGGTGGAGAGCGCGCTGGTGTCACATCCCGCCGTGGCCGAGTCTGCCGTCGTCGGCAAACCCCACGATCTGAAGGGGCAGGTGATAACTGCGTTCGTGATCTTGCGGTCCGGCTCCCAACCGTCTCCGCAGCTGGTGGATGAATTGAAGGAGCATGTGGTGAAGAAGATCGGAGCGATCGCCCGGCCCGAGGATCTCTTCTTTACACCGGATCTACCGAAGACACGTAGCGGCAAGATCATGCGCCGACTGCTGGGTGACATCGCTTCGGGCCGCGCCTTGGGTGACGTCACCACCCTGGCAGACCCGGGCGCCGTCGAAGATCTGAAGCAGAAGTACGAAGAAGAGGGCTAGGAAGGGCCGCGCCGCTGGGCCTGGGCCCGTACCGCGGGCCAAGTGCGCAGCGTCACCAACGACGTCAGGAAGATGATGGTGACCAGTCCCGCGCACACGAGACACCACTGGCACCAGGCGTGGATCACGGCTGCTTCCAGATACGTCAGGTAACCGACGAATCCCACTCCGATCGCCGAGAGGACCGCCAGCAGGACTGTCGGTCCTCTTTGTTCCACCCAACGATTCTGCAGACCCGCCAGACTCACCACCAGCAGTGACGTGAATCCCAGCACGCCCCACAGCGCCACCGGCACTCCGAAAAACACGGCGTACTCGCTGAGCTGCACCGTCTCACAACCACCGGTCGTGCAGACCAGCGGTCCCATGAGCCCGAGCTTCCACAACCAGAGATACAGCGATACGAAGAACCCGATCAAGGCCAAGACGGCGGTGACCATGCGGTGGGTCACTGCTGTGGACCTCTACTCGGAGCCGCCGGCTTGCGTTTGGGCCGTCGCTTTCTCGACCAGCACCTTGATGCTGTCGTAGGAGATCGCGCCACTCACACGAATTTGACCGATGTCGAAGGTGGGGGTCTGGTGGATGTTCATACCCGAGATCTCATCTCTGGTCGCGATGATGCGATTCATGAAGCGTCCGTCTTCCATGCAGCGATCGTACGCATCCAAGTCGAGGCCTACATCGCGGGCGTAGTCTCTGATCATCCGCATGGGACGGCTGGCGCTCATCCAATCGCGCTGCTGGAACATCAATTGATCGTGCATCTCCCAGAACCGGCCCTGTTCTCCCGCACAGTCGGCGGCGTGCATCGGCAACAGGGAGCTCTGGTTCAGGGCGAAGGCGCGGAAGCGCAGCCGTGCGAGTCCCGTGGCGACCAGCCGCTGCTTGATGTCGGGGCCTTGGAGGATGGTGAACGTGCCGCAGGCGCCGCACGTGAAATCCGCGTACTCCACGATCTCGACCGGCGCCGCATCACTTCCCATCACGTAGCCGGGAAATGCCGACGCGTTGACCGGAACGGGCGCGTCTAGCAGCTGCGTCGTGTCTGCTCCGGCGCTCCTGCTCGCAGTCCACACCGCCGCCACTCCCACCACAGCGATCGCGACCAAGACGCCATAGAACAACTTCATGTTCACTCGTCCCGCCATTCTGCGTCCTCCTCGGAATTCCCGAAATCCAGAAACTCCATTTGCTGTTGTGCTTGCTCCACGATCCTGCGATTCTCTGCCACTTCCGGCGTGTCGTAGGTATGGCGCACTTCGTAGTGGAACAGCTCGCTACGCGCATCACCCATCAGCTTGATCAACTCGGGACCTGCACGCAGGAGATCCTGATCGTTCTCGAGTTCCCTTATCCGGGCCGCCAAGCTCCGGAGGAGTTCAATCAAGCGCTCCGCACGGCCGTCATCGTATACCGGCTCACTCATCAATACACTCCAACTGATAAAAATACGCCGCTCGCACCGACACGTTCCAGCAAAACACCCAATTTGCGCCGGGCAGCGGACGGATGGTACATTGAACAGTTGAGCAAGCCCTCTCAACCAGGAACATTGCCCATGGGAAGAAAGAAACCCAAACCGCGAAAAGAGGACAACTCCAGCCCTTTTGACAAGGCCCGGGACGAGCTGCTGAGCCACATACTGCATTGCGGTGTCCTGCAAGCGGAACCGCAGCACCAGAAGGACTGGTTCGACGATACAATGGAGTACATGGCCGAGCGATACGATTCGCTGACCGACGACGAATTGGCCACGATCAGAACGCTGGGCGAGCGGTATTGTAGGCCGGTCAAGCGTCACGACGAGGAAGTCGGAGCGAGCAAGTAAGGCAATCGGGCGTACTTCAGTGAAACGGTTCGACCCCGCAGCAAAGCGGGGTCTGCTATGTGCGGGACCTCCGCCGCCGCTGGATGCCGGAGGCTAGCCTCACCCCGCCAGCCACTCCAGCCTCTGCGAACCAGCCCCACTTCGCACCGGGACTCCCTTCGAGACCGAGCGCGGCCACGAGGTATTGGGCGTCGTCGGCCAGCAGCAGCGTCCACCCCCAGCGACTACCCAATCACAACCTCCCGTTCGACGACGATGTCAGGCGCCAGTGAGTGGACGACCGAACAGTACTTCTCCAATGAGAGAGCGACTGCACGCTGCGCCTTGCTCTCGTCCAGTCCGTTGCCCGACATCCGAAACGTGAATTTCACATGGGTATAACGCTTGGGGTGCTCCTCGCGGCGCACGCCGGCCACATCAATCGATAACCGCTCTAGTTCCACCCGCATCTTCTGTAACATCAGCACCACGTCGGCGCCCGAGCATCCTGCGGCCGCCAGCAGCAACTGCAGCATCGGCCCGGGTGCGGTCTCGTTGTCGCCGTCGATTTCCACGGTTGGAGTGTTCGGTTCCGTGCCGCCGCCGGTGAACCGCAGGGCCGCACCGGTCCAATCCAAGCGCACCGCCCGCGTATGCGACATCTAGCGTCCCCTTCTGGTTGTGAATCCGATGAAGATGCGGTTGCGGCGGAACGCATCTTCGGCGTGATACTCCATGAACCACGCCAAGTAGTCGCGGATTCGCAGATCGAATCCCAGCGCGAACTGCAACCACACTGCTGGGCAGCTGCCGACCGAATCACACGCCTCTTGGGTGTAGAGGCCGGCGCCACCGCCAATGTAGGGAACCGCTACCATCGTGTCGGGCAGGAAGCGGAACAGGATCTCCGCGTTGAACACGTAGGTGTCGAAGTCGGAACCGATCCCGAGTTCTCCTCCGGCCCTCATGCGCAGCCTTTGGCCGTACAGATCGCCCAGATCGAACGTGGCGCCGAATACCACCTGATCGTCGCCCGAGAAGTCGATTCCCGCTCCCGCCGCAAAGCCAAACAGGCCGACGCGGAACTTGGGAGGTCCGCCAGCTCCTTGCGCCGCGAGTGGAGCGGCCCAGAACAGCAACAACACAGCTAGCAACGAGCGCATGTCACACCCTTTCACCTGGGTCAGACCCACTGCGAGTCCAAGCCACGTTGACGTAGTCGGCGATGGCGTACAGGGAGATCGCAGCCGTGGCCCAGGCCAACGGCCGCACCAAGTCCGAATCCATCAGGAAAGCGACCAGGGTTAGTGCCTGGCACACGGTCACGGCCTTACCTCCGGCCCGTGAGGGAAGCGTGGTGGGGCGGCGGAGCAAAAGCACTCCCAGAAAACTCAGCGCTGCGACGATGTCCCGCAGCAGCACTCCCAGCACCTCGAGCGGAGCGAGCACGCCGCTTCTCAAGACCACCCAGAAGGCGGCGGCCATGAAAAGCTTGTCAGCCACCGGGTCCAGGGCCTTGCCGAGTCTCGAGCCGCCGATGTGGCGCGCCCAGATGCCGTCCCCAATGTCGCTGGCCGCGACCGCAGCAACGATCGCCAGACGCAGAACGGCGTTATCGATCAGCAGGAAGGCGAGTGCCAGAGGGATCCTGAAGGCTGTGAGAAAATCCGGCGCGCTCACCAGGGGCCTGTCTTGCTGCACCACTGGCCGGTCTTTAGCTTCTGACTGCTGAGTCGTCTCGGGCGGAGTGGTCAATGGACCTCAACCTCATAAAGAACGCCGCCATCTTCTGCGACCTGGACGAGGGCGAACTCGAACGGGTCGCGGAGATCTGCTCCGAGCAGCAGTTCAAGTTCGGTCAGACGATCTTCAAAGAGAACGAGCCCGGCAACCGTCTCTACTTGATCGCGGAGGGGGAGGTCCGCGTCTCGCGCGACGTCCCCGGCTCCGGCGAAGAGGCTCTGGCTGTTCTCAAGCCCGGCGCCTGCTTCGGTGAGATGGCGGTGTTCGACCGTTCCACCCGCTCTACCGACGCCATCGCCAACACCGACTGCAAGCTGCTCACGATCTCCCGATCGGATTTCGAGATGCTGCTCGATTTCGATCGCGATCTGGGCTACAAGATCCTGCGATCTGTAGTAAAGCTACTGTGCGAGCGGTTGCGCATCACGAACGACAATCTGCGTTCGTTCCTGGCGATGTCGATGTTCTAACCCGCACCGCACAACCCTGCCGCGCGCCGCGACCGCTGGGGCGGGTTGGCGGTGCGGGCATCACTTGCTCTTACCGCTGCCGCGCACCACGTACTCGGCCCGGTTCTCCGCTAGGAACACCTCGCTGGCCACGCGGGCGACATCTGCCGCGGTGACCGCACGGAGCCGCTGGGGCACGTCGATCAGCTCGTCCAACACGCCGTAAGCCCACGCCGCCATGACCTCGCCGGCAACGGCGGCGCCACTCTGTTGTTGGATCTCCACCATGCCGGCGGCGTAGTTGCACGCGCGGTCCAGCTCGTCGGCGCCGATCTCGTCGCGCGCCAGCCGGACCAGCTCCTCCAGCATCGCCTCGCGGGCCTCTTCCTCTCGCTCGGGCGAGGTGGCCACATAGCCCAGCATCGCTCCCGCGCGGCCTCTGAGCCATGGCATCGCGGCCACCGTGTAAGCCAGCGACCGCTTGTCCCGCAACTCGTGGAACAGCCGCCCCGCGAGTCCGCTCAGCACGGTACCGGCCACCGTGAGCGCGTATCTGTCGGGTGAGCGGAACGGCGCCGCTGGGAAAGCCAGCGCCAGGGCAGTTTGAGCCTTGTCGCGCCGCTCCGCTCCCGAGCGCGACCGGAATACCGGTGGCGCGCCGGCCTCATGGTCAGTGCCCGAGCGACCCGGCCACCACGAAAGCGGCTCGAGCCCCTCGATCAGGGCGTCCGGCTCGAGGTCACCTACCGCCACGACAATCGCGCGCCGCTGGCGCAGCGAGTCATGCCACGCGCGCACGGTGGACCCGGCCATCCCCTCCACCGTCTCCGGCTCGCCCATGGACGGCAGGCCGTAGGCATCGCCGGAATACGCCGCGGCAAACACGCGCTGTACCGGATAGCGGAACATGTCGTCCCGCACGCGCCGCGCATCGCTGGCCTGCAGCTTCCGCTCTATTGCCACGGCCTCGTCCGCAAGCGCGGGCTCCAGCGCGACCAGCCGCAGCAACCGCGCCGCGTCCTTCAGCACCTCCGACCGCACGGTCATGGCCCAGCCCAGTCCGTCGACCGATGAGCTGGGTACTATCCCGCCGCCCAGGACCTCGGCCGCCTGGGCCAGTTGCTCGCCGCTCATGTTGGCGGCGCCGCGCACCGAGGAGCGCACCAGCAGGCGGGTTATCCCCGCGTTGTCTTCCGTCTCCAGGCCCGGGACACCGGGCACTTGAAGCACCAGCGACACCAATCCGGCCCCCGGTTTCTGGCGTACCAGCAGGTCCACCCCGTCGAAGCTGACGCGGGTGATGTCTCCAGGATATGCGGCTCTCTGCTCGCGCCGCTCACCGGGCGGTCTCCCGGTCTTGCTCGCCGGAACCGAAATGCCCGGCAGCGGTACGCCCGCTCCGTTCGGGCCGAGCGGCCAGGCCTGGGCCACCGCGGCGCGCTGGCCATCCGGCAAGTAGAAAACGGCGCAGGCACCGGCCGGATCCAGATACTGGCCCACCGATCGTTGCACGTCGGTGGCGCTCACCGTCATCGTGCGGTCGTACAGCTCGTCCGCCAGCTGATAGCCGCCCAGCGCCTCCGCTTCGCACAGCGCCGCGGCGCGCCCGTCCATCGCCTCGAACTGGCGGGACCAGCGCGCCGCGATGAGCGAGCGGGACCGCTCCAGCTCTTGCGCCGCCGGACCACGCTCGCTCAGATGGGCAACCAGCCCGGCGCACCGGGTGACGGCGTCGTCCAGCCGTTCCGGGTCGCTCTCGAGCGAGATGTCGAACACGCCCACCTCGGTGGGCGTGTAGTGCGTCGCGTGCGCGCTGTTGGCGAGTCCCGGTATGCGCAGGCCCCGGTACAACCGGGAACCCCGTCCGGAGCCGAGCAGGGAGGCGGCCACGTCCAGCGCCGCCGCGTCGGCGTGCAGTGAGCCTACCGTACGCCAGCCGAGGTTGACTATCGGGCGGGCTACATCGCCATGCAGCACCCGCGCGTCTGGTCGCGCAGGACCCGTCTCCGCCGGCGATCCTGCAAACTCCACCGTCGGCAGATCCCAGGCGGAGTACGTGGCGGTGGCCAACTCGATCGCGCGCTCGACGTCGAGATCACCGACGATGCCCACGATGACCTTGTCCGGCGTGTAGCGGGTGGTGTAATAGCGACGCAGATCGGTTGCCGTGATATTGCGCAAGCCCGCCTCGGTACCGATACGCCAGCGTCGCATGCGATGGGTCTGAAACAAGAGCTCGTACAGGGTCTCGCGCGCGACGGCGGGCGGGGTATCCAGCTTGCGTTTCGCTTCCTGGATGATCACCTCCAGCTCGCGCGCCAGCTCGTCCGGGTCGAGGGCCGTGTTCATCAGCGCGTCCGACTGCACGTCGAGCGCCCGCTCCAACCCGGCGCCACTGGAGGGTAGCACGGTGTAGTAGACAGTCTTGTCGTAGATCGTGCCGGCGTTGAGGTAGCCGCCCAGCACCTGAGTATCGCGCGCAATCTCGCCCGGGCCCCGCCGCTCCGTGCCCTTGAAAAACATGTGTTCCAACACGTGGGCGATCCCCACCCACTCATCCGGCTCATCGAAGTACCCTGCCCGCACGTGGGTGACCACTGCGACCACGGGGGCCGAGGCCTCCCGCTGCACTAGGAGCGTGAGGCCGTTGGGAAGGGTGACTTTCTGCACCGCGTCGGTCCAGGGCATGGCAACAATTCTAAACAGGGAGGCGGGTGGGCGGCGGATTGGGGGAGCGGGGAGCGGGGAGCGGAGATTTCAGGCCGACGATTTGAGACTGCAGATTGGCGAGCTGAAGGACGCTCGAGGCGCCTTTCCAAGACACGTCGCACGATCTGCCGCCGAGCCGCCACTCGAGTGGCGGACCCGGGGCTATCGGCCATTGCAGATAGACAGCCCTACCTGATGATCATCAATAGACCCGCCGCCGCGACGCCCCGCACGAAGCTCTCGGCGTCGGTCACCGGGATCGCGAGCCCGGTTTCCGCTCGGTTGCGATAGGCGATCCGCTGCATGTACTGCTCCAAGGACGCTTCGCTCAGTTCCCGGTCGTCCATCTTCATCTGCAGTACGATCTCCTCCCACGAACCGGTATAGGTGACGCCGGCGACGGTCTTGACCCGGTGCATCTCGGAGGGCCGGCGCTGCATACCCTGCAACTCCACCAGCAGGGTCCCGAACAGTTCCAGCTGGCGCGGGTCACGGAACGTTCCGTCGGGCTGGGTCGCCTCCACCTCGGCGAGCAACTGCTCGGTGGGGTCGGTCTCCTCGGCCAGCTCGGTGAGCCGGTTGGCCCACGGGACCAGCTCGACGTCGTTGCCGGGCAGGCGGTAGATCGACTTCTTGAGTTCGATCAGCCGCCACGCAGCCAGCTCATCGACATGGTCGGTCGGATCGGTCTGCTCGAAGTGGAACAGGGCTGCCTCGTACTCACCGCGGTCGTACAGCAGGTTACCGAGGTAGATGCGGGCCTCCGCATGCGTGGCATCCAGATCCAAGGCGCGGCGCAACCAGTACAGCGCGCCGTCCTCGTCTCCCAGTCGGTGCGCCGCGTAGCCGAGACACGCCGCGGCTTCGGAGGAGTCGGCGTGACACCGTGCGGCGATGTCGAAGAACCCACGCGCGTGGTCCACCATCGCCTCGCGGAACAGGGCACGCCCGATCTGGAGCATGAGGTCGTGATCTTCGCGGAAACCGAGTCCCAGGATCCGGTCGAAGCATCTGAGAGCCGCGGCGCGCTCTCCCAGCTTGAGCAGCGCCTCGCCCAACCCCGCCAGCGCCTCCTCGTGGTCCGGATCGAGGGCCAGTGCGCGCTCGAAGCTGTGACGCGACCAGGCGTATTCCTCCCGGGCCAGTCGGGCGTACGCCATGCCGACGTGCAAGTCGAGCGAGAACGGATAAAGGGCCAGCCCATCGCGCAAAACATCGAGGGCCTGGTCGTACTGGCCCTCGTTGTAGAGACGATGCGCCCGTTCGCTATAGTCGTCTGAACTGAGGAAGGGGTCCGACACCAGCCGGGCCTCCGGTGGAGAGTTTCAACACAATAAAACGTAAGCACCTATCGCACAACCGCTTGACGGACCTGGTCCGGGCCTTGGGTGCAACAGATGGTGCTAGCGTGCCGCCCCATCCGCCGCGCAATCCAGGGCTGGGGGCGCGGCGGGGAGCCAGATTCCGCCCACCTGCCTCACATCTCGCCGGGGGTTCGCCGCACCGAATGATGCTCCATATGGATCTTCCACTGGTCGTCAGCGCGATCGCGCACCCAGACCATCGAGACGTGTCCCGCGTAGGGTGCCCCGCGTTCACCGTTCTCCAGGATGACGTCGGTCGAGTGTCGGAACACCACCAGGGCGACGCGGGGGGCCAGGATCTCGATCTCGACGTTCTGCACGCCGAAGTTGATGCGGTCCACGCCCGTCAGGGCCTCCCGGTGTAACGCCTCTTCCTCCTCCCACCCGTGCGCCACCTGGCCGTCGGTCCAGATGACCTTCAACTCGGGCACGGCATGGTGCATCGCTGCCAAGGAATCCATCTCCATGTTGTTCGTCGCTCGGACCCAAGCGTCGAACCGGGCTCCGACTTCCTGTTCCGCTTCGGAGCGGGCTCGCAATGACATCTCGGTCCAACAAGCCACGAGTGTCACGCTAGCGAGTAGCACTAGGAGGTATGAACGGCGCATAGACACATCCTTGTGAGAGGTCGCTGCACGTCACCGGAGGGGTACCAAATATTAAGGTATTGCCGGTCCGACTTGCGTCAATGTAGCCCGCTTCGTAGCGTACCAGCCGCGCAGCGACCCTCGAGGAGACACCGATGCGAGCAACCGTCCTGGCACCTTTGCTAGTTGCCGCCGCACCCGCATGGGCCCAGCAAGCCCCACCGCAGGAAGACCCCAGGATCTACGATATCGTCGCGGCGGTTTCCCCCGAGCGGCTGCGGGCGGACGTGACCAGGCTGGTCGGGTTCGGAACGCGCCACACGCTGTCCGACACACTGTCCGACACGCGGGGCATCGGAGCGGCACGGCGTTGGATCAAGGCCGAATTCGACCGCATCTCGCAGGACTGCGGTGGCTGCCTTGAGGTGTTCTACGTGGCCGAGGTCTTCCCGCCCACCCGGAGGATACCCGACTCGACCAACGTAGTCAGTGTGGTGGCGATCCAGCGCGGCACCAGCGATCCCAACCGCATGGTCGTTATGAGCGGTGACATCGACAACATCATCAGCCGCGGTTTGGGCTACGCGCCCACCGACTCGAATCCGGGCGCCAACGACAACGCCAGCGGCATGGCGGGGACGATCGAAGCCGCCCG
>Ga0209536_100008008_pt1 | contig 15932 bp, 11 predicted proteins | sample DeeMarSeWOR28_12_FD_187461 | JGI IMG/M metagenome (GOLD analysis project Ga0209536, IMG submission 187461) | Marine sediment microbial communities from White Oak River estuary, North Carolina - WOR-2-8_12 (SPAdes) (version 2) | ecosystem: Environmental > Aquatic > Marine > Intertidal zone >...
GTCAGCGTCGTCTTGCCATGGTCCACGTGACCAATCGTGCCCACGTTCACGTGCGGCTTCGTGCGCTCAAATTTGCCCTTTGCCATTTTTTTGCTCCGTCTCCGCTAATTCATCGTTGCAGCGAACGCTACCGACAGCTCCAGTTCAGCGCCTCGATGCAGAATCCGCAAAAAAAAATGTTTTCCGTCCATCAGAAAATCCACGGGCACGCTATCTGCGTTCTTCCTTGCCCGTGTACTTGTTGATGATCGCCTCCGAGATCTGCTTCGGAGCCTCGGAGTAGTGCTTGAACTCCATGCTGTAGGTGGCACGGCCCTGCGAGAGCGAGCGCAGCGTCGTCGAATAGCCGAACATCTCGGCCAGCGGCACTTCCGCGCGCACTGCCTTTCCGCCACCGACCAGCTCTTCCATGCCCTGGATCACGCCCCGGCGCGAGTTGAGATCGCCCACGACGTTACCCATGAAGTCATCGGGTGTCTCCACTTCGACCGCCATGATCGGCTCGAGCAGCGTCGGAGTGGCGCGGCGCAGCCCTTCCTTCAGCGCAATCGAGCCCGCCATCTTGAACGCGTTCTCGTTCGAGTCGACCTCGTGGTAGGAGCCGTCGAACAGGGTCACCTTGATATCCACCACCGGGAAACCCGCGAGCACGCCATTGGGCAGCGTATCGACGACGCCTTTTCTTACCGCCGGAATGTACTCCCGCGGAACACTACCGCCCTTGATAGCATCCACGAACTCGAAGCCCGCGCCCGGCGCCTGCGGCTCGACCCTGAGCAGCACGTGCCCGTACTGACCCCGTCCGCCCGTCTGCTTGACGAACTTGCCTTCGACCTTCTCCGCAGCGCGCTTGATGGTTTCGCGATAGGCGACCTGCGGCGCGCCGACGTTGGCCTCCACCCCGAACTCGCGTTTCATGCGGTCCACGATGATCTCGAGGTGCAACTCGCCCATGCCCGAGATGATCGTTTGGCCAGACTCCTCGTCGGTCCGCACCCGGAATGACGGGTCTTCCTGCGCCAGGCGGTTCAACGCGATGCCCATCTTCTCCTGGTCTGCCTTGGTCTTGGGCTCGACCGCGACGTGGATCACCGGCTCCGGAAACTCCATCTTCTCGAGCGTGATGATGTTCTGGGCGTCCGCAAGCGTGTCGCCCGTAGTGACTTCCCTGAGACCCACCGCAGCGGCGATGTCGCCGGCGCGCACTTCCTTGACTTCCTCTCGCTCGTTGGCGTGCATCTGCAACAGCCGTCCGATTCGCTCCTTGCGACCCTTGGTTGGGTTATAGACCGAATCCCCCGAGCTCACCACGCCGGAATAGACGCGGAAAAACGTGAGCTGCCCCACGAACGGATCCGTCATGATCTTGAACGCGAGGCCCGAGAACGAGTCGTCGTCGGTCGGCGCCCGCTCGGCTACTTCGCCGTTCTCCTTGACCCCTTTTACCGGCGGCACGTCGCTCGGCGCCGGCAGGTAGTCGATTACGGCATCCAGCATCGCCTGCACGCCTTTGTTCTTGAAGGCCGAGCCGCACAGCATCGGGAAGATCTCGCTGTGAATCGTGCGGGTACGAAGCCCTTTCTTGATGTCTTCGACCGAGAGCTCGCCACTCTCGAGGTACTTGTTCATGAGCTCTTCCGAGGCCTCAGCCGCCGTTTCGACCATCTTCTCGCGCCACGCCTTGGCCTCATCCATGAGCTCGGCCGGAACGTCCTTGGCTTCGAATTTCATGCCCTGCGTGCTGTCATCCCAGTAGATCGCCTGCATCTTCACGAGATCGACAATCCCCTGGAATTTTTCTTCCGCGCCAATCGGCAGATGGATCGGCACCGGGTTCGCCTTCAGGCGGGTCTGCACCTGTTCCAAAACGCGGTTGAAGTCGGCGCCCGTGCGGTCCATCTTGTTGACGAAGATGAGACGCGGCACGCGGTACTTGTTCGCCTGGCGCCACACCGTTTCCGTCTGAGGTTGAACGCCGCCAACGGCGCATAACACCGTGCACGCGCCGTCGAGCACCCGCAGCGAGCGCTCGACTTCGATAGTGAAATCCACGTGCCCCGGCGTATCGATGATGTTGATTCGGTGCTCGGGGTAATGGCTGTCCATTCCCTTCCAGAAACAGGTGGTCGCAGCCGAGGTAATGGTGATGCCGCGCTCCTGCTCCTGCTCCATCCAGTCCATGACCGCAGTGCCGTCGTGCACCTCGCCCAGCTTGTGCGATACGCCGGTATAGAACAGGATGCGCTCGGTGGTCGTGGTCTTGCCGGCATCAATGTGCGCAGTGATACCGATATTGCGATAGCGCTCGATGGGAGTCTTGCGTGCCACTTTACTTAACCAATGTTAAATGTTGAGTGTCAAATGTTCGAGGTTCGTTGCCCAGCTCAACATTCAAAAATCATCATTCAAAATTCTTGAATTACCGTTAAAACCGGTAATGTGAGAAAGCCTTGTTGGCTTCCGCCATGCGATGGACTTCCTCGCGCTTCTTCATCGCGCCGCCTTTGCCTTCCGCGGCTTCAGCCAGTTCGCTCGCGAGCCGCGCGCCCATTGATTTCTCGCCGCGCCCACGCGCCGCATCGCGGATCCAGCGCATCGCGAGCGCCGCGCGACGCACGGGGCGCACCTCCACGGGGACCTGGTAGTTGGCGCCGCCCACGCGCCGGCTCTTCACCTCGACCATCGGCTTCACGTTATTGACGGCCTGGATGAAGACCTCGAGCGGGTCCTTGCTGGTCCGTTTCTTGATCTGGTCGAGCGCGCCGTAGACAATCGATTCGGCAACCGACTTCTTTCCCCGCGTCATGATGACGTTGATGAATTTTGCGACGTCCTGGCTGGTGTACTTCGGGTCCGGCAGAACCTCGCGTTTCGGAATTTCTCTGCGTCGCGGCACTCTTTTTACCCCAATGATTAATGTCGACTGCTAAATGGTGAATGGCAGGCTACACGGCGAAGTTCATTCAAAATTCAACATTAAAAATCAGATCAAGCGGTCTTGACGCGTTTCGCGCCGTACTTGGACCGGCCCTGCTTGCGATCCTTCACGCCGGCGGTATCGAGACTGCCGCGCACCACGTGGTAGCGCACGCCCGGCAGGTCCTTTACGCGCCCCCCGCGGATCAGCACCACCGAGTGCTCCTGCAGGTTATGGCCTTCGCCGCCGATGTAGCCGATGACCTCAAATCCATTGGTCAGGCGCACCTTCGCCACTTTCCGCAATGCGGAATTTGGTTTCTTGGGGGTGGTCGTATACACGCGTGTGCATACGCCCCGTCGCTGCGGCGATCCGGCCAGTGCCGGCACCTTGCTCTTGGTGGGCGTGGCGCGCCGGGCTCCCCGCACTAATTGATTGACTGTTGGCATGTCCTCAACGATCCGCTTTATCGTGCCCGCTTCCAGCTTAAGTCTATGATTTGCAAGGACTCAAGAACGGAACAGCGCATTGTGGCTGGCTCCCAAAAAAGCGGGGACGGCGTCGCCACCGTCCCTGCCTGGATTGTGCTGCCGATCACCGAGGCACCCGAGCCAGGGGCGCCGGCGGCTAAAAAGACCGCAAATTTTAGTAGGTTAGCGCACCTCTGTCAAGCAACCTGCTCCTGACTTTCCGTGCCGACCGGGGCTTCTTCTGCCGGCACGGCACCCTCCGCAAGCTCCGCCACAGCCGCTTGGCGCTTGCGGATGCGGTGATAGGCCAGACCGGTGCCTGCCGGGATGAGGCGGCCGACGATCACGTTTTCCTTCAGGCCGCGCAACTCGTCGCGCTTGCCCATGATGGCGGCTTCCGTCAGGACCCGCGTCGTCTCCTGGAACGATGCTGCCGAAATGAACGAATCGGTGGACAGCGAGGCCTTCGTGATGCCGAGCAGCATGTATTCGTAAGCGGCCGGCTTCTTGCCTTCGGCTTCCACCTTCTCGTTCTCCTCGAGCACCTCGGCCCGTTCAAGCTGCTCGCCGGTGATGAAGCGCGTATCGCCCGGCTCCACGATCTGCACGCGCCGCAGCATCTGGCGCACGATGACCTCGATGTGCTTGTCGTTGATCTTCACACCCTGCAAGCGATAGACGTCCTGCACCTCGTTGCAGATATAGCGCGCCAGCGCCTCCACGCCGAGGAGGCGCAGAATGTCGTGCGGGTCGGCGGGGCCGTCGACGATCATCTCGCCTTTGTTCACCACCTGTCCGTCGTGCGCCATGACGTGCTTGTCCTTGGCGATGAGAAACTCGTGCGCAACCCCGTCGAGGTCGGTGATCACGAGCCGCTGCTTGCCCTTGGTATCCTTCCCGAACGAAACGGTGCCGGTGATCTCCGCGAGCAAGCCGGCATCCTTGGGCGAGCGCGCCTCGAACAACTCCGCAACCCGGGGTAGACCGCCCGTGATGTCGCGAGTCTTCGACGTCTCCTGCGGAATGCGCGCGAGCACCTCGCCCACGCCGACCTGCTGTCCGTCGCGCACCGTGACGATCGAGCCCATCTGGAACGTGATGTTGACCGGCTGGTCCGAGCCCGCGAGTTTGATCTCGCCGCCGGCCTCGTCCAGCAATTTGACCTGCGGCCGCAGTCCCCGCGCCTGAATGCTCCCACGGCGCTTGGGATCCACGACGACCAGCGTCGAAAGCCCGGTCACCTCGTCGATCTGTCTGGCAACGGTGACGCCTTCCTCGACGTTCTCGAACTTGATCCGGCCCGCGTATTCCGTGACGATGGGACGGGTATGCGGATCCCACGTCGCCAATACCTGCCCCGCCTTCACGGCATCGCCATCGCGCGGCATCAGGGTGGCGCCGTAGGGGACCTTGTGGCGCTCGCGCTCGCGGCCGCTCTCGTCATGGATCATGATCTCGCCGTTTCGCGAGATGACCACCAGCTCGCCACGCGAGTTGGTGACATAACGCATCCCGGCCGTATAGCGCACCACGCCGTTTGACTTGCTCTCGATCTGGCTGACGACCGCGGTCCGCGAGGCCGCGCCGCCGATGTGGAAGGTGCGCATCGTGAGCTGCGTCCCCGGCTCGCCGATCGATTGCGCCGCGATAACGCCCACGGCCTCGCCGACGTTCACCGGGCTGCCGCGCCCGAGGTCGCGTCCGTAACACTTCGCGCAAAGCCCGTAGCGCGTCTCGCATGTAAGCGGGGTGCGAACCTTCACCTCATCAATGCCGATCGCCTCGATCGCCTCGACCGCGTCCTCGTCCAGCAGGGTATTCGCAGCAGACAGCACCTTGCCCGATTCGGGATCGATGACGTCATTCGCGCATACACGCCCCAGGATGCGCTCGCGCAGGGATTCGACCACCTCGCCGCCCTCGATGAGTGCCTTCATGGAAACGCCCTGCGTGGTGCCGCAATCGTCCTCCGTCACGACCAGATCCTGCGTGACGTCGACCAGCCGCCGCGTGAGGTAGCCCGAGTTGGCGGTCTTGAGCGCCGTGTCGGCCAGCCCCTTGCGCGCGCCGTGCGTCGAGATGAAGTACTGCAGCACGTTCAACCCTTCGCGGAAGTTCGCCGTGATCGGGGTCTCGATGATGGACCCGTCAGGCTTGGCCATCAGGCCCCGCATGCCCGCCAGCTGCCGGATCTGAGCCGCCGACCCACGCGCGCCGGAATCGGCCATCATGTAGATGGCGTTAAACGACTCCTGCATCACCGGCTGGCCAGTCTTCTTGTCCGTTCGCAGCGTCCATTCCTGCTTCGTGCCTTCCCAATCTCTTACGGGCTCGACCCCGAGCTGATCCATCATGGCCTTGGCCACGAGGTCACCGGCGCGCCCCCAGATGTCGACGACCTTGTTGTAGCGCTCGCCCTGCGTGACTAGCCCCGAGGTGTATTGCTGCTCAATCTCCTGCACCTCTTTCTCGGCGTCTGCGATGATCTCGTGTTTCTGGGCCGGGATAAGCATGTCATCGACGGCGATCGAAATCCCGGCGCGCGTCGCCATGCCGAAGCCGGTGTACATGAGCTTGTCGGCAAAAATAACGGTGTCGCGCAACCCGCATCGCCGGAAGCTTGCGTTGATCAGGCGCGAGATCTCCTTCTTCTTGAGCGGCTTGTTCAGGAGCTCGAACGGCAGACCCGCCGGCAGAATATCGGACAGCAACGCACGGCCGACAGTGGTCTGATGGCGCGCGATCCTCTCGTGCTTCTCGCCGTCTTCGTCGACCTCGTATTCCTTAATCCGCACCGTGATGCGGGCATTGACCTCGACCTGGCCCGAGTCATACGCGCGCGAAACTTCCGCGAGGTTACTGAACAGCGATCCCTCCCCACGCGCGCCGACTTTCTCGCGCGTGATGTAGTAGAGACCGAGCACGATGTCCTGCGACGGGACGATGATCGGGTCGCCGTTGGCCGGCGAAAGGATGTTGTTGGAGGACAGCATGAGCGTGCGCGCCTCCATTTGCGCCTCCAGCGACAGCGGCACATGAACCGCCATCTGGTCGCCGTCGAAGTCGGCGTTGAACGCCGCGCATACCAGCGGATGGAGCTGGATCGCCTTGCCCTCGATCAGCACGGGCTCGAACGCCTGGATGCCGAGGCGATGCAGGGTTGGCGCCCGGTTCAGCATGACCGGATGTTCGCGAATCACTTCTTCCAGAATGTCCCAGACGATGGGTTCCTGGTCCTCGACCATGCGTTTCGCCGCCTTGATGGTCGTGGCGAGTCCCATTACCTCGAGCTTGTTGAAGATGAAGGGCTTGAACAGTTCGAGCGCCATGAGCTTTGGCAGCCCGCACTGGTGAAGCTTCAGCTGGGGGCCGACCACGATCACCGAGCGGCCCGAGTAGTCGACACGCTTGCCAAGCAGGTTCTGCCGGAAGCGCCCGCCCTTGCCCTTGATCATGTCGGCGAGCGATTTCAGCGGGCGCTTGTTGGCGCCGGTCATCGCCTTGCCGCGCCGGCCGTTGTCGAGCAGCGAGTCGACGGCTTCCTGCAGCATGCGTTTCTCGTTGCGCACGATGATCTCGGGCGCCTTCAACTCCAGCAGCCGCTTCAGGCGGTTGTTCCGGTTGATGACGCGCCGGTAGAGATCGTTCAGGTCCGAGGTCGCAAAACGACCGCCGTCTAGGGGCACCAGCGGCCGTAATTCGGGCGGCAGCACCGGCAGCACCTCCATGATCATCCACTCCGGCTTGATACCGGACTTGTGGAACGCCTCCAGCACCTTGAGGCGCTTGGCGATCTTCTTGATCTTGGAATCAGACGACGTATTGGCGAGCTCCTCGCGCAGCGTCTCGATCTCCTTCCGCAAGTCGAGGCTGCGCAGCAGGTCCCGAACGCCCTCCGCGCCCATCATGGCGGTGAAGTCGTTGCCATACTCCTCGACTTTGGCAAGATAGTCGTCCTCGGTCAGGAGCTGCGCGCGCTTGAGCGGCGTCATGCCCGGGTCATTCACGACGTACGCTTCGAAATAGAGCGCCCGCTCAATATCGCGCAGCGTCATGTCGAGCACCATACCCATGCGGGAGGGCAGGCTCTTCAAGAACCAGATGTGCGCGACGGGGCTCGCGAGCTCGATGTGGCCCATGCGCTCGCGCCGCACCTTCGAAAGCGTGACCTCGACGCCGCATTTCTCGCAGATCACGCCGCGATGCTTCAATCGCTTGTACTTGCCGCACAGGCACTCGTAGTCCTTGACCGGCCCGAAAATCTTGGCGCAGAAGAGGCCATCGCGCTCCGGCTTGAAGGTGCGGTAGTTGATCGTTTCCGGCTTCTTAACCTCGCCGTACGACCAGGAGCGGATCTTCTCGGGCGAGGCCAGTCCGATCCTGATTGCATCGAACTCCTCTTCCTGCGTGACCTGCTTGAATAAATCCAGCAGTGCTTTCATCAATGACTCCCGTATGAGGTCAGGTCAGTCTCGGTAAATAATCCCATGCCCGCCGTTCAATAACGGCCGCGGTCCAGGTCGATGTCGATCGCGAGCGAACGAATTTCCTTCACTAGCACGTTGAAGGACTCCGGCATGCCGGCTTCGATGCGGTGATCGCCCTTCACGATCGACTCGTAGACCTTGCGCCGGCCTTCCGTGTCGTCGGACTTGACGGTCAGCATCTCCTGCAGCACGTACGCCGCGCCGTAGGCCTCGAGCGCCCAGACTTCCATCTCGCCGAAGCGCTGCCCGCCGAACTGCGCCTTGCCGCCCAGCGGCTGCTGCGTCACCAGGCTGTAGGGCCCGGTCGAGCGCGCATGCATCTTGTCGTCCACCAGATGATGCAGCTTGAGCATGTGCATGAATCCCACGGTCACCGGGCGCTCGAACGGATCGCCCGTGCGCCCGTCATGAAGGGTGACCTGCCCACCTTGCGGCAGTCCCGCGAGATTCAGCATCTCCTTGATTTCCTTCTCGGTGGCCCCGTCGAACACGGGGGTCGCGAACGGCACGCCACCCTTCAGGTTCTCGGCGAGTTGCAAGACCTCCGCGTCAGAAAGCAGGCTGAGGTCCTCGGTGCGGCTGCCGCCGTGATAGATGCGCTCCAGGAACTTGCGCACGCCGGAGGCGTCTGCCTGCGCTTTCAGCATCTCACCAATCTTGAGGCCGAGCCCCTTTGCGGCCCAGCCGAGATGGGTCTCGAGAATCTGTCCCACGTTCATGCGCGAAGGCACACCGAGCGGGTTGAGCACGATGTCGACGGTCGTGCCATCGCCCATGTAGGGCATGTCTTCCACCGGCACGATCTTCGAGATAACGCCCTTGTTGCCGTGGCGGCCGGCCATCTTGTCGCCCGGCTGCAGGCGGCGCTTGACTGCAAGGTAGACCTTCACCATTTTCTGAACGCCGGGCGGCAATTCGTCGCCGCTCGTGAGCTTCTTCTTCTTTTCCTCGAACATCCGGTCGAACAGCAGCTTGGTCTGGGCCAGGCTCTCCTTGATGCTTTCGAGCTGCGCGGCAACCTTGTCATTGGCGACGCGGATATCGAACCACGCATGCCGCTCGACCTCCATCAGGTACGCCTTCGCGATCTTCGCGCCCCTCGCCAGTTTCTTGGGCCCTCCGTTCGCGGTCTTGCCGATCAGCAGACGCTCGAGGCGCTCGAAGGCATCGTTTTCCACGATGCGCAGCTGGTCGCCAAGGTCTTTCTTGTAGCGCTTGAGCTCATCGTCGATGATCTGCTGCGCACGCTTGTCGCGCTCGATGCCCTCGCGCGTGAAAACCTGGACGTCGATGACGGTGCCGGACATCCCTGAAGGGACGCGCAGGCTCGTGTCTTTGACGTCGGACGCCTTTTCACCGAAGATCGCGCGCAGCAGCTTCTCCTCGGGCGTGAGCTGCGTCTCGCCCTTGGGCGTGACCTTGCCCACCAGCACGTCGCCGGCCTCGACTTCTGCGCCGATGTAAATGATGCCCGACTCGTCGAGATGGGCGAGCTGCGATTCCGAGAGATTGGAAATATCGCGTGTGATTTCCTCAGACCCCAGCTTGGTGTCGCGGGCCACGACGGAGAGCTCCTCGATGTGGATCGACGTGAAGCGCTCGTCGCCCACCACGCGCTCCGAGATCAGGATCGAGTCCTCGAAGTTGTAGCCGTTCCAGGGCATGAACGCCACCAGCATGTTCTGGCCCAGCGCGAGCTCGCCCATGTCGGTCGATGCGCCGTCCGCGACCACATCGCCCTTCGCAATGCGGTCCCCGACCTTGACCAGCGGCCGCTGGTTGATGTTCGTGTTCTGGTTCGAGCGCTGGTATTTGACCAGGTTGTAAATGTCAACGCCCACCTCGCCCGGCGCGGTCTCCTCGTCGTTGACGCGCACCACGATCCGGGACGCGTCAATATAGTCCACGAGCCCGCCACGGTAGGCCTGGACCGCCGTGCCGGAGTCCACGGCTACCGTACGCTCGAGCCCGGTGCCAACCAGCGGCTTCTCGGGTCTCAGGCACGGCACCGCCTGGCGCTGCATGTTGGAGCCCATCAAGGCACGATTGGCGTCGTCGTGCTCGAGAAACGGAATCAGCGACGCGGCGACCGAGACCGCCTGCGCTGGCGCAACGTCCATGTACTCAATGCGATCGGGCGTGGACAGCGTGAACTCGTTTCGGTGGCGGCATGACACCAGCTCGTCGCTGAAGCGCCCCTCCTTGTCGAGGGCGGCGTTCGCCTGGGCGATCATGTACTGCCCTTCCTCGATGGCAGACAGGAAATTTATCTCGTCGGTTACCTGGGCGTTCTTCACCTTGCGATACGGCGTTTCGAGAAAGCCGTACTCGTTTGTGCGCGCGTAAAGCGCGAGCGAGTTGATCAGGCCGATGTTCGGGCCCTCCGGCGTCTCGATCGGGCATACGCGCCCGTAATGCGTCGGGTGCACGTCGCGCACTTCAAACCCCGCGCGCTCGCGTGTGAGCCCGCCCGGCCCGAGAGCCGAGACGCGACGCTTGTGCGTGATCTCGGACAGCGGGTTCGTCTGGTCCATGAATTGAGACAGCTGCGAGGAACCGAAGAACTCCCGGATTGCCGCGCTCACGGGCTTGGCGTTGATGAGATCGTGCGGCATCAGATTCTCGGATTCGGCCTGCGACAGGCGCTCCTTCACCGCGCGCTCGACGCGAACCAGCCCTGCGCGGAACTGGTTTTCGGCAAGCTCTCCCACGGAGCGCACACGGCGGTTGCCGAGGTGATCGATATCATCGATTTCGCCCTTGCCGTTGCGCAGATCGACGAGGATCTTGATGACCGCAACGATATCTTCCGCGGACAGCGTTCCCGTTCCGAGCAGTTCGCTGCGTCCGACGCGGCGGTTGAACTTCATCCGGCCAACCTTGGACAGGTCGTAGGTGTCCTCGTTGAAGAACAGCCGCGTGAACAGCGTCTTCACGGCCTCTTCTGTCGGCGGCTCCCCCGGACGCATCATGCGGTAGATCGCAATCTGGGCAGCCAGCTGGTCAGCGGTCTCGTCGATGCGCAGCGTCTGCGAGATGTACGGGCCCTGGTCGAGATCGTTGGTGTAGATCGTCTGGAACTTCCCGACCCCAGCCTCGCGCAGCTTCAGCAGCAACTGCTCGGTGATCTCGTCGTTGGCGTTGGCAAGCACTTCGCCGGTGTTCTTGTCGATCACGTTGTGCGCGAGCACCCGGCCGACAAGGAAGTCGTCCGGTACCGTGATGCGGCGAAGGTTTGCCTGCTCCATCTCGCGCACATGCTTCACCGTGATGCGCTTGTCCTTGGCGACGATGAGCTTGCCTTTGGCCGAGATGTCGAAGCGCGCCAACTCGCCGCGCATGCGCTCGGGCACGAGTTCGAACTCGACCGCTTCCTTGGACAGCTGGAACATGTCGAATGCGAAGAACTCCGATAGCGTCTTCTCGGGGGTGTAGCCCAGCGCCTTGAGCAGAATGGTCACTGGCATCTTCCGGCGGCGATCCACCCGGAAGTAGAGGTAGTCCTTGGGGTCGTACTCGAAATCCAGCCACGAGCCGCGGTAGGGAATCACGCGGGCCGAGAAGAGGAGCTTGCCTGACGAATGCGTTTTACCGCGGTCGTGCTCGAAAAACACGCCGGGCGAGCGGTGCAGCTGCGACACGATGACGCGCTCGGTGCCGTTGATGACGAACGAGCCCGTGTTGGTCATGAGCGGGATCTCGCCCATGTAGACTTCCTGCTCCTTGACTTCCTTGGGCGTGGGCTTGGCCGCTTCCTTGTCCATGATCACCAGCCGAACCTTGGCGCGCAGCGGCGCTGCGTAGGTCAGCCCGCGCTGCTGGCACTCCTTGACGTCGAACGGCGGCTCCCCGAGCGCATAGCTCACGAACTCGAGCCGGGCGTTCTTGGAGTGGCTCTCGATCGGGTAGATGCTCTTGAACGCGGCCTGCAGGCCCTCGCTCTTGCGCGCCTCCGGCGCAGCGTCCGCCTGCAGGAACGCAGCGAAGGATTGGATCTGCGTGGCCAGCAGGAACGGCACCGGCAGCACGCTGTCGCGCTTCGCAAAGGTCTTACGGATGCGCTTCTTCTCGGTGAAGGAGTACGCCATATCAGCTCCAGGAAAGATTCAGATAGCGAACGACAAAGGCCACGCTCACGCCCGGGCCGATCGGGCCCGGGCAGCGAGCAAAGCGTGACCTGCTCAAAATAAGATCAGGGCTGACGGGTGCCCGCCAGCCGCGCGTCCGCATCGCGATTACTTGATCTCGCCGGTGGCGCCGGCCTCAGTCAGCTGCTTAAGGATCGTGTCCGCTTCGGCCTTGGCAATGCCTTCCTTGACGGCCTTCGGCGCGCCGTCCACCAGGTCCTTTGCTTCCTTCAGCCCGAGACCGGTCACGGCACGCACGACCTTGATCACGTTGACCTTGTTGGCCCCTGAGCTGTTGAGCATCACGGTGAACTCGGTCTGCTCCTCGGCCGCCGCGGCACCCGTGCCGCCCGCCGCCGGCGCCGCCACCGCAACCGTCGCGGCCGCCGCGGAGACCCCAAACTTCTCTTCCATATCCTTGATGAGTTGCGAGAGCTCCAGCACCGTCATGTTGGAGATCGCGTCGAGGATTTCTGCTTTGGCAATCGTCATTTCTATTGACTCCTGTCAGATCTGATTAGTTCGTTACGAAATCGGGTTCAGGCAGGCCCCTCATGCAGCCTGCTTCTCCTTCTGGTCATGGACCGCCGCCAGTGTGCGCACGAATTTGCCCGGCACTTCGTTAAGCGTCCGGACGAATTTCGCGACCGGTGCCTGCATCGTGCCCAACAGCATGCCGAGAAGCTCCTGCCGGCTCGGCATTTGCGCCAAAGTGGCCACCTCTTTGGCCGACATGACGACGTTTGGCATCGCGCCGGCCTTGATGACGAGCTTGTCGTTGCCCTTGGCAAATTCCTGCAGCACCTTGGCCACCGCGACCGGGTCGCTCGAGATGCCGTAAGCAAGGGGGCCCACCATCTGCTCGGCGAGCCCCTTGAACGGCGTATCGGCCACCGCGCGGCGCGCGAGCGTGTTCTTCAGCACGCGCAGGTAGACGCCCGAGCCGCGCGCTTTACGGCGCAGTTCGGTCATCTCGCCGACCTGGAGGCTGCGGTACTCGGCCAGGACCACGGCCTGGGCCTGGGCAAGCTGGGCGCTTACCTCGGCCACCATGGCCTGTTTCTGCTCGAGATTGAGACTCAAGTTCTACCTCCGTCAAACGGTTAAACAAAGAACGACGAATGACGCGCGCTGGAAAAAAGGGGCTGTGCTTTCACCGCCTGCCCGCCATTTCTTGCGCCGCACTCTTCGTTCCGCCACCGGCGACCGTTGATCCAGAAGCCAGAACTCAGCCACTTGATCTTTTTCGGGTCCGCCGTCTGCGTAGGATTTCCGGTACCGACGACCCCGGGCCCCAGGCAGGCCGCCGCCCTGAAGGCAGCTTCCGACCATGAACCCGTGTGTCGCGTTCCCAAGAAAATTAAACCCCCCGGTTCCTACGGTCTTTGACAACCTGCCGCCACAACCGGCGCGGCAGCCCAAAGTCTTCACATGCCCAAACTTGTCTGGTCTACACGCACGCCCGCGCCCATCGTGCTCGAGACGGAAATCTTCTTCAAAAAGATCCCCTTGGCGCCCGCGGGCCTGGACTTGTTGACCGCATCCACCAGCGCCCTAAGATTGTCGGCCAGCGCTTCGACGGAAAACGAAGCGCGGCCGATCGTGCACTGAACGATACCCGCCTTGTCGGCACGATATTGAATCTGGCCGGCCTTCGCATTCTTGATCGCGGCAGCCACATCCTGCGTGACCGTCCCCACTTTCGGGTTCGGCATCAGGCCACGCGGCCCGAGGATCTGGCCAAGCTGGCCCACCACCCGCATCGCGTCCGGTGTTGCGATCACCACGTCGAAATCCAGTTTGCCCCCCTTGATGTCGTTGGCGAGATCCTCGAAGCCAACGATATCGGCGCCCGCCTCCTTGGCCTGCGCCGCCCGGTCGCCTTGCGCAAACACCGCAATGCGCACGCTCTTGCCGGTACCCTGCGGCAGCACGATCGACCCCCGCACGCTCTGGTCCGATTTCTTCGCGTCGATGCCGAGGTTGATCGACACATCCACCGACTCATCGAACTTGGCGGTCGCGCTCTCCTTGACCAGCTTCAGCGCGTCTTGCGCGACGTACATCTTCGCGCGGTCCACTTTGGCGCGCACTGACTGATATCGTTTCGACGCAGGTCTCATCTACAGGCCCTCCACGTCCACGCCCATGCTGCGCGCGCTGCCGGCTATGGTGCGCACCGCCGCATCGAGGTCTGCCGCCGTCAAATCGGGCATCTTCATCTTGGCGATTTCCTCGGCCTGCGCGCGCGTGATCTTGCCGATTTTGTCGGTGTTGGGCCGCGCACTGCCCTTCTCAAGCTTCATCGCCTTCATGATCAGCACGCTCGCGGGCGGCGTCTTCATCACGAAAGTGAAGCTTTTGTCGTGATATGCCGTGATAACGACAGGCACCGGCAAGCCGGGCTCCATCTTCTGCGAGGCAGCGTTAAACGCCTTGCAGAACTCCATGATGTTCAGGCCACGTTGCCCCAACGCGGGGCCGATGGGCGGGCTGGGATTAGCCTTGCCCGCCGGCACCTGCAGCTTGATAAAGCCGACTATCTTTTTCGCCATCTGGCTCTCCTTGCGGGTTCAAGCGGACGCGTTATGCGCCCTCCCCATCCAATTCCGTGAATCGTGAATGGTGAACCGGTATTCGACAAACTCCTGGCCGACCGCTGTTCACTCTTCACCGTTCGCTACTTACGCCTTCTCTACCTGGCCGAAGTCGAGCTCCACCGGAGTCGAACGGCCAAAAATCGTCACCGAAACGCGCAGTTTGTTCTTGTCGTAGTTGACGTCCTCCACGTTTCCGTGGAAATCGGCGAACGGCCCTTCCTTCACCCGCACGGCCTCGCCCACCTCGAACAGCACCTTGGGACGCGGCTTCTCGACGCCTTCCTGGATCTGGTGCAGGATGTTCTGCACCTCCTTCTCGGAGATGGGCGTGGGCTTGGTCGCCGTGCCGCCAATGAATCCGGTCACCTTCGGCGTGTTCTTGACGAGATGCCAGGTGTCGTCTGTCATCTCCATCTCGACGAGCACGTAGCCCGGGAAGAACTTGCGCTCGCTAATCGCCTTCTGCCCGGACTTCATCTCCACCACTTCCTCGACCGGCACCAGAATCTGCCCGAACTTGTCCTCCATCCCGGCGCGACGGATGCGTTCCTGCAATGTGCGCTGCACGCTCTTCTCGAAACCCGAGTACGCGTGGACGACGTACCACTTCTTGCTCATCGCAATTCCTAGCTCATCAGCTTCTGAACGAACCACAGCAACCCCGCGTCAACAATCCAAAGAAACAGCGCCATGACCACCACGAATGCGAAAACGATTCCGGTCGTTTGCAGCGTCTCCTTCCGGGTCGGCCACACCACCTTCTTCGTCTCCGCCACCGATTCACGAGCGTACTCGTGAAATTGCTTACCCGGCGCCGACATCCAGAACACGGCGGCGCCCACAGCGAGCCCGCCCAGAACGGCCGCCACGCGGAAGATCATGGCGTACTCGCCGAGATAATAGAAACCGGCGACGCCAGCCACGACCAGCGCCATAGCCAGAAAAATCTTTATCTTGTCCGCCATCTATCCTTCTGAATGTCAAATGTTGAAGGATGAATGTTGAATGGCAATGCTCAATTCAAGATTCATCATTTACAACTCGTCATTCTGCAACTGCAGCTGGCAGGCCAGGAGGGTCTCGAACCCCCAACCTTCGGTTTTGGAGACCGACGCTCTGCCAATTGAGCTACTGGCCTAATCCCGCTCCGTGTTCAATGTTCCGTGTTCAATGTTCGGGGCTGTCAACCCGGAACCCGGAGCACCGAACTCTGAACTCACTCAATGACCTTGGCCACGACGCCCGCGCCGACGGTCTTGCCGCCCTCGCGGATCGCAAAGCGCAGCCCCTCTTCCATCGCGATGGGCTGAATCAACGCCACCGAGATCGAC
>Ga0209536_100008009_pt1 | contig 15932 bp, 10 predicted proteins | sample DeeMarSeWOR28_12_FD_187461 | JGI IMG/M metagenome (GOLD analysis project Ga0209536, IMG submission 187461) | Marine sediment microbial communities from White Oak River estuary, North Carolina - WOR-2-8_12 (SPAdes) (version 2) | ecosystem: Environmental > Aquatic > Marine > Intertidal zone >...
CGCTCTGCATCCGCAAACGGTGCCTCCAGCCCGGTGTCACCCTGGTCGCGCTGGTAGTCCTTCGGTGAGTAAGGAATCGGTGCGAAGACGACCCACTCATAGCGCCCCGCCACCAGGTCTTCGCGGTACTGCTCGTAGATCGTCAGTTGCGGCGGCGTCACGCTCAGGTGTGCCACTGCCCCTGCAACGAGCGCAACACCGGTCAGCGCGATGACCTTGTAACGAAAGCGCACCCTCAGCGGCAGGACGATCGCCGCCGCCAAGAACAACACCAGCAAGGTGACATCGCCGGGAGTCAAGTGCTCCAACGCGGGGCTGCGCAACTCGCCGGCCACGCTGAGCAGCAGCGGATGACTGCTGGCGAGAAACGGTGCGAACACCGCACAGATAACCAACACGACGATCCAGCTCAAGCCGAAACGCGGTCCCCAACGACTAAACGCCTCACGCAGCACCTGCGCCGCATAGCCGCTTGAGGTGGCGTGCGACGGGTCGCGGTGGATTGGTTGTGCCAGCTGAGCTTCAGTCATAGCTCACCCGCGGATCGGCGATCGCGTAGCACAGATCGGCCAACAGGTAGCCCACCAGCGTCAGCAGACCGCTGATTAGCGTGACCGACAAGACCAGTTCTCGATCGCGGCCCTTGACCGCTTCCACGGCCAGTTTGCCCATGCCGTCGATGCTGAAGATGGACTCGACGATCACCGACCCACCCAACAGCCCAGGCAACAACGTGGCCGAGACAGTAATCAACGGCAGCAAACTGTTACGAAACACGTGGCGCCACAGCACATCTTTCTCGGTGACGCCCTTGGCCCGTGCAGTGCGGGCATAATCGGCAAGCAGGTTCTCCAGCACCGAGGTGCGTGCCAGCTTGGACAGAAATGCAAAACCACCGTAGGACAGACACACGACGGGCAACACCAAGTGCCAGAGGCGATCAAGCAGAAACCCTGACACGAATTCGCCCTGGGCGAAATGCACGGCCGCGCCAAGACCCAACCCCATGCCGGTCATCCCCATGAACGCGGCACGCAGAGCAGGATAGTCCATATAGGCCGCCACGCCGAAGATGAGGGCCAGGCACAGCACCAGGAAGACCTGCACCCCCAACCCCGCACCTCCCGGTAGCTTGCTCGCCATTATCATGGCCAATCCCACGCCCGCGGCGACCATAACAGCTGTGCGCAAACGATCACTGCGCCAGGTACTCAGCCATAGCGCTGCCGCTGTGCCCGCCATGGTCAGGACAAAAAGCAGGGCCAGATCGGACATCGTGCTCCAATGCGGTAGAAACGGCATATCCAAGGCTTCGCGTCGATTCAAACCTGCCGTTGGAAACCAACGCCAGTACTGATCGCTGGCGAAAAACCCGATCAACACAACGCCCGCCAACATCGTCGGCACCGACCATAGCGCCAGCATTACAGCGCTGGAGCCGACATCGAAGCCCTTGCCGCGCTGTGTCGCCGCATGCACGCCGATGCTGATTGCCACGAGGTAGATCAGTGGAATCGATAGCACGTTCAATAAAATTGTGATGGGCACTCGCTCGGCAACGAGATCGCTCACCGGGCGACCATAGCGGAAACTCATCCCTAGGTCGGAACCCTTGGTGAAGGAGAAGCCGCTGAGTTCATTGTTTTCGTCGAGCTCGAATCCGATGGGCGAGACGTTGTTGAGCCAGCGCAGATACTGCATCGGCGCCGGCAGGTCCAAACCGTAGCGACGGTTGTAGTAATCCTGCAGCGCCTTCTTTGCCTGCGGCTCGAGGTTCATGCCTTCGATCAGACTTTGGGCACTGATGCCACCGGGTGAGGCCGCCATAACCACGAACACCACCAAGGTGATACCCAACAGCGTGGGGACCATCAAGAGCAATCGTCTGATGATGTACGTGTGCATGGCGAGAGCGCGGCGCCGCGCGGCTAGTCGCTGTACTTGTGCATGCCAGCGGGCACGTAGACTTCAACAGGCACCGAGTTGAGGTTGAGTCCCAGGCGCGTGACTTCCAGATTCTTGATGCGCTGATCGATGAATACTAGCGATTCGCGCCGCATAAGGAAGGTATAGGGCTGGTCCTCGAACAATACCCGCTCGCACGCCTGCCACAGCGGCATACGCTCGTTCTCATCGACGGTGGCACGCGCCTGTTCGATGAGTTCGTCGAGCTCGGGATTATTGTAACTGGTGAAATTGTCGCCGCCAGCGATGGCCTGAGCACTGTGGAAAATCTGATAGATATCGGTCTCGACGCCGCTGGTCCAACCCAGGGTAATGGCATCGAAATCCTGGTTGTTGATCAGGTCCAACATGACCGACCACTCGGAGGGCTTCGGCTTGAGTAGAATCCCGGCCCTGGCGTAGAGGTCCTTCAGGAACAGCACCATGCGCTTGGTGTCTTCGTTGTCCTGGAAGTAAACCAGTTCGAACTCGAAGGGCTTGCCCGCACTGTCCTCGAGAATGCTGTCGCCGTCGCGATCGGCATAACCGGCCTCGGCAAGCAGGCGTTTGGCCTCGTTCAAGTCGAAGCGCCTTGGCTCCAGAGCCGCATCGTGCTGGGGGCTGCGCGGATTGAACGGGCTGACCGCGACCTCGCCATAGCCCAGAAATATCTCCTCGATCACCCGGGCCCGGTCGGTCAGATGGGTCATTGCCTGGCGCACACGCTTGTCGGCGAAGCGCGTGGCTTTGCCGCCACGGACTTGATTCCAACCGATGTAGTAATAGCCGGCAGTCGGGCTCATGTATTCGAATTGCTGGGTACGACTCACTAACTCCTGGTCGGCCAGCAGGCGCTTGTACTCCAGTGGCCGGGCGCCGTAGACATCAATATCGCCATTGCGAAACGTGGTCAACCGGGCGCTGTCGTTCTCGATCACTTTCCAGAGTATGCGGGAAAACGGCGGCAGCACCGGACCCCAGTAGCGCGGGTTGCGCTCGATCTCGACCATGCCCTGATCCGGGGTCCAGCCCTTCGGGTCCTTGAGGCGATACGGTCCCGATCCCAGTAGCAAGCCTTTGGATTCATTGAAGGATTGTGGATCAGCGAGATAGGGCTCGTAGAAGTGCTTGGCGAGAATCGCCATGCCCCCGGCCAGCGCCAGGCTGTTGAAATACGGCTCCTTGAATTGGAACACGACTTCGTACTCGCCGGTCGCTTTAACGCTGGCAAGCTTCTCGTAGTAGGCTCGATCGCGCGGGGCGGCAATCGCCTCGTTCATGATAAATTCGAAAGTAAAGGCAACATCGTGCGCGGTCAGCGGTTTTCCGTCGGAAAATTTCACATCCGGCCGCAACTGGAACGTGAACGTCAGGCCATCGTCGCTGACCTGCCAGTCTTTCGCGATCAGGCCCGCCCACTCCAGCGTTTGTGGATCGCGAGTCAACAGCGACTCGAGAACGTAGTTCTGTACCTCAGAGGCATACGCATCGGTGGAGATCAGCGGCGTAATGGTCTTGAGACTGATGCCAAAGGCCGTCACCAGCCAATCGCCCGCCTCAAAGTCGGGCTGCTGGCTGGCGCTGAAAGCACGTTGGAAGGCCGGTGGCACTGCTGCGGCCGCGGGTGAGGTCCCCGCTACGCTGAAAGCGCCGCTCTGCAGCCGCTGATCCAGAGCGCGCACCGAGGTACGCAGATCGCGCAGGTCGTCGGCCTGCTCCTGCATGACGCTCTGCATCTGGGTCATTCTCAGCCATTGCCGGTCGACCATGTACATCGCCAGCAGCAAGACGATGAACAACGCCGCCAATGCGGCGAACAGGAAGAAATCTTTGACAGTAAAACGCTGTTCCATGGTGACTCCCCGGTGCAACGAAGCGGGCACGCCGAATGCGGCGTTGGCGCACCGGGCAGTGTACGCAAAAGCCGCGACCGGTCAAAGCTGCCGCGCTCAACCTGCCCGCGGGACCAGCAGCGCATACGCTACTTTTCGCGAGGGGTGTTTTTCGTTATCGTAGCGGGCGGAAGCGCTGAAAGGCGCAACGACGGCAACGATTTCAAGGGGACGCGATATGGGTTTCTTGGACGGCAAACAGGCGCTGATCGTCGGTCTGGCGAGCAACCGGTCAATCGCCTGGGGCATCGCGCAGGCCATGGCCCGTGAAGGCGCTCAACTGGCATTCACCTATCAGAACGACAAACTGCGTGACCGGGTCGAGAAGCTTGCTTCCGAGTGCGGCTCCGAAATCACCGTGCCCTGCGACGTGTCCAGTGACGAGGAAATCGAAGCGGTATTTGATCGCCTGGACGACTACTGGGACCACGTCGACATCATCGTTCACTCGGTCGCCTTCGCGCCGCGCAATGAGTTGGAGGGCGACTACCTCGACAGCGTCACCCGCGAAGGATTCCGCATCGCGCACGAGATCAGCTCATACAGCTTTGCCGCATTAGCCAAGGCAGGGCGCAACATGATGGAAGGTCGCGACGGGGCAATGCTGACACTGAGCTATCTGGGCGCCGAACGCGCCATGCCCAACTACAACGTCATGGGGTTGGCAAAGGCCAGTCTCGAGGCAAACGTACGCTACATGGCACAAAGCCTCGGGCCGGATGGGATCCGTGTCAACGCCGTTTCGGCGGGTCCGATCAAGACACTGGCCGCAGCCGGTATCAGCAACTTCCGCAAGATGCTCGACCATGTCGAGAACAATGCGCCGCTGAGGCGCAATATCACCATTGCCGACGTCGGCAACGCTGCGGCGTTTCTGTGCTCTGACCTGGCCGCTGGCATCACCGGTGAAGTGCTTTATGTTGACGCCGGTTACAACACCATCGGGATGGGGCCGCTCGGGGAGAGTTGAGTGGTTGATTGGGCGCCGACGCGCGACCGTAATCTCTCCGGTCGACGACTTGCCGACTTCCCCGGACTGCGCTGCCGCTTTGTCCGGGCTACATTGACTGGCATCATCGGTGAAGTGCTCCATGTCGACGCCGGCTACGGCAGAATTGGTATAAAACCCCTTGGGGAGAGGTGAGCGGTTGATTAGTTGATTGGCTAATTGGCTGACTTGGCGCAGACGCGCGACCGCAATCTCTCCAATCGGCGGCTTGTCGACTTCCCCGGACGGCGCTGCCGCTTGGTCCGGGCTACATCGAACGGCATCACCGCTAATGTGCGGTATATCGACGCCGGCTACGGCGCTGCCGCTTCGTCCGGGCTACATTGAATATTCCCGACTTCCCCGCTCGCCTCGTCGACTAGTTCGCCCAGGCCCGTTCTTCGCCCAAGACGCCCTCCTCGCCTTCGGTGCGCGCAATGATCACCGCGCCGCACGAATCGCTGAATACATTCACCGAGGTGCGGAACATATCCAGGATGCGGTCAACCGCTAAGATCAAGCCCAAGGCTTCCGCCGGCAAACCGATGGTGGCGAGAATGATGGTAATGGCAACCAGACTGGCTGCCGGCACACCCGCGACCCCGATGGAGGTCAGCAGCGCCACCACCACAATGGTGAACTGGGTTGCGAATCCCAATTCGATCCCGTACGCCTGCGCGATGAACATCGCGGCGACACACTCATATAGCGCGGTGCCATCCATATTCACGGTAGCGCCCAGGGGTAACACGAAGCTTGCGGTTCGATTCGAGACCTTGGCGTTCTTTTCCACGCACTCCAGCGTCAGCGGCAAGGTGGCCGATGACGAGGCGGTGGAAAACGCTGTCAGCATGGCCGGTGCCATGGCTTGATACTGACGCTGCGGTTTCACCCGGCCGATGAAGTACAACAACAGTGGCAGGGTAATAAAGGTATGAGCGGCCAGGGCGAGTAGCACGCTCAGCGCAAAGGTGCCTAGAGAGCGGGCCGCCTCATCCAGGCCTTCGGCCTCAAGACCAGCAACAACCTTGGCGACCAGAGCAAATACTCCAAGCGGTGCGAAGCGCATCACCAACTCGGTGATGCGCATCATCACCTGATACAGCCCCTGCCAGAAATTGTATTGCGCCTCGGCGTAAGCCTCTTCAACGCGGCTGACGAAGAAGCCCACCAGTATCGAGAAAACGATCAGTCCGAGCATCTGGCCGTTGGCCGCAGCGGCAACGATATTGGGTGGCAGCATGCTCAGGAACACGCCTGCGAGATCCCCCGCGCCCCGACCCTCGACTTTGGCGGCCGCCTCGGCGGCCTTGTCCTCGCTCAAACCGAGAACGGCCTTGGCAGGTTCACCGTCAATGATTCCGGGAGCCAGCAGGTTGACCAACGCAAGGCCGACCAGGATGGCGAGCAGGCTGGTGGTGAGGTAGTAGAGCAGCGTCTTGCCACCCAGGCGTCCCAGCCCGTGCGTGCCGCCGACGCCAGCCACGCCAACGATGATGGAGGAGACGATGAGGGGCACGATGATCATCTTCAACGCGTTGAGAAACAGCGTGCCGATGAACGCGTAAGCCTGGTAGAAGGTGATGCCGAACAGGCCGGCTGTCTCACCACTGAGCAGTCCGGCGACGACGGCCAGACCCAGCGCGATGAGTATCTGCCAATGTAGCGCTAGTTTGGGCATCGCCAAGTACCCCTCCGTTGTTGGCGCATTCTACGTCGATGGTTCGCCCTGCGACCCGAACGTAACTGCCAAAGCGGGTTGCGTCTTATGGCGTGTCTTGCGTACTCAAGTAGATATTGACGTCGGCATTGCGCCGTGTCTCCGCCACGAACGCGGCGTATTCACTCTGGCCAACGCTGCGGGCCGCCTCCGGTGTCGTCGCCGACTCGCTACCCGACTCAGGACTGCGCACGGCGTAGACCACCACGACGGCAGCGTCGCCGTTGGGCTGCATCTGCACATCGACACTGGGTTGCGTACCCTGCGGCCTGGGCAGCCTGAAGGCGGTCCTGAGCACGGGGGCGCTCAGCCCGGCTTCTGGCGTCGGGGTGCGCCCGACGAATCCCGGGCGTTGCCAGTTGAGGCGATCATTGTCCCTGGCCAGTGCCTCGGGATCCCCACCTTCGCGCACACGCGCTACCAGCTCGTCGGCGGCCTGGCGGGCCAGTTCGCGCGCCTTGGTCTGACTCAGCTCGTGCCGGATGCGATCCTGCACTTGGTCCAGCTGCTGCGGCTCGGCTGGTCGATGTTCGTTGAGACGCACGACCACATAGTGGTTGGTCTCCAGCTCGATGGGATCTGAATTCAAGCCGTGCGTCAATACATCGTCGCTGAACGCTGCGCCGCGCACGTCAGCACTGCTCGCCACGCCAACGCCGCCGGCGCGCGTGAACAGCTCACTCTCCTTGATTTCGAGCCCGAGGTCCTGCGCCACGACGTCCAACGAACCGGAATTCTCGTAGGCCAGCGTGGTCATGCGATTGGCTTGTTCGTAGAAGCGCAATTCGGCCTTCTGCAACTGCGCGTCGTGTTTGACTTGCTCGCGAACCTCATCCAGCGGTTTGATTTTGGCGGGACGAATGTCTTCAACCTTGAGCAAGTGATAGCCAAAGTGCGTGCGTACGGGTTCGCTGACTTCTCCTGCGGCCAATGAGAACGCCGCGTCCTCGAAGGCCTTATCCATGACGCCACGCGTGAAATAATCCAGGTCACCACCGTTGGCGGCCGAGCCGGGATCTTTGGAATAGGCCTTGGCCAGTTCGCTAAAGGACTCGCCAGCGCGCACGCGTTCGAGCAGCTCCGCTGCCTGCTGCTTTGCCTGCTCAGCGTCCGTCTGCTCATCAATGGTGATCAGGATGTGGCGGACACGGCGCTCCTCACGCCCTTCGGTGAACTTGGCGATGTTCGTCTCATAGTAGTGCGCGATCTCGTCGTCGGAGATCTCGATCTGGCCGGCGACCTCATTTATGTCGAGCTCGATGTAACGCACGCTGACACGTTCGGGCGTGGTGAACTGTGCTTGGTTCTGATCAAAGTAGTCTTTGATCTCCTGATCGCTGACCTGAACATCTTTCAGGTAACTGGCAACCGGCACACGCACAATACCGACGTCGCGCTCTTGCTGCAGCAATTCACGACGCCTGTTCAGCTCGGCTGGCGTTACGAACCCGCTTAGCGCGATTCCATCGACCAGCTGGCCCGCAGTGACGTCACGACCGACGTCCTTTTCGAACGTTTCGGGATTGTAGCCACGATAGCCGAGCATCTGCTCGTAGCGCTCGCGCGAAAATTGGCCGTCTTCGCCGCGAAAGACCTCCATGGAGCGCACCACCGCAGCGACTTGCTGGGGCGCCGCGCGAAAACCCTCGTCTTCAAGCACGATGCTCAACAAGGTCCGATCGATCATGCCATCGAGCACGCGCCGCTTCATGGCGGCCTCGTCGATCAGCTCCGGGCGGTAGTTGGCACCGAGCATGGTCTGTAGACGTTCCTGCTGACGCTGATACTCTTCGATGAAGGAGCGTTCGCTGATCTCGACACCGTCGACGGTCGCGACGTCTACCCGGGACGTTCCGGAGAGATAGCTTTCCAGACCGAACAGCGCAAAGGAAATGATGATCAGACCAACAATGGTCCAAGCAATGATGCCCTGCGCATGCTCGCGAATTGTCTGCATCATGGCGGTGTTCTACCCCAACTCATGTAAAGTGCACGGCGAAGCCAACAAAACAAAAGGGCGCACTGCTTTACAGACGCGCCCTTTGTTCGGTTGCAGATGGCGGAGTGGACGGGACTCGAACCCGCGACCCCCGGCGTGACAGGCCGGTATTCTAACCAGCTGAACTACCACTCCGTGCTAACCCCTGGTGGGTGCTGAGGGGATCGAACCCCCGACCCTCGCCTTGTAAGGGCGATGCTCTCCCAGCTGAGCTAAGCACCCGGGAAGGCGCGCTAGTTTACGGCATCCTTGAGCGCTTTGCCAGCTTTGAATGCGGGGATTTTGGCGGCAGGAATATCAATGGGCTGGCCGGTCTGCGGATTGCGACCCGTACGAGCGGCACGATCGCGCACGTTGAACGTGCCGAATCCAACGATCGAAACCTGGTCCCCCTTCTTGAGGGCATCGCTAATGGCATCGAGCAACGAGTCCACCGCACGTCCGGCAGCGGCCTTCGACAGATCTGCACCCTCGGCGACAGCATCAACTAATTCAGCTTTGTTCACGAGCACTCCCCTCTCTTAATTCTTGATATAAAAAAACACCGCCCGAGCGGGCGGCAGGGCCTTCGTCCTTATACCAATGGCCCCCGCGTAAATCAAGGAAGCCTAGGCATCTGAACATTGGATTTTTGTAAACTTCTAAATAGCCAAGGCGCGCATATTGCCTGCGCGCCTTGACAACGACTGCCTAAATTTGCACGCGCACAACTAGTGCGTGCGAATCTGTTGACGTTTCTTGGACTTGCTCTGCTTGGCCTGCTCGTCGACGGCCTCCGGTTCTTCTTTCTCGACTTTGGCGCTGAGCGGCTGCGGCATATGCGCCAACGCAACCTCCAGCACCTGGTCGATCCATTTCACCGGCCGAATGTCGAGGTCCTGCTTGATATTCTTCGGAATATCGGCCAAATCGCGTTCATTCTCCTCTGGGATCAACACCGTCTTGATACCCCCTCGGTGGGCCGCCAACAGCTTCTCCTTCAGACCACCGATCGGCAGTACCTCACCGCGTAGGGTGATTTCACCAGTCATCGCCACGTCAGCGCGGACAGGAGCCTGCGTGAGCGCCGACACCAAGGCCGTACACATGCCGATGCCGGCGCTGGGACCGTCCTTGGGAATCGCGCCTTCGGGCACGTGGACGTGGATGTCGTATTTCTCGTAGAAATCCTGCTCAACCCCAAGCGTCTCAGCGCGGCTGCGCACCACACTCATCGCAGCCTGGATGGATTCCTTCATCACTTCGCCCAATTGGCCAGTCAGCGTATGCTTGCCTTTGCCGGGCACGACCACTGTTTCGATTGTCAGCAGATCGCCACCGACCTCGGTCCAAGCCAAGCCGGTGACTTGACCCACCTGGTCCTTTTCCTCGGCCAAGCCGTAGCGATAACGACGTACGCCAAGGTACTTTTCCAGGTTGCGCGAGGTCACCGTTACTGCGTTGCCACGGGTATCCAGCACGATATCTTTAACGACTTTGCGGGAGATCTTCGAGATTTCACGTTCGAGGTTACGCACACCTGCCTCGCGCGTGTAGTAGCGAATGATGTCGCGCAACGCACTCTCGCCGATCTTCAGCTCGTTTTCTTTCAGGCCGTTGGCGGCAATCTGTTTGGGCACCAAATAGCGGGTCGCAATGTTGACCTTCTCATCTTCGGTGTAACCCGCGATGCGAATAACCTCCATACGATCCAACAACGGACCGGGGATATTCAGGCTGTTCGACGTACAGACGAACATGACCTCGGACAGATCGTAGTCCACCTCCAGATAGTGGTCGTTAAAGGTGTGGTTCTGTTCCGGGTCGAGCACCTCGAGCAGCGCCGAGGCTGGATCACCGCGAAAATCCATCGCCATCTTGTCGATCTCATCGAGCAAGAACAAAGGATTGCGCGTGCCAACCTTGGACAGATTCTGCACAATCTTGCCCGGCATCGAACCAATGTAGGTGCGCCGATGGCCACGAATCTCAGCTTCGTCCCGCACCCCACCCAGCGACATCCTGATGAACTTGCGGTTCGTCGCCCGCGCGATCGACTTGCCCAAGGAGGTCTTGCCGACACCAGGAGGACCAACCAAGCACAAGATCGGGCCCTTCATCTTCTTGACACGCTGTTGCACGGCAAGGTACTCGAGGATGCGTTCTTTGACCTTCTCCAGACCATAGTGATCCGCCTCGAGCACTTCCTCTGCCTGACTGAGGTCGTGCTTGACCTTCGAGCGCTTCTTCCACGGAACGTTGACCAGCCAATCCAGATAGTTGCGCACCACTGTCGCCTCAGCCGACATCGGCGACATCATCTTGAGTTTGTTGAGCTCGCCCTTGGCCTTAGTCTTGGCCTCAGTTGACATGCCAGCCTTTTCAATCTTCTGCTCGAGTTCCTCGATTTCGTTCGGCGTTTCTTCCATATCACCGAGTTCTTTCTGAATGGCTTTCATCTGCTCATTCAAGTAGTACTCGCGCTGGCTCTTCTCCATTTGTCGCTTGACGCGACCACGGATGCGCTTCTCGATCTGGAGCAAGTCGATTTCGGACTCGAGCATTGCCATGACGTGTTCGAAGCGCTCGCGCACATCAATGATCTCGAGGATCTTCTGCTTCTCCTCAATCTTCAATGACATGTGAGCGGCAACGGTGTCGACCAGACGGCCCGCATCATCGATCCCCGACAGAGAGGTCAGGATCTCGGGCGGAACCTTCTTGTTCAGTTTGACGTATTGGTCGAACTGATTCAGCAACGAGCGCGCCAGAACCTCCGACTCGCGATCCGTGATCTCATCAGTGGCGTAGGTGACTGCCTGAACCTGGAAATACTCTTCGGTACTGAGGAAATGGACGATGCGCGCACGCTCATTGCCTTCGACCAGGACCTTTACCGTACCGTCGGGCAGCTTGAGCAACTGCAAAATGCTCGACACGGCGCCGATGCGATGCATGTCGTCGGCGCTCGGATCGTCCTGTGCGGCACTCTTCTGGGCGACAAGCAGGATCTGTTTGTTGCTTTCCATTGCCGCTTCGAGCGCTTTGATCGACTTCTCGCGCCCGACGAACAACGGGATCACCATGTGCGGATAGACCACCACGTCGCGCAATGGCAAAACGGGTACGGCGAACATCTGATCGTCGACCACTTCGGAAGTCTTGTCCTTCTGCTCCATCGCAGAGTACCTCATGTGATGCCGGGCATCGTTATGCCCGGAATTGAAGTAAGTATAGGCACGGGGCACCGACCTGCGTATTTATCCCCGCGCCATGCTCAGAAATGGGGATCACTACGTCAGGTTTCAACAAGCAACCTTGAGGAGTCCGCAGTCGGTGCGGCGTAAAGGACACCTACGCGGCCCCCTGGACCACACGCAAGTGCCCGGCGAGACTAGCGTTCTTCGGCCGACGCAGTACGCTGGTGGTCGTTGCCCTCGTACATCACCAGGGGCTCACCCTGATCGGCAATGACGGCCTCGTCAATGACGACCTTACGCGCACCATCCATGTCCGGAAGCTCGTACATAGTATCGAGCAGAACGTGTTCCAAAATGGAGCGCAAGCCGCGCGCTCCCGTCTTGCGTTCCATCGCCTTGCGGGCCACGGCACGCAACGCATCCTCGCGAAACTCAAGCTCAGCCCCTTCCATTTCAAAGAGCTTGGCATACTGTTTGGTCAGTGCGTTCTTGGGCTCCGTCAGGATCTGCACCAGCGCGTTTTCATCGAGTTCTTCAAGCGTGGCGACGACTGGCAGTCGACCAACAAATTCGGGGATGAGACCGTACTTGACCAGGTCCTCCGGCTCGACGCTATAGAGGATCTCCGTGATGCTCAGGCGATCAGCCTTGCCTTTAACCTCGGCAGAGAACCCAATGCCGCCCTTCTCCGAGCGGTCGCGAATGATCCGATCCAGCCCGGCAAACGCGCCACCGCAAATGAACAGGATATTGGACGTATCAACCTGAAGAAACTCCTGCTGCGGATGCTTGCGACCACCCTGTGGGGGCACCGACGCAATCGTACCTTCGATGAGCTTGAGCAGGGCCTGTTGCACGCCCTCGCCCGACACATCGCGCGTAATGGACGGGTTGTCCGACTTGCGCGAAATCTTGTCGATCTCATCGATATAGACGATACCCGTCTGGGCCTTCTCAACGTCGTAATCGCATTTCTGCAACAGCTTCTGGATGATGTTCTCCACATCCTCGCCGACGTAGCCCGCCTCGGTGAGCGTGGTGGCATCAGCGATGGTGAACGGCACGTTGAGCAAGCGCGCCAAGGTCTCGGCCAACAGCGTCTTGCCGCTGCCGGTTGGACCCACCAGCAGGATGTTGCTCTTGGCCAGCTCGACGTCGTCTTTCTTGTAGCCGGCCTCGAGGCGCTTGTAGTGGTTGTAGACGGCAACTGACAGCACCTTCTTAGCGGGGTGCTGACCGATGACGTACTCGTCGAGAATGTTCTTGATTTCGTGCGGCGTCGGGAGCTTGTTGCCCGTCACCGTTGCGGCCTGTTCCTGAACTTCTTCGCGAATGATGTCGTTGCACAGCTCGACGCATTCGTCGCATATGAAGACCGACGGCCCAGCGATCAGCTTGCGTACTTCATGCTGACTCTTGCCGCAAAATGAGCAGTAGAGGAGCTTGCCGCCCTCACCCGTGGTCTTCTCGTCGCTCATACTCTTACCTCAGTCGCGAGTGTTCGGGTCAACCCTGGTAACACCATGCATAGTTCTGGCGAAATTTTCAAGCACTGGGGCCGCGAGCCGGCTACGACACCCAGACCATTCACATGCCAACGGTGGGCCTATTTGCCGCCACCCGCGGCGGCGCCGCGATGGCTCAGAACCTGGTCGACCAGTCCGTATTCAACCGACTCCTCGGCCCCCATGAAGAAGTCGCGGTCGGTGTCGGCCTGGATCCGCTCCAACGGCTGACCGGTGTGGCGCACCAAAATGTCGTTGAGCCGCTCACGGATCAACAAGATCTCGCGGGCGTGAATCTCGATGTCCGAGGCCTGGCCCTGGAACCCCCCCAGCGGCTGGTGAATCATGGTGCGCGAATGCGGCAGCGCGTAGCGCTTGCCCTTGGCACCGCCAGACAACAGCAAGGCCCCCATGCTGGCCGCCTGACCAATAACCATGGTGCTGACGTCGGGTTTGATGAACTGCATGGTGTCGTAAATCGACAGACCGGCTGTCACCGAACCACCCGGTGAATTGATATAGAAATGGATGTCCTTATCGGGATTCTCGGACTCCAGGAACAGCAGTTGGGCTACCAGCAGGTTGGCCATGTAGTCCTCGACCTGTCCCACACAGAAGACTACACGCTCCTTGAGCAGGCGAGAATAAATGTCGTAGGCACGCTCACCGCGCGATGTCTGTTCGATGACGATGGGGATGGTGCCCACGCCCACGGTGTCTTGCGCTCCATTCATACGCATCTTGTCGGTCACAGCGCTGATTCCTTTAGACAGGCAAGTCTCAGATAAGTCAATGGCTTAGCTTTGCTTCTCGGGGTAGATAAGCTCCTGGAAGCTGGTGGGTGTTTCGGCGATTTTCGCCTGGGACAGGATCCACTCAACAACCTGCTCCTCGAGGACGAGCGATTCCACTTCAGAGAGTCGATGCTGGTCCGAATAGTACCACTTGACCACTTCCTCGGGATGCTCGTAAGGCGCTGCAATGGCTTCAACGGCTTGGCGCAGCCGCTCCGGCCCGACGCTCAGGTTCGCCGATTTCACCACGTCGGCCAGGATCAACCCCAGCTTGACGCGCCGCTCGGCTTGGCCGCGGAACATGCCCGGATCCAGTTGGCGTCCGCCACCCTGTCCCGCGCTGCTCATCTGACGCACCATGTTCATACTCTCCTCGTCCACCAGCGCCTTGGGCACTGAGATGGGATTCAGCGCCAGCAGCTGATCCATGACCTGCTGCTTGACCTTGCCCTTGATGGCCTCGTCGAGCTCCCGCTGCATGTTGCCTTTGACCTCATCGCGAAATGCCTCGACGCTGCCTGATTCGACACCCAATTTGCGCGCGAATTCCTCATCGACCTCGGGCAACTTCGCCTGCTCGACACTCAGCACGCTGACGGCAAACTGGACCGGCTTTCCGGCGACCGCCTTGACGTGGTAGTCCTCGGGGAAGGTCAGATCGAGGGTCAGCTCCGTGCCCGCTTGCGCCCCGACCAACCCCGCCTCGAAACCCTCGATCAGGCGCCCGCTGCCCAGCTCGATGGGCACGTCCTTGCCCTCGTTGCCATCAAAAGGCTCCCCGCCAATCGTCCCGGTGAAATTGACCCGCACGCGGTCACCGTCCTGCGCCGGCCGCTCCACCGCCTCCCAGCCGCGGTGCTGCTTGCGGATGGTCTCGACCATGGCGTCGATATCCGCCTCAGCGATTTCCGTTGCGGGGCGCTCCACGGACACCTCGGTCAGCGGCGCCAGCTCCAGTTCCGGATAAACTTCGAATGTCGCGGTGAATTCCAGCCCGCTGCCCCCCTCGGCAGGGCGCGTCTCGATGCTCGGCGCACCCGCGGGGCGCAGCTTCTCCTGCTGCACCGCCTCGTAGAAACTGCGCTGCACCAACTCGCCCAGCACCTCGCGGCGCACCTGTCCACCGTACTGGCGTTTAACCACCGAGTAGGGCACCTTGCCCGGACGAAAACCCTTGATGCGGACACTTTGCATCAGGTTCTTGAGACGGGACTCGACGGCCTGCTCGACCTGGTCCTCGGGCACGGCCACGCTCATGCGCCGCTCCAGGTCGCCAATTGATTCTACCGAGACTTGCATCATGCTCCTCACTGAGACTGACGCCCTGGGCACGCCGTCGCGTCCGATCCGCTCACGCCGCGGGCTGTTGTGTTGCCTAATGGTATGGAAAGTGGTGCGAAAGGAGAGACTCGAACTCTCACGGGTTACCCCACTGGAACCTAAATCCAGCGCGTCTACCAATTCCGCCACTTTCGCCTGCAATAAAGCCCGGCATTATAACAACTTTTGGTGGCGGCAAGGGGGCAATTCAGCGGGATTGAGTTTGGTGGGCCGTGTAGGAATCGAACCTACAACCAATGGATTAAGAGTCCACTGCTCTGCCAATTGAGCTAACGGCCCGGGGGCGCATAGTGAATCACAGCCCGTCGCGCCTTGGCAAGGCGAGGCCCTGGGGGGCCGGCCGACAACGGTGAAATGGGGTGGACGATGGGGATCGAACCCACGACCACAGGAGCCACAATCCTGTGCTCTACCGACTGAGCTACGTCCACCATTGAACCGCGAATATGGCGCGCCTGGTAGGACTCGAACCTACTACCCTCGGCTTAGAAGGCCGATGCTCTATCCGGATGAGCTACAGGCGCTTTGCCGAGTGGCTATCAGCCTGGGGTCCTGGGTCCTACCCAAAGC
>Ga0209536_100008010_pt1 | contig 15931 bp, 10 predicted proteins | sample DeeMarSeWOR28_12_FD_187461 | JGI IMG/M metagenome (GOLD analysis project Ga0209536, IMG submission 187461) | Marine sediment microbial communities from White Oak River estuary, North Carolina - WOR-2-8_12 (SPAdes) (version 2) | ecosystem: Environmental > Aquatic > Marine > Intertidal zone >...
AGAGAAGATCATAGCTCAACTTCGCAAATCTCTGGGAACAACTGAACCAGAGCAACTCATTGCGGCAAGGAGACTGCACCTGGATGAGATTCAAGCCCGTTTATCAGATTTGCAGAGGCTCATAACTTTATTGGAGTTTCAGATGGACCAGGCCAATTCTGAGAGCGATGAAGAGGCGGCTGTCCCTCCCGGTTTCGAGAGCCAGCCGCAATATTACACGGACCCTGAATGGCGCAAGTTTGATGCGCAGGTCAGAAGCCTCCGTCATCAGATTGCCAATAGCCTGCTACCACCCAAACATCCGGACAGCGTTCGGATGCAAAAGGACCTTGAGTTCGCCAAGGAATACCTTCGGTTGATAGAAAAGCAGTTAGACCAACTGTGGCGCGGCCGAGCGGATGATGAGATCATTTTGATAGCACCAGCACCGGACATCGGTGTTGATGATTCCGTGAAGGGAGTAACATCTCTGAAGGATCGGCTGGCTCTTGCCAAGGAAGAGCAGAAGCTCTTGAGCACGGAACTCACGAAACAGAGGCATGAGTTTGAAGAGTTGTTCAAGACAGCTCAATTGTTAGAGAAAGAAACCGTTGCACTGCAGCATAAGCATGAATTGCTCGATGCTGTTCGGCAACGTGTAGACCGGATAAGATTTGAGCGCGACGCACCGTGCGAAATCAGCATCTTCTCCCGAGCCTCGGCACTACCCAAGCCTCAGAATGGCCGTTTCATCCTGTACGCAGGCATAGCGCTGGCGCTGTGTCTGATTGTGGGCAGGGGCATTGTGTTCCTGCAGAGCAGATGCGTCGGGCATGGTTCCAAAGGCCAGTGCAGGTGAAACTCCGCCGGCGTGGGCGGAGTGGTTGTCTGACGCACGGCTGCGGTGAACAATTCGCCCGCCCGGTAGGACAAAACTCGGGAGCGGAGCTGAGTAAAAGAATGCCGGAGGACTGAACGGGATGCATCCTCTTGAGCCGGTCATGGTATGTCAGAGACACTGAGGTAAAATCATGTCGGGAAGAGTCAATTCGGGTCATCCTGCTGTGATGCGTCTCGCATTATTGCTGTGTGCTATCTTCATTCTGTCCGGGAGTGGCTGCGGATCGGGCAAGGAAGTGCCCAAGGAGGCAGATGCGACGGGAACGCTAATGTTCGAAGACGGTTTTGAGAGTATTGCAGTGGGTGACTACCCGGACAAGAATGGCTGGCAGAACCTGTTCAGTAGAAAGACGGCCATCGTCTCCAATGACCGGGCACACTCTGGAAGCAAATCTTTACGGCTGGAGTCGCGTGCGAACCGGTCCCGGACTGACTACGTTCCACTTCCAGAGATTCCGGACAGGTTAACCTACGAGGCGTCCGTTTATGCCGACCCGATCCCGGGCAGGTCTGCATTCATCGGTTTCGTGGAATCGTTCGGGAACATGGGGCCAGTCTACCTAAATTTCAGCGTTTGGAGCGGAGATGGATCTGTAGGCAAGGTTCTTTTTCACCGTATACCCAATCAACCGTACATGGAGCTAACCAAGTTTCAAGTAGGCACATGGGTAACCGTCAGGGCAGATCTCGATTTTGCGAGCCATAAGGCAAATCTCTGGGTTCACGGCGAACTCATAGCGAGGAACGTTGCCATAGCTCCCAAGGAATTTGATGACCCGAGCTACGGGCATGTCGTCTTGGGCAAGTTCGGAGTCACGGAGACCAACTGGGCTGGCGGAGGTACCGGTATGATTTACGTCGACGATGTTCGGATTAGCAGCGGAAAGACTATCGATATAGAGATGTCGACTGCAAGTTCCGCCAACAAATCTGAGGCCAAGATTGCAGCAGGATCGACGATCGAGCGGTAGATGAAGCTCGGCAGCGGAGTCGAGCAGAACAATACCGGAGGGCTCAACGGAGCGTGTTCCCTTGAGCTGATTATGGTATCCAAGAGAAAGTGAGGTGAGATCATGTCGGGAAAAGTCTGTGCAAATCGTCGTACTTCGGAGCATCTCGTATTTCTGCTTGTTACCATCGTCATCCTGCTGGGCAGCACGTTTGGAACAGCAAAGGCGGAGGCCGATCCGGGTATAACGCTTCTGGCAAACAACAGCCAGGGCAAAGCGGCAATCTATCAGTGGTCGCATAAAGGCGGAGATTACCAGCTGACCCGAACATCAACAATCTGTGATGCACGGGTATTTGAACACCGTCACAGCCACCTTGGCACGGGCGACATCAACGGTGACGGCCAAAGCGATCTGGTGATTGGCACGAACGATGGGGTGTATATGATCGATGGAGACAGTCCTACATTTGCTCGCAGGGTCATTGAACCAGAGATGCCGAGGACTTTGCCATGGTTCATGTTAGCAGTAGCTGATTACGATGGCGATGGCATGGATGAGATCATTTATGCCTCTGTCAGAAGTGTCTCAATATATGGATGGGATGGCAACTCACTAAAGAAAGAGAATGAAATCAACCTTAGGGCGGGTGAAATTGCCCTCGCGGATATCGACGCGGATGGAAAGCCGGAGATACTGTTAAAGAGGTATGGCGATTCCATACTGATATACAAATTCAGCCAGGGCAAGTGTATTCTCAAATACGAACTTGTTCACAGTCCCGATTGGAGGGGCTGGGGCCGTAGTGCTGAAGAGGCCAACATGCAAAGAACCAGGCCAGGCCAGCGTCCAATTCTATCTCGGGGAGGCACCTCACTATTTGCAATCGTCAAGACGACTTTCCAGCATTATGACATATTGGATTACAACGACGATTCATATCCTGACATTGCCGTTTGCGGTATGGGTGGAGTCCAGATCATTTCCAATCGGGCCGGAAAGAAGTTTGAGCCTGCGGGCTTTTCAGATGATATTTCAGGCTTTGGTCCAAATTTGACTGTCTGTGACATCGATCATGATGGCAAAGAAGACGTAGTGGTCAGTTCCAGCAATAAGATCATAGTCTACGATGTGAGCCAAGACGGGGACCTGGAGCCCAAGTTTACGGCGAGTAGTGAGATTGGGGATCAAGATCCTACGAGACCGCCTGACGATTGGTCTGCAGCTACCTGGCGGTTAGCTAACTCACCGCATCTTCCGTGTTTTCGTCACATGAAGTTCTTTGACGCCGACGGGGACGGAAAGGGAGAACTGGTAACGCCTGAAAAGACGGTCGGCAATCAGTGGAGAGTGGTCGTTTGGAAGTGTGAAAATGGTTCCAGCCCCAGACTCCGGAGAGCCTGGACTTCTGATGAGCCAATCTATGGCTTTCCCTGGATCGTTGAAGGCCGATTGTCAAAGAAGATTCAGGATCGCCTCGAGCGACTTAAGTAGGATTTGGGATCAAGCTCAACGTGTTTGAGTTTCGCTCCGTTCATACAAGACCTCCTGCTAAGAGCAGATTGGTCGGCCATGAAATCCGGGGATCACAACGCGGAATACGGGTGGACCCAACCTTAAGAGTGTAAATGAAGAGTGTATGCCGATGGGGCAAGCGGCCCCGATCGGGGGCATGAAGCTTGTTCAGTCCCCCCTGCCCCCCAGCACAAACACTGGCAATAGATAGACCTAATGATCCGCTGCATCCCTGTTGATAAGATACTTGGCAGCCACTGCATCTAGACTCGGAGCAGCCGATGGATCCTCAATTCGCAGACGCAGCAGTTCCAGATCGGACCGCCAGACCACGTCGCCAGGGGCAAACAGACAGACACTGCCCGGCTCGTAGGCATTGCAAAGCTCCCCGCCCTTGAGATAGTAGTGTTTCTCACACACGTCCGTAGGATAGGCCCGCATCAGCGGCGGAATATCACACGGCTCGAACCAGAGCTTGATCTCTCGCTCGGCATCAGCGTGTGTAGCTGAAGCGTGGATAACATTGTCCAGACGCTCGCTGATCACGCGTCCCGCCTCGTCCCTGATGGGAACCACCGTGCCTAAGGCGCGAATACATCCCGGCCTTTCCTCTCGCGCGACGTGAGGATTGGTAGGGCCTGCAACATCTCGTATCCTCTGCAAAACGCCGGGACCACGATAGACAATGGCGATAACTCGGCGTTTGCTGGCGTCATCAGGGTAGTGGGCACGGCCCATGATGTAATCGATCAGTGCTGGATAGAATGGCTTGCCCTCGTGTTCGGCGTAGTGTTGTTCGGCAAGCATCCGGCTGACCTGGACTATCTTGGCCGCTGCAAATCGCGACCCCGTATGGAACTCCGACAGTTGGGACAGAAGAAAGCCCGTCACGGAGTTCTTCAATGCGTCCGGCTTTATGAGCACGAGCGATTGCTCAACTTCTTCCTGGTGCATTCATCAATTCCTTATGAAGCGCTGTATGTTCTGGTAGAGTGTCTATCGCACATGCGACCACACAGGATGCAGTATACGAACAACCTTCTGCCCTGGCAAGCGCAGAAAGAATCCATTTGCAGATAACGAAAGAAAGCAGGCCAAGGCCTGCGCTCTCAGGCAACGACCTCGCCGCCGCGCCTCAGCCAGGAGGCGCTTCGTTCGCCGGATCCGGACCAGAAAGACAAATACATACCTCGGCATTAGTCTTCCACAACGATCAGACCAGAAGCCTTAAGCCTTGGAATGGTCACCTCGGTATACCCCGATCGAAAACGGCTTTCCAGAAGCTCCGGCTCATCGCCGGGTGCAAACCATCTTACCGTCTTTCCGTTCGTTCCCTTTAGCCGGATCTGAACGGGGCCTACCGGGACTACGCGATCCAGGGGCGTTTTGCCGGTTGCGTTCACCAAATGTACCGTAGTTCCGGATTGTATCCTGTAGGCAGTGACGTTTACCGTCTCGGGCGCATCGGTCGTCAGCGGGCGCTGTTCGTATGAGCCCGGATAGATCATCTTCTCTAGGATTGTACTATAGTCGGGAAGGTCGTTGTTCCACATCATCGTTCCCAAGCCACCCGCAAAATAGACCACTTCGCCCTCTTCCACTCTTGTAGAATACAATACAGCGCCGTCGCCCTTTTCCAGGACGGGGAACAACTCCGGAATGTGGCTGCCTCCCGGCGTGGGGCTCGAATAGTACCAGATGCGGGAATCCAAGGGAGCAACCACTTGGCGAATTGCCCCGGACAACATGATGGGCCCGGGAAGGGCCGATTGTGCCGACCGTTGTGGAACTGCGTAAGCGGTTCGGCGTGACTTCTGCTGCCACTGCCCACCAAGCAAGCGGGCAAACGCCGCCGGCATTGGTTTGTCAGAAGCTGCGTCTATCAAGACTAAGCGGCCGCCGGCCTTCACGAATGCAATCAGCGACGCGATATGCGATGCGTCAAGAGCCGTCGCCGAGGCAAGTACGATCGTGTCGTATCGCTGCTCGAGGTTCTCGCCAATGCGATGGGCCAGAACGATTTCGAATAGGATATGCCGGCAGACCATGGCTCGGTACAGCCCCAACATTTCATCTCTCCACGATGCTCCATCGGTAGTAGTGTCCTCTTGTGCCGGCCAGATCAGCGCAACGGGCGCGATCCGTTCGGCAGACGTCAGATACGGCTCGCATCGCTCCATGAATCGAAAAGCTTCGGCAATCATTGAAGGTGTACGCGGATCGGGCATGTTGCCAAGCAGGCCATATGTGGGTGCCTTGATGCCGGCATTGTGGGCCAGAGCCTGGTAGCAGTAAAACGCATACTCCTCAACGGGTTTCAGGGACAGTTTTCCCTTGTGATGACCGACCTTTAGGTTGATCAGCGGCAGACCCGAATCCTCCGATTTTGACGCGTGGCTCCAATCTGCCGTCAGCCCCACCCACCAGCGGAATCGATAGAGGTCCTCATCGTCCGGCCTTCCAGCGGTCGAGAGCAGATTGGTATATCCTTCAGCCAGCAGTTCATGATTGAAGCCGCGGCTTGCCCCCCATCCCGGGCTTTCCGGACTGTTGATCTCGGCCATGAACAGAGCCTCAGGGTTGTGCTGCTGAATGATCTGCCTGTATTTCTTCATCTGGTCGGCCAGCCTCTCCTGGCGCCACCGACGTTGGGCGTCCTCGGCTGTCGGTATGTCGTGTTTGCGAATTGTCGCTTCGTCGAAGGCCGCTGCCCCAAAACCTGGGGCGTTGAGATGAAAGCCGTCGACCTCATAGCGGCTCAGAATCTCGCGCAGCGCCGGTATCGCAAACTCTTCGTTCTGGTAACCGCCGAGCATCGTTGTCTGATACAAACCACCTCGCCGCTGCTGCCGTTTTCCGTCGACGCCCAAAGAGAACCATTCAGGGCGGCGCTCAAATAGATCCGGGCGGGCCTTACTGAAATCAAACCGGGCAATGATCCTGATTCCATTGGCCTTGGCTTCCTCGATCACCTCTTTCAAGAGATCCCTGTCCTTGATGTGAGGACTCTTCAGGTGATGCGGAACTTGTGTCTGGTAGAACGCATATATCCCCCCAGTGCTAAAGACAATGGCTTCGGCATGGAGAGATTTGCAGTCGGCTATAAATCGCTTGACATCAAAGTTGTCGGCTTCGGCTTCTCTCATATTGGGATGGTATATCCGCAGCGGCCGATTCTTCCACCATGGCGAGGCGCCGGCCTCAGTGCAAGAGCCGAAGGCCAAAAGAAGGTAACAAGTGAGTAGAGACAATGTTAGAGATCTACATCCGGGACGAGGCTCCATGATTCTATCCTCTTATCAATCTTGGTTACTGTTCAATGCCCGGTCTATGCACGGCGAATCACCTCAGAAGCAGGCTCAATATGCTTTGGTCCAGGGCGGGCAAATGGACTGCGTTTCGATAGATTCGCCCAGCCAGTCACGTCAACTCAGCCCATGAAGCCTTCGGCCGACAGGGCCGTCGAAATTTGGCGGAGTTTTGAACGGTTCGAATTTTCCTGTTAACGCCGCCTCTTTTGTTTTGTCGAGCACTCTGGCTTGTTCTGTCTGACTCATGGGCCTAAAGGCCTGTGCCAGTGACGCGTTGGCTTCCAGGAACTGCTCCGTGTCAATTCCAGATACGATTGTCGAAACCGGCTGGCTCCAAACATAGTCCAACGCCTGTTTCGGCGCGACAACGTTGGCTCGGAGTACATATCCGCTGGCCAGTGTCTTCATAGCGATTACGCCTATGTTTCGCCTGACGAGTATGGGCAGGACATTCTTCTGAAAGCTCTTGAAATGGGCATCGAAGACATTCATCGGCATCTGGACCGCATCCCACGGGTAGCCGTATGCGAGCATCTTGAGGTGGATGACCGGATCCCTGTGCCCTGTGAACCCTATGAAGCGGACCTTGCCCTGCTTCTTTGCCAGTTCAGCGGCTTCGATGCCGCCGCCTGCCGCAAAGATCATCTCCGGATCCTTGTCGTACACAACTTCATGGAACTGCCACAAATCTATCACATCAGTTCGTAAGCGCTTCAGGTTGTCCTCCAAATGCTCCATGGCCGTCTTCTTGTCGCGACCGTGATGCTTGGTCATGAGAAAAGCCCTGTCTCGATAACCGCCGGAAAGGGCCCGGCCCATGAGTTCTTCCGATCGTCCGTTGTGATATTCCCACGCGTTGTCCAGGAACGTCACACCCCTGTCGATCGCTTTTCGGATCAGGCGAATGGACTGGTTGTCGTCCCTGATCGTGCCGATGTGATATCCTCCCAATCCGAGAATTGAAACATTGACTCCCGTGCCGCCCAGCGGACGGGTAGGGATTTCTGCCTGACCGGATCCGGCCAGCACACGGCCTGCTGTATTGCATGCCCAGAGTCCATACGCTGCTTTCTTGATGAAACCCCTGCGGGTCGATGGCCGTTCTTCCATCGCTCTATCCCCTACATATAGGTACACAATCTGTCATGCTGTTGTCCGAACGTTGTAGAGTATATGACCACCTCTTGTTCGGGGCAAGGCCGATGCCAAGGCTGGATTGTTCCGGACGGAGGTGGCTACCTCTGAACTGTTATACCCTTCAGGGTAGGAAACTCTCGCGAGCATAACCATAACCCGTTATTGTAGGATGACCTACCCACGCAAGAACGGGAACTCTCAATCGGGAGCACTAGATGGGGTAACCGTAAGCCGCAGCGGCTTGCCCGACTCGATGCTCACGGCCAGACCCTCACTGAGCAGCTTACCGGAGACAATCTTCGCCCGTCCGGTGTCGATATCCTCCACACTGTAGAGGTGCGATTCATCCGGTTCGACCGTGAACCATTCAGGGACGGCATTCATGCGCGGCCAGTCTTTTTCAAAACCAAAATAGATCCGATGTCGCGGGATGTCAAACTGAAGCAGACCCTCGTACGGACTGTCGGATTTCATAAAGATGCAGATTCCGTCATTGCAGGGCGCCGCCCCTAGTTGCAGCCCCTGCCGCCAGGGTCGAGCGATTGTGTTGCGAGTATGCAGCATGGTATGGATCAGCACTGTGCGGACCGTGTTCGCCTCAAGCTTGTGCACGCCCCAGAGGCGGCCCGCGTCCGAGTGGTCTACCAGCAAGGTGGCGATTTCGCGATCGGCCCAGACGAAGGCCTCCGTTACGGGGATACGGTACAAGAGATAAAGTCCGCCCTCGACCGAGTCGGCGACATTGTCACGAGAGCCGTGATCCCAGTTGAATCTCTCGTAACGGGGTTTTAGAAGATTGGACATTGCTCGACGAATCGGCTCACGATAACGCTGTGTGCCCAGGGCTAGGTCATAGTCGAGGAAACCGACATAGTCATAGCCCCAGCCATCGCCGGTGGTGACGTTATCGTGAGGTCCCGCCTCATCCTGCAGGTCCCTGACAATAATCCCGTCGGAGTTGGTCCCTCGCAGAAGGATCTGGTCAAACATGTACTTCATGTGAGGTCTGTACTGCTCGGCCTTCTCCGGAAACGCCTTTGTGTCGACGGCGAACAGAAGACCCAAGCCACCGATGATCTCACAGCCGTGATCGGATAGACGCGAGGGGACAAATCTGCCCGGAAGAAGGTAATAGTCGGCCAGCCGGTGCGCCCAATCGAGATACTTCCGCTCGCCCGTCATACTGTACAGCCGCGGCAGGAGCTGCAAAAGCTCACCGTTGACTTCGATGTTCGTGGAGGCAATTTCACCATGCGGGGTGTCAATACGGGCATGCTTGAAGATGTCGTCAACCAGCCCTCGCATGCGGTCGAACCACGGATACTTCTTGCCTGTGATCTCGACGATCGGCACCAGGCCGTCCTTGGCGTATTCACTGGCGCCGAAGATCATCGTATCGAAGTCAGTCACGATTCTTCGCTGCGTGTCCATATCGTAGCGAACAGGCAGGCGGTCCAGATGATTACAGAGCCGCTGCTCGGCCTCCAGGGTCTCGAGCATTATTGTATCGAGTATCTCCTTGTCGGTGTAGAAGGCCGCCCATACATAAAAGGGATAGCAGTCGGCGGCGGTATCACGATAGTTCCACTGCCGGCCGGTGGGACGAAACAATCCGGACCGCTCGTCGCGAACTGCAAGGCACTCCTCATGGAGCCAGCGCTGGACCTTGCTCAGGGCAATGCCGGCATATCGTGCCGATCTCTCGGCGCGGCGCCAGTCGGGTCGTTCCGGGGAAGGGTTCCACAACTTCGTCGCCTCATCGGTGAGTTCAAAGCCGTCAAGGTCCGCCCATCGTGCCGAGTGACGGTCATCCTGAGGCGTTGTGGCCGTCCGAACCGGCTTGACTGTGGGAGCTGCGGTCGACTTGCCTCTGATTCGCACGCCGGCCAGGAACGCGACTGCCTCTCGTCCTTTACCATATAGCACAACACCTTTTCCGCTCGAAAGCTGACCTAACGGAAGTTCGATCCATGCAAATCCGTCCCCTTGGCCGACATGGGACACAGAACCACTCTTGCCGTCGTACTCGAGGTAGAGCGTTCGTTCGGCAGCACCTTTCGAGCCGAAAAGGACCTCGAACCGGTCATCGGAGGCCGTATCGTCCGGAAGGGTGACTTCGAGTTTCCATTCGGCAAGCCAGTAGTATTTCCGGCCGGCGAACTCCTGCGGTCCCGATGTGAACAACGTCTCAGAAGCCGAAGCTGCTGAGAGGACAGAGAGAACGAAAACCACTATATGTCGACATTTCATATTCGATGCCCTTTCTGACAGCCTTCTGCTATATGACGGAAATATTACCATACACCGCCCGGTTTAATAGGGACGGATCTACTCTGTATAGAACATTGAAAAATGAGAGAATTAACACTCGCGCATTTTAACATATTGGCTTAGATAATGGTCTATGAAGACCAGCAAGTCAACTCTGACCGTGGCAAGGATCGCCCGGTAGCGTTTCTGTCGCTGCTGATCGGTGTGACGTTGTCTTTCTCGGGCACAATCCTGTCAATACCTGTGGTCTGGCTCTCGTGGCACGTGACAGATTTCAGCATTGCTGTGGCTACGCCGAATCACTATAATTCAAACCCGCATGGTTTGTGCTCCCATGAGACCATGGCTTTTGTGTATGCGCTACTGAAAGGCATTTCCGTCGGAGAATGCCGATGAGCAAGGCGAAGGAACAGAACGATGGGCGGCCTAATAGCGACGAAGTCGGCCCGACCAAGTCTTTTGACGGCACAGAGGTAAGGCCAGGAGGACAGATAGGCCCGTTCCGGATTGAGCGAGAGTTAGGCCGCGGGGGTGCCGGTGTAGTGTACTTAGCCCACGACACCAAGCTCGACCGCAAGGTTGCCATCAAGAGTCTGCCAGCTGAATTAATGGCCAATCCCAAAGTTCGCTCACGTTTCTCTCGTGAGGCACGGTTGCTGGCTTCTCTGAATCACCCAAACATCGCCACTATCTACGACGAGTTCGAGGAGGCAGAAGGTGTCGGCTATCTGATTCTGGAGTACGTCCCAGGCCAGACGCTTGCCGAGCGAATAGCCAAGAGCCGGTTCAAACTTGAAGAGTCGTTGTCGATGGCGCTTCAGATCGCCGAGGCCGTATCCGCAGCACACGAACACGGCGTTGTCCACCGCGATCTCAAGCCCGGCAACATCAAGATAACGCCGGAAGGAAAAGTGAAGGTCTTAGACTTTGGCCTAGCTAAGGCGGTTGGCGGTGAAGCCGTGGACCAGCAGAGTACTGTCACAGAGCCCGGTAGAGTGATTGGAACACCTGCTTATATGAGCCCGGAACAAGCTCGCGGCCAGCCAACAGATAAGCGCAGCGACATATGGTCGTTCGGCTGCGTGCTGTATGAAATGCTCACAGCTACGGTCCCCTTCACAGGCGAAACGATTTCGGACACGTTGGCTAACATTCTACAAACAGACCCCGAGTGGCACGCCCTGCCCTCGACCACGCCGGGTGATATTTTGGTTTTGCTGCGTCGCTGTCTGGAGAAAGACCCGCGCCGGCGCCTTCGGGACATCGGAGATGCTGCTATCGAAATCAGTGAAGTCCTAACCCAGCATTTGAGCGTTCCTGTGGAAAGCTACGCCTCGCAGCGTGCCTCGTGGAAAGTAGCGGTGCTGTGTGCGTTTGCCGGTCTGACCGTGGGCGCAATCGCCATGCTCATGATCATGAGGGGACCGATACACCCCTTGGAGCCCAGGGACGTGGGGCGGTATTCCATTCCGGTTGACCTTGTGGACTTGGGCCTTTTCCGACTTGGCCGGTGGCCGGTCTTCACGCCTGACGGGCGCCAACTGATTTACGTCGCCGGAAACTGGTGGGAGAGGTCCCTTTTCGCCCGTCCGTTGGACAGTCTCGATGCGCAACGGATCGAAGGCACACAAGATGCAAGCTGGCCGCAGGTCTCCCCGGACGGCCGGTGGCTGGCCTTCACAGCGCGGAACTCTGTCTGGAGGGTTCCCCTTGTTGGTGGCACGCCGGAAAAAATCACTGACATAATGCCAGACTCACCTTGCTTATGGGAAGATAATGAAACCCTTATTCTCAGCACCAACGACCCGGGCGTGGACGGCCTGTCCCGGTTTAACCTGAGGACCCAAGAGTCAGTGCCGCTTACGACCTTGGATGACACACCTGGTCAGTCTGTACATTTTCCCTTTCAGCTTCATCCGGAAAGCGGAACACTCTTTTTCATAGGGGGAAGAGGCATTGACATTTACAACTCGACTCTGTTTGCCATGTCCGTCAAGAGCCGCAAGCTGGAACCACTCCGGGAACGCGCAGCAGGCTGGTATGCGCCGTCCGGACATCTGGTCTACGTGCAACGAGGCTCCCTCATGGCGGCTTCTTTCGATATGAAAACACTGCGAATCACAGGTCCCGCCGTTAACGTGACTGAGGATCGGATGCCGACGGATTGGCTGCCAGCCCTCGCGCTCTCTCCCAAAGGGACGCTGATTTACGCACCGGTCGAAGGGCTTCAGGGATCAAACAAGGAGCTTGTTTGGGTGGATCTTGAGGGACAGGAGAAACCCCTGGGGACACGTCCCATGGGGTACGGGAAGGTGAGTGTGTCCGGCGACACCGCCCGTCCCCAGATTGCCGCCGGGGCTGAATATGGTATTTGGATATATGACACCGGCGGCGCCAGCCCCATCCACCGTCTAACCTTTCCTTCCGAAGGTAATTCTGGCAACGTAATCTGGATGCCCGACAACCGTGAGGTGCTCTTTACAACTTTCGGCGATAGGCGTGAGATCAGACGAAAGGCCGCTGATGGAAGCGGTGAGACCGAAGTTGTTTCGGTCAACATGAGCGGATGGACGAGGGTGAACCCCTATGCTCGGTCCCCGGATGGAAAGGTACTCGTGGCCAGAGCATGGAGTTCGGAAGAGACATCGAGTAGAGGCGCGGATATTGTGGCGATCCATCTGGATCGCGATGGCGAGATTGAACCCTTGTTGGTATCCGACGCTGACGAACACTTTGCGGCCCTCTCGCCGGATGGAAAGTGGCTGGCTTATGTGTCCGATGAAGTGGGTCGTGACGAGGTCTTTATCACGAGCTTTCCCGGCTTGGAGGGCAAGTGGCAGGTATCCACCGAGACTGAAGGGGGCCATGAACCCGTGTGGGCGCCTGATGGCAAGACCATTTACTATCGTGACGGCAGCTCGCTGGTGGCGGTCTCTGTAGAAACTAAAGGAGGTTTCAGCCCCGGCCGGGCCAGGCTCCTATTTGAAGATGTGTATGTGCCCAGACCCTCCAGCCGAAACTACGACATTCACCCGGACGGCAAATGTTTCCTGATGATCAAAGAGATTGAAGGGCAAGAGCAAGCCCCGATAACCGAGTTGATCGTCGTCGAGAACTGGTTTGACGAATTGAAACGCCTCGCGCCGACAGGGAAAGATTGAAGATGTGGTGATACTGCCGACGAAGAGACCGGACTCCCGCGCAGATGCGCCGCTTTTGTTTAGCGAATCTGGCCTGACCCTCCCTATGATGCCCCTCTAACCGCGTTCGTCGATGGTGCGGTCTCTCCCCGCGCCGGAACTAGCGGAACTAGAGGGACGGACCCTCTTTTTCGGTGCGACTCCGTGGGGGATCATGGTATTGACAACTTGTAGGGCCGTTTCAAAGCTGGTGACAAATTGCTTTTCCATTTGGCAACCGGCCTGCGGCGGGATCAGCCTGGTGGCAGCAAGGAAGCGCTTCACCTCGGTGACATAAAGGGTGGCAGAAAGAGCAATCTCCCTCCCTCGAGAGAGGTGGGGAGGGAGATTGCGATCATACGAACAGGCAGGATGTTTGACAGAGGAAGGCACTTTCGTTAAGGCGCCAACCTTTTGCCTTGCCCTGTTTGACTTATGGTGCTCACGATTGAATTTTTGGGTTTTTGCGAGGGTAAGTAACTTTACAATAACAGTTTATGATCCTACTCGCGGGAATTTACTACCCTGAAGGGTATACTCGTGTTGCTGTCAGAATCACCAGCAGCTCAACGCTGTGGATGTATAGTGCTCCCGATTGGAGATTACCGCTCTTGCGTGGGCAAGCGGCTTTACAATGACCGGTTTTAGGTTTGCTCGCGGGACTTTACTACCCTTCAAGGGTATACCAGGAATTGACTGACGATTCGCGGAACCTTCTCGATAACACTGTTGGGGTCGGTCAGCAAATCAGTCTCGCTATAGGCGTCCACACCATAGACCGTCACGAGAAGTTCCTGGGTTTCAGGGGCAATGTCAAATTCCGCCCACCCAAAGGTGTGACAGGCCAGATAATCGCCCTGGAGAAGTTCAGCATCGATCAGCCCTTCGGCATCTGCATCGTTATCATTCAATCCTATCGGATCGTAACCAACAACCTCAAGCTGAGTGTTTACCAGGCTCTTGAAGAAGTCATCCTTGTCGTTGGCAGTGCTATCTGTATCAGGTGCAACAGCAAGACGGTCGTAGAGTCCCTTTAGAAAGGGACTCAGCACCCCGGCAGATGCGGCGATATTCACAGTAGACGGTCCCAGCAGCCCATCGAAGAAGGCAACGGGACCGGTGACAACTTCGAAAGCGTCTATCGGTGTTGAGTTTATCCCTGTGGAATTATCTGTTGGATCAGTCACTAATTCCTGGTATGCCAGGTTGTTCACAATCGTCCCATGAAAGTCGCCGGCAATGAACACGGTATTTTGGATTGCATTATCACGGATGAATCTGAGCAGTTCAGTCCGCTCGGCGGCATAGCCCTCGAACCGATCTTCAGCGTTGATTGCGCCGAAGTTCTGAATCGGTTCCGGTATCACCACGAATTTCCATGTTATGCCATCCCGCTGGCTTTCGAGCAGATCATTCTTGAGAGACTCCAATTGAGCGAGCCCCAGCATCGTCCGACCCGGGGTGAATGTGCTGGCGAGGAAGGCCTCGACCTGATTGGCATCAAATGGATCTGCAATGACCGGCAGAGGCGCATCTCGAAAAGACCGTGCATCCACAACAAGAACGGTCGCATCGCTGCCGTAGGTGGCCTTGCGGTAGAACTTCGGCTTTCCGTGTGTCCTCACGTCGTTGGGAGTATCCCACAATTCGTCCCGTATTGGATGGTACTCGCTGAAAGCCTGCATGGCGTCCTGGTAAACCTCGGTCTCGTTCACGAAATCGACGGCATCGGTGAAAAGTGGAGGCTCCAAAGGGTCGACATCCGGGGCGTCGGGCGACAGGCCAGGGACTGCACCGCCTGCAAAGTTGTCAACGATCTCATGGTCATCAATCGTCGCCAGAACAGGTGTTGACGCATTGAGCAGCGCCATAATATTCGATCCGAATCGAGCAGACAGATTCTCGCCATGTTTTATGCGAAAGTCGTCGAGCGTACGTGCCTGGACAACACCTGAAAGTGCAGGTGTCTCGGAATCGGCGTAGATGCTGTCTCCAAGTTTGATGAAGAAATCCAGGTCGCGTTCAGGGGCGTTTTGCAGACTCAGAAAAGGCGGCGCCTGCTGCCAATCTCCCGACGCCCCGAAACGCAGACCGCCGCTGGTACCGACATCCGGCGGCGTTCTAAACTGACCAGTTGCAGTCTCATTATGTGCACCAGTGACACGGTAGTAGTATTGGGTAGCGGGGTCGAGCCCGGTTATCTGAACCTTCACAGGCTGGTCTGTGTCCAAGACCGCAACGGTTTCGTGCCCGTCTATCAGCTCAAAGTCTTCGAGAACAGAATACTCAAACGTGATCTGGCCAGGATCTGTACTGCGAGTCCACAAAACGGCTGAGGTGTGTGTAACATCCCCGGACGCCACGCCGTTGGGCAAGGTAGACACCTGCGCGATGGCCGACGAAAAGACAAACACCACAGAGATAGGACAGACCATGTAAAATGCAGCCGGACTGAATTTAGGATACCTCATCATCTTCCCGAACCTCCAGCAGGCCAGGGCCATACGTCAGATTTCGGATGCATATTATAGCATATTTAATGCTTCTTGGGGTGCTTCAATCTCCAGTTTCCATACTGCGCCCTGCGACCTACTCAATGGCCCCATGTTTGCGACAGATCTCCAATGTCCTGTCGATAGGCAGAGCCTGGCAGAAATGACCGTCCCTGCCGGTGACAGCAGTTGCCTTG
>Ga0209536_100008011_pt1 | contig 15930 bp, 15 predicted proteins | sample DeeMarSeWOR28_12_FD_187461 | JGI IMG/M metagenome (GOLD analysis project Ga0209536, IMG submission 187461) | Marine sediment microbial communities from White Oak River estuary, North Carolina - WOR-2-8_12 (SPAdes) (version 2) | ecosystem: Environmental > Aquatic > Marine > Intertidal zone >...
CGAGCACGTTATTGCGTGCTTTCGGACCCTTGGCAGGTGTGGATCGCCTCGTTCGATTCCATTTCTGCGAAAAACCCTCCTCAGTCGTGCTTGGCTGCCGGGGTTTAGAAAATCGGCATATCGACAGGGTGCCGCCTTAGCCTTGCAGGCCATGAGGCTGCATGAGGCTCAAGAGGTTCTGGAAGACGCGAGTCGAAGCCTGTACCCAGGCGTGAGGCGTATTGCCCAAAGGGCCATCCGGAGCCAGAAACAGTCAATAAAGGGGTAGTAACTTGGCGGATCAAAGAGCAGAATTCAGCGTGTTGGGAGGCAGGTTGATTAGAACCTTCCACCATATGATTAATACGGTCATAATCCATCAAGATAACAATCAGTTAATAAAGGAGTCTGTCCGGCAATTCGCCAAGGCCATTGTTGAAATCTCTGGTGGCATGGAACTGGAAATCCTTCTTTGGCGGGGAAGGTTTTTCATACAAGGTGAAAAGCTTCATTATCGGAGAGAGAGTTTCTCCTTGATCAATGAGATGCTGGAGTACTTCCCAGAGCGCGGGCTTCAAGGTTTGCGTTTCCTTCCAACCTTCAAGCAGGGTTCATTGAAAGAATTCATTCTTTTTTCCCGGCTGATCAATGATTCGGTTACACAAAATGATCCCCCCTCTTGGCTTGAAGAAAAACTGAAAGCCATCGGAATTCAGTGGGTAGAAATTCTCAGGGAAATGGACGAGGTCCCTCCGGATATTGAAATGCGGCGTAAAGAGCAAGCTCGGCAAACCTACTTACACACCATGGTTACGGTCAAAGAAGTGGCCCAGAAAGTCTCCCAGCAAAACGTTGCCGGTATTCGCAAGGCTAGGCGTCTTGCCCAAACCATGGTGGATCTGGTTGTTGAAGAAGAGTCGCTCATGCTGGGTTTAACCACGATCCGAGACTACGACGATTATACCTATACCCACTCGGTTAATGTGGCGTTGTTGGCCATGGCCTTGGGCAAACGCATCGGTCTGTCTCAGATCCTCCTCGAGCAGCTTGGCATCTGCGGAATGTTCCACGATCTTGGCAAGGTGGAGGTGCCAAAGGAAATTTTGCTAAAACCTGACATGCTGAATACTGGCGAGTGGGATCAGATGCGGATGCATCCGCTGGTAGGTGTGCACAGAGTGTTGCGGCTGCACGCATCTCGTGAGATGAAATCGAGAGTTGCCCTTGGACCTTTTGAACATCACCTCAATTATAATTTTACCGGTTATCCCAGAACCCATTTTGTGAATAAGCTGTCTCTCTTCGGCAAGATCCTGCGTATCGCGGACACCTATGATGCGCTTACATCCGAACGCAAATATCGACCCAGAGCGTTTAGCCCGGATGAAGCCTTGAGGCTGATGTGGAACAAAGCGGGAGAAGATTATGACCCCCTGCTGCTGAAGGTCTTTATCAATATGGTGGGACTATATCCTGTGGGGACAATACTAAAGTTGGACACCGGTGAGTTGGGCCTAGTGGTGGATTATTCCAGTGAAGATGAACGAGTGCGACCCGAAGTAATGTTGCTAGAGGATGACGGTGAGGGCGGTTTTAAAAGCGGTGACACGGTAAGTCTCGCAGAACGAGATCAGAAAACCGGCTCATTTCTGAGAAACGTTTTGGAGTGTCACCATCCAGCAAAGCTTGGGGTACAACCTACCGATTTTTTCCTGAAAGAAACCAGTTAAAGATTGTAGATTTGAGATTGCAGATTTTAGATCGATGTAAGCTGGAGCTGCAGCAATCCGCAATCTACTATCAAAGATGCTGGTTTCACTGACTTCCGCTTAGGTATCTTTGTTTGTTTGTTCGTAGAGAGCGATCTGCTCCTGAAGTGAGAGCTTGCACTTCGGTCTTCCCTCAGGTCCGCGGCAGACGTTGCAGCGGGAAGGCGAGCACTCCTGGCAGTAGTGACAATCTGGACAGGGATGTTTCTTGCCCCCCTTTCTGCGTTGGGGCTGGTAAAAAAGACCCTTGTATTTAGGCAGACATTGGAAAGACTTTTCAGGTTCGGACACGGTTTGTCTCCTAAATCAGATCCGTTAACCAGTGATGCGGTAAGTGTATCTCACAGAGGGGCAAGGGGCAAGCGGGGTTAGTAAGTGAATTACCCTAAAGGTGAACGGCAAATGGTGAACGGTGAACAGTTAAAAAACCATTACTCGTCCGTTTACCGTTTACTGTTCACTGTTTACCGAACTTCCTTCGTGGTGAAAAGCACGGTTCGTTAAGGACGGGGAACCTGCGGGCCTTTGGGTTTGAGCTTCTCTCCAGGCACTGCGCAAGAAAGAAAACTGGTTGCATCAGTGATATTGCAGTCACCCTTGATTTGGATGAATCCCCCTAGTTCTAATTGATGCAGGGATTCTCGCAGTGTCTCAAGCTCAACCCCCACATATTCCACCAGTTCCTGAACCGAGACGCTACAATCATTTCCCTCTTTACGGCAGTATAGTATGGCAAAAAGGACCTTTTCGGCAGGGCTTAGCGTAGCGTCTTCCACAACTGCCTTGATCATTTCCATATGTACGCTTTCAAGCAAAGAGTCTGATCACTCAGCAGGCTAGGTTCGGATTTTTTCAAAAGAGCTCGATTTTCTGCCTGCTGCGAAAGGAAACCTTTCAAGCACTTCTCAGAATCTACCACTACCGGGAATGTCAAATTTCCAGGATTCCCCGGCTGAAGAACCCATATTAAGTTCCAGGCATCTTAGCACGTTTGCCTTGCTGGTAAAAGTATCTGTAACGATGAATAGCATTTAAATGGATATGACCCAGACGGAGCGGTAGCCATATATTAAATGAATTTTTGTTAAATATGATACTAAATATTCGTTATTGAGCGAAATTAGGTGTAATTAATAGAAATATGATCAAATAAAGGTATTATTTTTAAATTTAACATATTTTAGTTTATTTCAGCTGTTGGAATTGAATACTACTTTTGATATAAAAATACGGTTTTACGCCGGGGTCTCCGTTGAGAGATTTCATGCCCCGGTTTTTTTTGGGAAAGAGCGAAAAACTAAATTTGGAAACAGCGAAATAGAGGAGGGACGGACGATGCTCTGTCAAACGATCAAACAGGGTACAGAATGCTTTTTCATGGGCAAGCAAGGTTGCACCTTTAATGGCGGCAGTTGTTATCCCGTCGTCGAATCCTGCCAAGGTTGCGGCAAGACCTTGACCCTAGAGCAAGGCGTCTACTGCCAATCCTGCCCCGATCCGAAAATCAAGTGGAAGAATGGCTCCTGCAATCTCGCGACCCATGTTAAGACTGGCTCCGAGAAGGTGGTGAAGCTCAATCCCTTGAAGGCGTCCAAGCGCTCCCGTAGGTAAATCAGGGAAAACAAGAAACTGGTGACTCACCAGTGAGGAGACTGGTGTGCTCCGGCCGGCTAGCACTTAGCCCCGCAAGGGTGACGTGCGCCCTGCGCACACTAGGCAGTAACCAATAGACACTAAGCACTATGCAAAGCTTCTCAGTCTTTGGTGTCTAGTGCCTAGTCCCTAGTGCCTAGTTGTTCCATGTAAACCTGCCAACTATTTCTCTATTCCAAATGGGGACAAGATCCAACCCCTCGGCCCTCACTTGACTTGCGCGCTCCATTGGGGCATATTCCAACCACAAGCTACATCGAACTTTTTGCCGGCGAGGAATCGTTTTACAAGCTTTGCCGCTTGAAATAACAAGGTAATGAAATCGGACTAAGGAGCAGTGGTGCTTGGCCCTGATCTCTTAGAGGATATAGAAGTGATCTCGGAGGATAATGATGAAGATGAGTCCCCGTTTATCAGGGTACGGCGACTGCAACTAAGACATGTCTATTCTGGGGATGAGTACTCAGCACCATACCTTTTTTACATGATCGAGGGACCTTTTGCCGACGCAGTAGCTGTTATCCTTTACCACATAGACATGGAAGGGAAGATTTGGGTGGGTCTGCGTCGGGGAGTAAGGCCTTCCATATATCTGCGGAAGAATAATTTGACGAAAGCCCTCCTGGATGGTCAGCCACGCCTCATCTATCCGGAGCTGGTTGCTGGCGGTATCGAGTACGGTGATCTGGATACTATCGGCATTAATGGCCGGGCGGCCATTGAAGTCAAGGAAGAGGCAGGTTTTGATGTCGAGGCCGAGGACATGATTAATCTTGGCGGGGGCACATTTACATCTCCTGGCTCTGGCATGGAGAAGCTTCATTACCGGGCTGTTGAGGTGGATCCTAACAAAGGAGGCGAACCCAAAGGTGATGGCCATCCATTGGAGGAGGTGGGCGACATTCAATTCCACCAACTCTCCGAGGCGATCTCCCGGTGTCGGACCGGTGAGATAGAAGACGCCAAGACCGAAATCGGCCTTTATCGTTTGGCAAATTATCTCGGCTACTACCCTGAACTGGGTCTGTGGCGGCAAGAATTGCCGCAAGAACTGCGCAGGAATGTGCGTGATCTCGGACTTGATTCCAGTGAGACTGGCGGAGGCTAGTTGAGAAGGTGAGGGGATAGGCTAAATGGGTCTGGTGACTGCGGCACTCATCCGAGATGAGCAAAAAATACTTATCGCCCAGAGAGGTAGGACCTTGCGCTTTGGCAGTCAATGGGAGTTTCCTGGGGGTAAAGTAAGGAGTGACGAGACGCCGGAAGCCTGCTTGCGTCGCGAGATCCTGGAAGAGCTCAATCTGGAGATCCGTGTGGAAGAGCACTTTTGCACGGTGCACCATCGATACCCTGACCTCCACATCGAACTGATGGCATTCTGGTGCTCCATTGTCGGTGGCTCGCTTCAGCTGGAAGAACATGAACAAGTGCGGTGGGTGACAGTGGAGGAAATGGAACAGTATAATTTTGTGGAGGCGGATCTAAATGTGATCGCCGCCCTTGCCAACGATCAGGGCCAGTTGTAGCGTTATTCTTCAAATAAAATCAGGCGACGGCTCCATTTTCTTCGCCCCTGAACTAAATTCGGCCTGACCACATCTAGAAGGCAAGCCCAAGGGAGTTCATTGAAATCTAAGCCCGCCGTTGCCTAGATGACAGACAAACAAAGGGGCTGACTTATGACAAAGCGGGTTTCGCCCCTGCTGGGACCTAAGGAGGCACTTACTCGAAGGGAAGCGAGCATGCTGTCCCCAAATGCCACTCTGAGTACAGCCGCGGTCCGGCGGCGAGCAGAGGAACGGGTAGAGCGAGGGCACCGGCAGCACTTTTCACTTGATGCGGATAGAATTCTCCATTCTTTGGCATACACCCGTTATATAGACAAGACCCAGGTTTTTTACCTGGTTGATAACGATCACATCACCCACCGGGTCTTGCACGTCCAATTCCTCTCAAAAATAGCCCGCGACATCGGTCGTTTCCTGCGGCTAAATGAAGATCTCATCGAGGCTGTGGCCCTGGGCCACGATATTGGCCATGCCCCATTCGGACATGACGGCGAGCGCTATCTGTCGGCTATCTGTTCAGGACATGGAATTGGTGGATTCCAACACAATGTTCAAAGCGTCCGTTTCCTGGACCGTATAGAACGCAAGGGGCGTGGATGGAACCTATCCCTCCAGGTTCTGGACGGTATTCTCTGCCACGATGGTGAAATCCACGAGGAAAGCCTGCGTCCCCACCCCGGCAAGACGTTTGCAGATCTTGACCGGGAAATGGACCTCAAGAGCGATGATCCCGAAGCTAATCTGACACCCATGACCCTTGAGGGTTGTGTGGTCCGTCTGGCTGACACCATCAGTTATATTGGCCGTGATATTGAAGATGCTATTAGGCTGAACCTTATCCACCGCGATGAAATCCCGGCAAACTGTGCCGCCTTACTTGGGACTACCAATGGCGCAATCGTTTACAATCTGGTAGAAGATGTCATCCAGAACAGCATGGACCGGGATGCGGTGGGTTTTAGCCCCGAAGTCTCTGAAGCTCTGAAGGAATTGAAGTCTTTCAACTACACCCGGATTTATCAAAACCCGAAAATAAAGGGAGAGGTGAGCAAGATTGGCCGTCTGTTCGAGACCCTTTTCGAACTCTATCTCGAAGATTTTGTCAGTGAGAACCGCGAATCGGATCTTTACACAGGCTTTCTTGACGGCATGTCGCCAGAGTATCTCGACCACCACAAGCCTGCAGAGGTGGTTCGAGATTTTATTGCCGGAATGACAGATGAATTTTTCATGAGGCAATGCCAGCTGAGGCTGCTGCCCCAAAGAATGCCCAGCCGCTTTTGATTTCACATTGCTCATTTACCATTGACGGGAAGCCTGTGGCGCCTTTACTTTGCCTTTTAAAGACTGCAGTCAAAAGGGTCGATCCGAGGCATCAAGTGTCATAGCTATTGGTTAGATCCGAAATCCGAAATCCGAAATTAGCAATGGGCCTGGAAATTCTTAAGGTAGCGACACTGATCCTGTTGATTCTGGCAATGCCTGCGGGTGTCATTGCAGTTGTGCTGGGGCTTCCGGGAACATGGTTGATATTGGCCACATCCCTCCTTTATGGTTGGGTTACCGATTTTGCCGTAATAACCTATCAAATGCTCTTAGGTCTTCTTGTCCTCGCTGCTGCTGCCGAAGCTTTGGAGTTTTTGGCCGGTCTTTGGGGTGCACGACGCTACGGCGGCACCAAGAAGGCAATGTTGGGAACTTTGCTAGGCGGATTAATTGGCGCAATTATTCTGTCGCCCATGCTTTTTGGTTTTGGAACTGTCCTAGGAGCTTTTTTCGGTGCATTTGCGGGCGGATTTATGGTGACCTATTTAGAACAGAGAAAGATGGACGATGCGGTACGAGTGGGATGGGGCGGTTTGCTGGGACGGGTTTTCGCGTTGGTGTTTAAAGGGGCAGCGGTCGCGACCATGATCGGGCTTGATCTATGGGCGATATTTTTTGCGCAAAGCGCTTAGTGCCACAGGGCTTCCGCCCTGAGTAGGCACTAAACACTAGGCACTAAGCACTAGGCACTAAGCACTAGGCACTAAGCACTACTCTTCTGCCTGTGGTGCCTATTGCCTAGTTCCTAGTGCCTAGTAGTAACTACTTGCTGCTCACCCCCAACTCTCCCTCCAGTTTGGCGAGACTTTCCCTGGCAAAATCGATGGTAGGATCCATCTCGAGTGCTATTCGGTAAAGGCGAATAGCTTCTTTTTTATGGCCCATCTCTCTAAAGTTTGAGCCGATGTTGGCATAGTCGATGGCGGAGCCGGGGTCAATCTTCAGGGCCTTTTCGAACTGTTTGATAGAGCGCTCGTGTTCTTTCAGTTTAAAATAGCAAAAGCCCAGGATGTTATAGATCTCTTTGAGATTAGGATCCAACTCCCTCGCTTGCTCCAAGGCCTTGATGGCGCCCTTATAGTCTCCTAGATCCTTTAGACAGACCCCTATATGAGTGTGGACGCTGGCTACATCCAGGGGGCGAGGATGCAGATCCAAAGCAGTTTGAAACTGCTGGAGCGCTTCTTGAGGTTGTCCCTGGTATTCCAGGGAGAGACCCAAAAAAAAGTGTAAATCGTAACGGTTCGGGAAGAAGTCAAGTAACCGCTTGATTGCAGTTGTGGCATGAAATCCATCTACCGTTTGGCTGATGATCTTTGCGGCGTGGAAGGGCACACTTGTATCTCGGGTACGATCTCGAAAGTGGGCTCCAGGTATAATGGTGTAGACAGTGGGAATTCCCAACTGCGGGTGAGTCACGTCAACGACCAATACCTCGAGGCCGAGACGGGATAGGGAGGCAACACAGCGCTCGATCTCAACCTTGAGATTATTGTGGCTGAGGTCTGGAAGACTTTTTATGGAGACCAAAGGTGCGGAACCTGTTATGTATTCAGCCTCTTCCAGATTCCCATATTTGGGTAGAGTTGGACGATAACTTGTGCGATTTTGAAAGTCTCCTGCCAGCTGTGCGATCTCGGTTAGAGCGCGCACCAGTGATTTTTCCGGATTGGTTGTTGTCCCAGCAGTAAAGACGATCTCACTGCTTTCAGGGAAAGTGCTGGGATCCCAGGCCAAGGTGCCTATGGTGGGAATTCCAGTGTCCAAAGAAAAGTCCTTTATGAAGAGTTGAATTGACTGTGCGGCGAATTTGTTGAGGATTTCCCTGGCTGCCGGATCTTGGACACTGGCTGGATCGATACTGGGAACGAGCAGTCGCTCGTGGCTAATCACTGAAGAGACGTGACGCTCAACTACCTCACACAAACTCTGCAAGATGGCTTCCTCTAGTGCGTTTCCAGCAGCAGGTCCGTTGTACTCATGGATCGTATAAAACCAGTCAATGGGAATTATTGTGTCCATGTTCCGGGTGAGATTATAGGCCCGAGTCCAACGCAAAGGTATTTCAGCTAACGCAGCGATTCCCGCCTCAATGTCAGTCTCTTCATCATATAGGGCCTGCCAGAGCATCTCCATGGGAAGCGTGTTGCCATCCGTCTTCTCATATGTGGCCATAAGAAAAGGAGTATTCTTGATGAAGGAGAAAAAGCTAAAGCGCTCGGCCAGTTCCATGAGTGCGCTTGCCTCCGCCTGAATCGGTGTGCCGCCTTTTCCCATCTGTTTCTTGGTGCCGGTGAGAACCAACGTATCCGTGCCGCAAAGGCTTATATAGACTGGTATGTCTAAACGGCCGCTGTCAATGCGCATGGTCTTGTCCAGGATGTCCATGTCCACACTGGCAAAGCGCTTCCGCACATGAGCCACGGTCTCTTCCGGCGTCCGCACCTTATCCTGATCGTATGTGTAGGTTTTGAAGATGTCCCGCAGCTTGATGCACTCGTTCATCAGTATCCTTTCCTAGTGAAAATGTAGGATTATTGGTATATAGGCCAACGGCAGTCTGATGTCAAGAAGCGTAAGCTGTGAAATCTCGAAGCACTGCATCTGCAAGGGAAAAACAGGGATCTAAGAATTTCAATTATTGGCGATGCACACTGCAGGCTCTCACCACAGTGCTTAGTGCCTGGTGCTTAGGGTCTAGTTTCTCTCCAGGTGACAGAAACTGCGTTTGCTAAACGGATAAACTGGGATTGTATCTCAGAGGGCGAATGTTGAGGGAAAGCGATTCGTTGTCGAATCGAAGGTAATTGTGGCGCACCAGATTATCAATATTCTTCTTGAAGTCTTCCTCTCTCAGATTCAGGAAATGAGGGACGTAGCTGCCATATTCATCTAGTTTTCCTTTGGAATCCAGATAGTAGAGAGTAAAGAGGACGAACTTTTGGTGCAGGCTCAGTCTCTGGTCTGTGAGTATTCGATCCTTGAGATCTTTGGGTAGGTGTAAAGCAGGTTTAATGTCGAGGGGGGTTTCCATTATTAAGATTTCCGCTTCCATCGGGTTATTTTGAAATAACGATAACCTCTTTACGTTACCCGATAACATATGAATTTACAATAGTTTTTCCTGCAACGCTGTTCTCGTATCCCGCATCCTAAATCAAAGAATCCAGTGGTCAGTAGTCAGTAGCCAGTAGGTGAGAGGAATCAATCTTAATTCTTTTTCCTGTCTTCTGTCTCCTGTCTTCTTGCTAACGACTCACTCAGGCCCTGGACCCTTAGTCCTTATGATTTTGATCTCTTGATAATTCGGAGCAGTTTCTTGGCTCCCTTTCCTTTGAAGCGCGAGGGCAATCCGCGTAACTGTAACAAAGAAGGTATGTCCTCGGGCATTTCCCGTGCCAGTCTCAGCAAAATTTCGTTGTTTATAATTCGGAAAGGCGCTTTGTTGGTCTTGCGGGCGAGATATTCTCGATAGGAAAACAGCTCCTTCAGGGTTCGGCGGGAAGCAGCGGATAATTGCTGGGCTCCCTTGAGACGCAGGTAGTCGTCCGCTTGCCAGATCCTTTCAGCTTTGAAGCGAATCTTCTCCAATCGAGCGAATCGCTCTTGTGCTAGACTCGCAAGATTCCTCTCCTGCAACCGTCTGTGGAGCCGATGCCTCAGCCGAATGAGAAAACGGGTGTCCAATTGAGCGTAGTAAAGTTGCTCGGGGCTGAGAGGCCGTTTTTCCCAATTGCAGCGCTGATACTTTTTGTCCATATGCACTCCAAACTCCTCAAATAGGATTCCTGCTAGTCCCAATCTTTTGCGGCCGAGCAGACGGCACGCCACAGCAGTGTCGAAGATATTCCTTACCCGGAATTTAAAATCTTTTCTCAGGCCGATGAGGTCATTTTCAGCGGCGTGAATAACCTTTTCCACAGCGGGATCGGCAAGAATGCGACCAATAGGTGATAGATCTTTTATTACCAAAGGATCGATGATGTAGTCGCCATGTTCAATGGAGAGTTGAATAAGGCAGATGCGTGGTTTGTAGGCGTAAAAGCTGTTTGATTCGGAGTCTAAAGCCAAATGGCTTGAACTATTTATGTGTTCGACCGATTCATCGAGCTCGAGTTGACTGGCGATCAGTTTAGGAGCAGGCATGGGCGCTTTCATAACACATTCTCGTATGCTATAAAAGAACAATATTTGTGCGAGTTAACAATGAAAAAGAGACGCAAGAAGAAAAATTCTTCAGCTCCCCCTCGTGCGAACAATGTGAGTTTTAATACACCCTTCGCCGGGCTGGATGAAATACTGAAGCCGATGGAAGTTGAACCACAGCCGGAGAGTGAAGTGGATGAGCCAGGAGGAGCTGTGGCAGAGGAAAATGGCTCAGAACTCCAGTCTGGCTCCAATCGTGAGGCAGAAGATGATATGTTCCGGGAGGCAATGGCCGGTGTAGAGCCTCTAGAGAGCACCAGGATAAAGCCTAGACAGCCAGGGCCATTGTCGCAACCGATAAGGCGTCCCCTGTTAGAGGGAGAACTAGAGGCATATGCGGAACTGGTGGATCTTGTGAGCGGTGAAGGGTGCTTTGATATCCAATATACTGATGAATATATAGAAGGTGCTATAGTCGGGGCTGATTCTGCTCTTCTCCCAAAACTTCGGCGCGGGGATTTCTCCATACAGGCCCATCTCGACCTCCACGGCATGACCGCCACAGAGGCGCGGCAAGCTGTGGAGCGCTTTATTCTAAACAGCGTTATTAAAGGGTTACGTTGCGTCCTGATCATTCACGGTAGAGGACTCAACTCGCAGGATCAGATCCCGATCCTGAAAGAACGCATGACAAGCTGGCTCAAACGTGGTCGTTTGAAGCATTTGGTGCTTGCATTTGCTACGGCGCAACCCTGCGACGGCGGTGCTGGAGCGCTCTATGTGCTCCTGCGCAAGTTCCTGCCCATGGTAAGCCGGTAATGCTAAAAGAGGTGGAACCACAAAAGGCAGAAAGATCAGAAAGAAAAAAGAGCAGCCAGCTAAGGAGAAACAGGTGGTTGGGGTCTCCATAAAGGATACAATTACCCTTGTCTCGCTGCGAGCTGCGGTTCGCATTAAAACCTGAAAGCAGCTACAGTCTGCCGGCGACGGGCAAGGAGAGGGGAGAATACAATGGTTAACGAACTCATCGAACGAATAGCTTGGCTTGGACACGACAGCTACAGGGTTGCTGGCGATCCGGTTATTTACTTCGATCCCTATGAAATAGGGGCAGGCGATGCCGCCGACATTATCTTCATATCCCACGAGCACTTCGATCACTGCTCGCCGGCAGATGTGGCAAAAATCCGTAAGGATGACACGATAATTGTTACTGATGCGGCTTCAGCGGCAAAGCTGGAGGGGGATATCAAGACCATGCAGCCCGGTGACCGGTTTACGGTAAAAAACATTGAGGTGGAAGCCGTCCCCGCTTATAACGTGAACAAGGAGTTTCACCCGAAAAGCGCTGGGATGCTCGGATTCGTGGTGAACATTGGTGGGGTTCGGATTTATCATGCAGGCGACACAGATTTCATTCCAGAAATGGGTAACATCGAAACCGATATCGCCTTGCTACCGGTATCCGGTACCTATGTGATGACGGCTGACGAGGCGGTTCAGGCGGCGCTAGCCGTGGGGCCCAAAGTGGCTATTCCCATGCATTATGGTGCCATTGTCGGCGGCAAAAATGATGCGGAGCATTTCCGCGACCAGTTGGCCGGAAAAATAGATGTGGTCATTCTCGAAAAAGAGGAATAGGTGACGGCCTGTTACTCAAAACGAGCTCTTGATCAGTTTCGCGAGTACTAAGGGAAACCGCGAAGGACACAAAGAACACAAGGCACAGAAAGAGTTTAATATCATTGAGGTGATCTCGAATGGATGATCCAAGCTTTTATTTCTGGGTTGGTCTAATTCTCGGGGCTGTCGTGGGTGCATTGCTAGCATTGCTTTACGGCAAAATACGTGGTTTATTCGCTGGTTCAGAACTTTCAAGGTTGCGGCAGGACAACCGGACTCTCAGACAGCGGTTGGAGAAAAAAGACAAGCATATCCAAGAGATGATGTATCATACCGAAAAAATTGCTGCGGGTCTTACGGATAAGTCAAATAGGGAAAAAACCAACGGGCAGTGAACTCGGTGATAGATGATTGCTTGCATCGGGCTTGCTGTCTGGACAGCTCGGGAAGAATTTTTCAGCAAACCTCCTCTTCTCCTCAGCTTTCAACGCTCTTTTTAAACTGCCGGACGACAAAGCGACCCAGATTAGATACCTCTGTTTTCGTGAGGTGACCATCCAGATTGCTCAAAGGAATCTCAGCGCGGGCCATAGCCCGATGACCACCAGCACTTCCCAGACGGCCAAAGGCTTTGATTGCCCAGGTGCCTGCATTTTTTCTAAAGCCATCGTTGCGAATAATTACCACCAAGTTTTTTTGGCAAACGCCTGAGACCACCGTCCAGCCAACCTCATGGCATCTCATAAAAAAATCGGCAACAAGCACCAATATATCTGGTGAATCGACATTGCCGAGATGGCTAAAAATCTTGCCCTTGGTGACTTGTTTGTTTTCCAGGCCCATCTGAAAATACTTGAGGTCCCTGATCCCCATATCAGCTATCTCTATCTTACGCAGCAGATTCATATTGGCATGTGAGAAGAGGTAGCGGAAAGCTTTAACATCAGCTTCAAGAGCACCTAACTCAAAATTGTGTGTGTCCACTCGAATGGCGTAAAGAAGAGCGGTAGCTAAACTCTTTGAGGGGCGGATTCTAGCCGAGCGCAGATACTCGGTCATCATAGTGGCTGTGGCGCCGTAATTGGGCCGAATGTCCACAAAAGGTGCGTCAACATCCATGGTAATGGGATGGTGATCAATGACGACATCATACTGGAAATCGGCGAAAGCCTCATGGTGGTGCGGTTGGCCGTCCACCAGAAGGGTTTTGGAGAAATTTTTGGATTTAATCTTTTGCAGTTTAACTAAAGGGATCTTGAGAAGCCGCACCATGGTGACATTGTCAAACCGCTTTATCTCGTTGAAGTGGGCGATGGAAACATATTGTACCTTGTGCCAGAGCAAACGTTTGAGGGCCATTGCTGATGCCAGGGAGTCCGGATCTGCATCAATGGTGATCAGGACTTTATCTTTCGGAAGGAAAAGGTTAAACAGCTTATTAAGATTTTCGCTAATTGATCGTGGTCTTGCAGCTCGTTTGCGCGAAGAGGCAGGCGGCATGCTGTTGTCTCGCTACTTTTTTACTAAATATATCCACAATTTGGAGGATTTGTGCGTATCCGCAACACAATGCCATATCCGAAGAGCGAGGTCAAGCCCATTCTACATTTATTAGCATGGAGCATAGGGCATGGAGCATAGAGATAGGGGCACAAGGCGCAGGGCGCAAGGCACAAGGGAACTGTCTTCTGTCCTTTGACCGCTGCAAGCTGATAGGACCGGCCAAACTGCTAGTTGGCTAAACGGTCGAAGGGCTGCCTGCCGGCACCGCTGCCGCTGGTGTTACCGGTTGACTCCCTAGAGGGCATCTGCTATCTTTCCGAGGATTTTAGAAAAAATAGATTTTAGTCCATAAATTTGGTTGCAAACTCAACCTGTTCACTCGCCCGGCTATCTTAGATATGACATACTTTTCGATATTAGCCGTCACGTCCCAAGCGGGGTGGATTGGGCTGGCGAAATTGTGAATGAGCGATGGAAAGCCATCTGGATCTTTTTTTCGACTATCTCACCGTAGAAAGGGGCCTTGCCGCCAATACTCGCGCCTCTTACAGCAGTGATCTGCTCAAGTTCCTGAGTTATCTTCAAGATCAAGGTATTCGTGAGTGGCGTCAAGTGGGCTACCCCGATGTCATGGCTTTCCTTGCCCAGGCCCAGGAACAAGGCTTGGCTCCTAGGACTAGGGCGCGGCTGTTGTCGGCAGTACGTGCGTTTTTTAAGTTTATGGTACGAGATAGCCATCTCAGCGAGAGTCCAGTGGCTAATTTGACCTCACCCCGACTACGGCGTCACCTTCCCGCCGTGCTGAGTGTGGCGGAGGTAGAGAGTTTACTGTCGCAACCAAATCTGGACCTGCCCCTGGGCCAAAGAGATTTTGCCATGCTGGAACTTCTCTATGCGACCGGCCTGCGGGTTTCCGAGTTGATTGCGCTTACTGTAGGACGGGTAAATCTTGCGGTGGGTTTTCTGGTCGCAGTTGGCAAAGGGTCCAAAGAGCGCATTGTGCCGATGGGGGAGGCTGCCAATGAAGCGGTGCACCGCTATGTTTTGGAGTCCCGCCCGCTTATACTGAAGGGCAGGATGAGTGACATGCTCTTTGTGACCAAACGAGGTGCGGCAATGACCAGGCAAGGATTCTGGAAGTTGCTCAAGAAATATGGACGCCAGGCAAATATTCGAAAACCGTTGACGCCGCATACTCTGAGGCATTCGTTTGCCACCCACCTTCTAGAGCGTGGTGCAGATTTGCGCTCAGTACAGATGATGTTGGGGCATGCAGACATTAGTACAACACAGATCTACACGCATGTCGCCCGGGAGAGACTCAGGGAGGTCCACCAGAAGTATCATCCCAGGGCCTAGAGGCTGACGCGGAGAGCCGGTGACGCTGAGAGATGAAATTTAATGGGGTTGTATATCCGCGTCTCGTTGTCGCCGAGTCCTTCCGCTTCGGAGTAAATGGTAAAATTGTTAAGGGACACTGGCAAGAGGTCCTGAGTAACTAGATTAGGTAGAAAAGTGGAAATTATTACCACCCACATAAATGCGGATTTTGACGCCATGGCGTCCATGATTGCTGCGAAGAAGCTTTATCCAGAGGCGGTGATGGTGTTTCCCGGCTCACAGGAACATAACCTAAGAGAGTTCTTTGTTGAATCCACCTTTTACTTTTTTGATTTTGCCAGGATCAAAGAATTGGACTTTACCAAGATTACCCGCCTCATCCTGGTAGACACTCGGCAAGCAGGCCGAATTGGCAAGTTCGAGAGCCTGGTCACAGGCAAGAAGAAAGTGGATGTCCACATTTATGATCATCATCCCAATTCAGAAGATGACGTCTCGGGATCCGTTGAGGTTGTCAAGCCTGTGGGCGCTACCGTGACGCTGCTCACCGAGATTATCAGGGAACGCAACATTGTTCTTACCCCTGATGAGGCCACCATCCTCGCACTGGGCATTTACGAGGATACAGGGTCGTTCACTTTCTCGTCCACCACTCCGGCGGATTATCGAGCAGCGGGATTTCTCGTGGAGCAAGGGGCCAACCTGAACACAGTGGCGGACATGCTTACGAGGGAGCTGACCGCGGAGCAAATTTCGCTGCTAAATGATATGATCCACTCTGCTACTACTCATACCATCAACACCATCCCCATTTGCATAGCCCGCGCCTCCGTTGATAAGTACATTGGTGATTTTGCCTTGTTGGCACACAAGCTGATGGACATGGAAAACCTGGACGTGCTGTTCGCTCTTGCCCGGATGGAAGACAGGATTTACTTAGTTGCAAGGAGCAGATTGCCTGAGGTAAATGCGGGAGAAATAGCTGTAGTTTTTGGTGGGGGTGGTCACGCCAGTGCTGCCTC